>Ga0163154_10003847_pt1 | contig 20311 bp, 21 predicted proteins | sample OliLakLV19MP9P1_FD_148649 | JGI IMG/M metagenome (GOLD analysis project Ga0163154, IMG submission 148649) | Freshwater microbial mat bacterial communities from Lake Vanda, McMurdo Dry Valleys, Antarctica - Oligotrophic Lake LV.19.MP9.P1 | ecosystem: Environmental > Aquatic > Freshwater > Lake >...
TGATAAAAGAGGGTTATTCATATGCAACAAGCTGAACGTAATGGGAGCCTGGCCGATCTTGCTGATGGGCTGGTTGGCGGGCCTGAGTGGGATGTGTGGCTGGCGCAGAACCCTGATGCAGCTGCTGAAATTGAACTTTCGCGCAGAGTGCGGCTTCTGTTGGGGGCCATGCGTGAAGCTGAGATACAGATGCCAGAAGGCTTTGAGGCGCGCTTGATGGTGCGGCTGCGCGAGGATAAAACCCTACTCGATCTGATTGATTTTGGAGTCAGTGGTATTGCTCGTGCCGTGCTTGAGCTGATCACCGCAATCTTTAGCTTCCTGCCATCACCAGCACAACCAACGCCGGTCTAATGGGAGCACATCATGGATATTCAGATTGTCATCGATTCATTGACGAAGATTTTTCGGGACATCCTCAACTTCATTCCAAATCTGGTCAATGGTCTTATTATTCTGATCGTTGGGTTTTTGCTGGCGCGTGTGATTCGCTGGGTTCTATCTGTGGTGCTGAAGCGCCTGAAGTTCGATCCGCTTGTGGAGCGATCTGGTATCACGGGAACTCTGCGCGGGCTTGGTGTCCAAGCGGCCCCTTCCCAGATCTTTGCCCAAACAATCTTCGCCTTCCTGCTGCTTTCGTTCCTGATAACCTCAACTGATCTCATGGGTTTGGGTGCCGTCTCACGCTTGCTCCAGCATCTGCTGGATTTTTTACCCAATATCATTGCGGCAGTTATTCTGTTTCTGCTTGGTGGTGTGGTCGCGCAATTCATTGGTGGTATTGTGACGACAGCAGCGGCGGCGAGTGGGCTCAGCTATGCGACACGGGCTGGCCGATTTGTCCAGCATCTACTCAGTATCTTTGTTGTCATTCTTGCGCTTGGCCAGCTTGGAATCGATACTGCCATTCTGGTTACTGCCCTGACAATTCTGATTGCTGCTTTTGGTCTGGCATTAAGTTTGGCCTTTGGTCTGGGCGCTCGTGGGATTGTTACCCATATTTTGGCCGGATTCTACATGCGCCAGCGCCTCCCGGCTGGCCAGGCGATTGAGATGGGTGTTGTGAGCGGGAAGGTCAGTTCGGTTGGAGGCGTCAATACCCTGGTGACGACACCAGATGGTGATGTGGTCGTGCCAAATGCGCTGTTGCTCGATTCGGTCGTTCGCTCACCAGCACAGCCACCAACTCCCTGAAATGGAACAAAGATTACGCCGATTCTTGTTCGCTTGTTCCTTCGCTCTCGGTTCTTGGGCTGGTATTCTGACTCCTGACTCCTGACTCCTGTGTTCGCTTGTTCCTTCGCTCTCGGTTCTTGGGCTGGTATTCTGACTCCTGACTCCTGACTCCTCGTCCTATGAAATCCGCCCCTCGGCAACCCAGCGTGCCAGGACATCCCTGGCTGCTTGTGCGGCACGCGCACGATGGCTGATAGCGTTTTTGCGCTCGGTTGGTATTTCGGCCAGGGTGCGATCCTCATCTAGTACATAAAAAATCGGATCATAGCCGAAGCCATTGCTGCCACGCGGTGCGTTTTCGATCACACCAGGCAGGATTCCCTCGACAATTTCACAGGTTCCATCGGGTAGGGCAATTGCAATCGTGCAGACAAAACGGGCCAGGCGGGCATGAAATGGCACACCATCGAGTTTCTGGAGCAGGAGCGCGATCCGATCCGCATCGCTGGCACCATGGCCTGCAAAGCGCGCCGAATACACTCCTGGCGCGCCATCGAGTGCCGCGACTTCCAATCCCGAGTCGTCGGCAAGTGCTGGAAGGCCAGCCTGAGCAGCATAATAAAGTGCCTTGAGTTGTGCATTCTCGGCAAAGGTCGCCCCGGTTTCCTCAACATCGTCCGCAATGGCGACATCCGCAAGTGAGCGCAGAGTCAGCGGTAGGGTTTCCAGGATAGCACTATACTCACGCAGCTTTCCCTGGTTGGTTGTTGCAATAAGCAGTTCAGTCATCGCTTCTTTCATCCGCGTACATCGCTGTTTTCCAGGAGGCCCAATGAGCGCAGCGAGACAATCAGATTCATCGGTGCAAACGCATCCTTCGGGATATAGTCTACCGCACCATAAATCAGGCCGTCAAGTGCATCCTGATGCGTATCACGCATTGTCAGCATCACCACTGGTATCTGAGCGGTGCCTGGATCGGCCTTGAGCGTTCGACAGATATCATAACCATTCATATCTGGTAATTCAATATCGAGCACCACCACATCTGGCGGGTTAGCGCGGACTGTTTTGAGCGCTTGGCGACCAGAGGCAATCACTTCAACAAGCAGGCCATACTGCTGAAGGTGTGCTTGTAGGCGTGCAGCTTGCACGCTACTATCCTCGATGATAACCACACGCATGACGATACTCCTGGAACATTGGCTTCTGCGAATAGTCTACTCGATATCTCATTTATATAATGTGCAGATTTCTATTCGAGAACTAAGCGAATATTACAATGTGCTATTTGAGAACGAGGCGAATATGACAATTCTGCTGATTGACGATCATGCGCCGGGTGGGCTAGAATGACGAAGAGAGTGAATCAGATGAGGAGCATATGGCCCAAATACATACAACTGGGATTGCACAACCTCGGCTTCGTGATATACCAATAGAGCTGTTGCGGTCCATGCGTCCACAGCAGTGGGTTAAAAATGTCTTTGTGTTTGCAGCCATCGCTTTCTCCGAAGGCCGATTATGGCTTCAACCAGGCTCAATATTGAAGTCCATTGGTGCATTCATTATATTTTGTGCCTGCTCTGGCGCAATCTACCTTGTGAATGATCTTGTCGATATTGAAAAAGATCGTGCGCATCCGAAGAAACGCTACCGCCCGTTGGCAGCTGGCCGCCTGAGCGTGCCGGTTGCGATCATTGCAGCGATTGTACTGATTGGCGGTGGGTTAGGTGGTGCTTATTGGCTTGATAGCCTGAATAATCCTCCAGATTACGATCTCATGCTGGTCATGCTGATTTATATTGTTGTACAAGGCGGTTTATATAGTTACTGGCTGAAGAATATTGTCATTGTGGATATCTTTACAATCGCCGCTGGATTTGTACTACGTGCTATTGCTGGTGCGGTTGCATTGGACATCCGCATTACGCCATGGCTGTTGATCTGTATGGGCCTGCTGGCGCTATTCTTGGGCCTTGGCAAGCGTCGTGCAGAGTTAGTCTTGTTGGGTGGTGATGCCTCGACCCACCGGAAGATTCTGCAGGATTACTCCATCCCCATGCTCGATCAGATGATCTCAATTGTCACTGCCGCAACGATTATGGCCTACACGCTGTTTACCTATTCGGCAGATACCCTACCCAAAGATCCCTATCCTGTGATGATGATCACCGTGCCATTTGTGATCTATGCGATCTTCCGCTATCTGTACCTCATCCATCATCGTAATGGCGGAGGCAGCCCGGAAGAACTGTTGCTGAAAGATGTTTCATTAGCGGCATCGGTTGGGCTGTATGGTATTACTGTGCTTATCCTCTTGGCTGTCTTTCGTCATGCCTGACGCAACGCAACCTTGGATCACTCCAATACGTACATCTAGTAGAGCGAGGTATTTGGCGGATTGTGCCGGAACCTCGATATCATCGTAATAGAAGGAGACGTTCCATGGCGCTGCTTGATCTTGTCGAGTTTGTTGATCCAACTGGTAATACCCTGGTTGCGCGTGTCCCACCTGATGGGACAGGTGAACTCCGACTTGGATCACAGTGTATTGTGCGTGAGGGGCAATTGGCCTTTTTCGCACGCGATGGGCGCTTTCTCGATATGCTCATCCCTGGCCGTCATACGCTAGCCAGCAATAATATTCCATTGCTAATCGAGTTTATCAAGCCTGTGTTTAGTGGCGGGCGCAGCCCATTTCGCGCCGATGTCTTCTATGTCAGTTTGCATCAGCACACCGATCTGAAGTGGGGCACGGCACAGCCGATTCCCATGCGCGATGCACAGTTTGGTATGGTGCGGCTGCGGGCCTATGGAACATTCATTATCCAGGTTTCCGAACCACGCCGCCTCCTCACCAATGTGATTGGAACCCGTGGCCGCTTGCTCGTCCAGGATATTGAGGAGCAGTTACGTAGCTCGATCATTGCCCGTGTTGCCGATGTGATCGCGCAGCGTATGAGTGAACGCAAGCTTTCTGTTCTTGATCTGGCCACCGAATATGATGAACTCTCCGTTATGGCGCTCGAGTCGCTCAAAGGCGATTTTGCGAACCTGGGTGTTGAGCTGGTTCGGTTTTATATCAACACGATCAGCGTTCCAGAGGAGTTGGAGAAACGCCTCGATCAGGTTGGCGGTGTCAATGCCATGGGCGGGATGACAGATTTTACCCGCTTTAAAGCAGCCGAGGCGCTGCAGGATGCCGCTCGTGCAGGCGGCGATAATCTTGCTGGGGCGGGAGTCGGCATGGGTGTTGGGTTGAATCTCGGCGCACTCATGGGCCAAACGATTGGCCAAGCGGCACAGGGCCAGGCAGCGGCTCCTGCACAACGCGAAGACCCCCTGCAGACCCTAAAGAAGCTGAAGGATATGCTTGATGCCGGGCTGATCACACAGGCTGAGTTCGATACCAAGAAGACCGAGATTCTCGCACGAATGTAGGGTTCTAGACTGATCGCACAATAAAATTCGTAATGCAGAAGGCCGTAGAGACGCAAGATTTTGCGTCTCTACGGCCAATTGCGTCTCTACGGCCAGATTATTATATTATTGAGTTCTTTTAACGCCCGGTACTTGGAAATAACGCTTCCTGCCAGCCCTGCCAATTCGACTGTATGATCGGCGTTGGCAGAGGAATTGCCGTGGCCGTCACGCTTGCTGGTGCTGTATCGGGGAATGTCGGCAGAATGACGGTATCGCCCTCGCGAGCCATACCAAGCTGTTCGCGGGCGACCTGCTCGGCATATGCCGGTGACTCAGCATAGGTGAGCTGCCGTTTCAGATCGGCATTCTCGCGCTCGATACGGGCGATATCGACCTTCAGTTCCTTGTGCTGGCGGTCGATCTGCGCACCGGTAAGCACCTGGCCAATCAGCCCAGCAAGCATCCAGCACGATATTGCAACCAAGCCAACTGAGATCAATATAGCACCCGACTGACCGACACGCATCCGTGGCGGAAGAGTTGGAGTGAGACTGGCGCGGGTTTGTCGGCGATGAGACATGCCAGCTCCTTCGGCTTATTCTGAGCGACCGTTATTGCGTGGCGCTTCAAGCAGCAACGGCTCGTCGATACTGCTCGACATTGCGCTCTGGCCACGGAATAGACCACCCGGTTCAATATGCAAGGCTGTTGTGACGATATCGCCCCAGACTTTGCCGGTTGGTGAGATTTCGAGTTGCTCGACTGCGGTGATTTCACCCTTAACCGCACCGGAGACGTGTACATTCTGTGCTTTGATCGTCGCAATGACCTGGCCTGTCTCACCGACAATCAAATTGCCAAGGATTTCGATATCACCCTCGACCCGACCATCGATGCGGATGTGGCCATCAGTCTTGATTGTACCGACAAAGCTGGTGTTGACACCGACGATCGTTTCAGGCTTACTACTCATCATTGTTGTCGGAACTGGAGCCTGTGGCTTTTTTGTACTGCCGAACATCGTGTCTCCTCTGCTGTCGCGAATGGGGGAGCGTTTGCGTGATCGCCCTGCGGACAAGCCAATCACGATAAGAATGCTGATGATCCCGAGAGCCATGAGGATCGCGACAATTATATAAGACAACGCTTGTTCCGGCAACTATTCACCCTTCTGTGTACGCTACCGTGCGTCGTCGCTACCAAACCAGCCGAGCGATCGCAGGTATACTCGATCAGCGGGCGTGAGATCGGCATTAGCAAGCAGATCTGGTCGGCGCTCCAGGGTACGCTGGAGGCGTTGCTGACGCCGCCATAGCGCAACCTGCCCATGATGGCCACCCCGCAACACTAGCGGGACGCTGCGGCCCTCCCATTCGGCTGGGCGGGTGTAGTGTGGGTATTCCAATAGCCCTTCACCATGCGATTCCTCGGCTGTCGATTCCTGATCGATCACGCCTGGTACGAGCCTGGCGACGGCATCAAGTACAACCATTGCGGCAAGTTCCCCGCCAGTTAAGACATAATCACCGATTGAGAGTTCCCGATCCACCAGTGTTTCACGAATACGCTCATCGACACCCTCATAGCGCCCGCATACCAGAATCAGCCGATCATAGTGCGCTAACTCTTCAGCGATGCGCTGCGTGAATGGTTCGCCAGCCGGGCTCATCAGAATGACACACTGTTGTTGCGCTTCCTCAATACTCAGAACCGCCCGAATAGCAGCAGCTAATGGTTCGGCCTTCATCACCATACCCGCGCCACCGCCATATGGTGTGTCATCGGTGGTGTGATGCTTATCCGTAGCATAATCGCGGATCTGGTGCAGGCCAATACGAATCAGGCTGGCCTGAACCGCCCGCTTGATGATGCTCTCGGTCAGCGGGCCAGTGAACATGTCGGGGAAGATCGTCAGAATATCAAAATGCATGCCGCTATTGTACCATCATGTGCTACCATGAACGGTGTGCAATTCTGCTACCAATAGGTACGAGTTGAACCCGTAGCATGATACACAGTGTGTAGGAGACAATCAGGAGTACTCATGAGCGACGCAATGATCAACGTGGGTGATGTGGCACCCGAGTTTCGTGCAACAACCGATAGTGGTGCAACCATCAAGCTCTCCGATTTCCGGGGCAAGAAGGTCATCCTTTACTTCTACCCAAAGGACGATACACCCGGCTGTACAACCCAATCGTGTGGGTTTCGCGATCAATTTCCGGTGATCGAGGAGAAGAATGCGGTGGTATTGGGTGTCAGCCCAGATGGCCAGACATCGCACGCCAAGTTCAGAACCAAGTTCAATCTGCCGTTCACGCTACTTGTTGATGAAGATCACGCGATTTCGTTGGCCTATGGTGTGTGGGTCGAGAAATCGATGTATGGCAAGAAGTATCTTGGCATTGAGCGCAGCCATTTCGTGATCGGTGAGGATGGCATGATCATCGAAGCGGCTGTCAAAGTCAAACCCGAAGAGAGTGTTGAGCGGGCGCTGGCAGCATTGGGGTAAGAGCCAGCCATTGTGCCTCTCAGCGTTTCCCCTGCTCAGGGTTGTAACACAAACGTCGCAAGTTGAAGTGCATCAGGGCCAGCTCCAGGGTCGGGGGAACCAGCTGGGGCATGCAGCGGCAATCGCTGGAAGTTGGTTGGTTGGTACAGCCCAATGGCAATATGATACATTCCTGGTGGGGCGTTGGGCTGTACCGGCACGCGTTGAATAGTTGTGATATAGCGCCCACTGCCCCAGCGGCTTGTCGGCCAGCGCGGCGCGCCAGGTGGCACATCGGCCTGCCCAACCCTGGTTCCATTGGCAGCCAACACATGCACGAACATCGCATAATCGGCTGGCGGTGTGCCAAGCCCCTCCCATTCAAGCGTGACCGTAATGAAGCCGCCCGAACGAATCTGCGTGGTATCGAGATCATAGCCACGCAGCTGGATCGTATCGCCAAACGTTGCCTCACGCGGCTGGGCAATCGGCTGCGCGATCTGGTACACATAGGCATAATCAATGCCATGGATCTTCACGGTATAGACGGGCGTAGCTTTGCCAAGTAGGCCAGTCACAAGCCAGGGTTTGAAGCCGCGCTGGATCTGATCAATATACAGGACAGCATAATCAACTCGCCCTGGCTGGTAGGCCCAATCCATTGGTGCTGCACCAGCTGGCGCAAATGGGTTCAACGCCGGTTCATACAATGCCGCAATTGGCCGATCTGCGCCATTTGGCTGGCTGGCAACATACGCGGCCACCTGTTCGTAGCCCTCACCCCAGCCCACCGGAATAGCCCAGGTTGCAAACTGCGCGCCACCAACCAATGGGTTAAAATAGGCTAATTCATATGGATGAAACCATGTGATATTGATTGCCAGGACACTAACAACAAGCACCCATTTTATTCTCTCACCCCTGGCCCTGCTCTCAATAGGAGAGCGGAAGCGCAGCAGCGGTGAGTGTGTTTGGAGCGGTGCATGGTTTCTGCTTCGCCAAGCCGCCCACAACTTGAGCCCATGAACAATACCAGCAGCAGCCAGGATATCGAGTGCTGGCATCATTGGCAATATATAGCGATCAAATTTCTTGGGTGGGATGCTCATCATCAAGCCAAACAGCAGCACAAAACAGCTTAGAATCAGCAGCGCCAGGCCAGATGGTTGGACAAGCAATCTTCTGAACCAGGCCCAACCATCCTGCCGCAGATGCATGGCAAACAACCCAACCAACACAACCAGGCCAATCAGCGTCCAAGGGGCTAGCCGTAGAAGAATCGCCACCGGGTAGAAGAACGGGCCGGGATCGCTCACCGCCTGCCCCCAGAAATAGTTGCCCCATCCATGCGGCGAACCACCATCGGCCTGCGCCTGTGAAAACATGCCGCGTGCCATACCAAGCGGATTTAGCCAGGCGGCTGGCCAGAGCGACACCCACACGGCTACCGCGATCACAAGCCAGATCACCATGATCGGCGTCACATCACGAATAACCCCAACAAGCGAACGCTGGCCATTACGCCAACTGCCAACCAACAGCACCAGGCCCGTCATTGGGATCAGAAACACCGCAGGCGATTTGGTGAGTAGTGCTAGGCCACTAAACAGTGCGCTGAGCACAATCATCCAGGGCTTCCCCTCACCCCCAACCCCTCTCCCACGCCGGGGAGAGGGGCGTAGACAATTCTCAATAGCGGGCTGCTCAGCAACCACACCAGAAGTAACAGCAACAAGTAATGCCAATAGGCTGATCATCATGAATGATGTCAGTAATGCATCAAGATGCAGCAATTGCGAATGGGCAACAATAAATGGTTCACCAGCCCAGAACAGCACTGCCAGCCAGGCAATCTGCGGCCCAAGCAGGCGGCGCAACAATGGCAGCGCAATCACAAGGCACAGCGAGGTGACAATCGCAATCGGCAGGCGCACCAAGGCGCGGTGCAGATCCGCATCAGTGCCTGTTAGCACGCCCATGGCGATCAATGCCCGTTCGAGCCAGGCCCCAATCGAACCGAGCCACATGGTTGTGACTCCAGGATGGCCAATCAGATTGGTAGCGGCATAGTCACGATGATGCAGCGCCGTCATAAACGCATCGACGCGATCAAACCAGTGATATGCTTCATCGATCGTCAAAAAGCGCCCTGTCGTTGTTCGTGGAACGAGCGCAAAGATGAACAGCAACAGTGGCAGCAGGCGGGTACGCAGTGTCTTCATATCATAGTATTCAGGAGTCAGGAGTCAGAATACCGAGCCAAGAACCAGTGACAGCGAACAAGCGAACAAGAATCGACGCACTCTTTGTTTCTTTGTTCTCTTGCTCCCTAGCTCTGCTGCTTTTTTAGCTCTCGATTCTGACTTTTGACTTCTGGCTCCTTCGTGATCAGCCAATCTCCTCGCGCACCACATAGATCGGCTTGTGTTGGCTTTCGAAATAGACCCGCGTTGCCAGTTCGGCCAGCAACCCAGCGACAAGTAATTGCCCTGCCAACATAATCGTCAACACGGCCAGGGCCGTCAGCGGGCGGGCACCAATATCTTCGCCAAGGAACAGCTTGAGGTAGCCCAGATACACTCCTAAAAGCACCGCCAGCAATCCCATAAGTCCAGCCACGCGCCCAATCGCCTGCAGCGGGCGAGCCTGATAGCCCAACAGGAAACGCACCGTCAGCAGATCAAGCAGAATGCCAATCACCCGCCGCAGGCCACTGCCTGGTTTGGCCACAGAACGCGGCTGTTCACGCACCAGCACCTCGGCCACCTGCGCGCCATGCCATGTGGCCATTGCCGGAGCAAAGCGATAGAGATCGCCATACAGATGCATCTCGTGCAGCACCTCGGCCCTGTAGGCCTTGAGTGGGCAGCCATAATCATGCAGCAGCACGCCGGTTGTTGCAACAATCAGCGCATTCCCGATCTGGGTTGGCAACGAGCGTGGAATATCGCGCCAGCCACTCACAATATCCGCACCCGATTCGATAGCAGCCAGCAATGGCGCAATATCCGCCGGGTTCGTCTGCCCATCGGCATCAATCGTCACAATCACCGCACCACGCGCCCGATCAAACCCAGCCGCCAATGCTGCCGTCTGCCCAAACGAACGCCGCAATCGCACCAGGCGCAGGCGTGGGTCGTGCGTTGCTAGCTCGCGCAGTTCATCAATACCACCATCAATACTGCCATCATCAATCGCAAGTAGTTCAAAACGTTGTTCACCCAGTGCTGTGAATATCTCAGCACAGCGTTTCGCGATCTGGCCGCGCAGATTGCGAAATGGCACAACAATGCTGATATCTGGCGGTTCAGCTGTCATCGATTATTCTGCACTGGCTGTCTGCGCGGCAGGCACGGTTGTTTTCAGATCAACGGCACCAAACAGCACAACTAGGCCACCCAGCGTGCTCACCACCAGGCGAACCGTGAAGATCATGAAGGCCAGTGCAATCGCGGTGGCCGATGTCACTCCGACCTGTGACAGATACAGGGTGAACACGGCTTCACGGGCACCAAGGTTATTCACAAAGATCGGCGCGAGTCCAACCATATCGGTGATCGGCACCATCAGAAAGTAGATCAGCGCTGGCGCATCAATATGCAGCGCCCAACCGAGCACAATATGGTTGACGCTCCACAGTGTCTGGTAGATCAGCGAAAGCCCCAGTACTTTTGCCAGCGTGCGCCCCTGGGGGAAATAATCGCCAAGCGCCTGTGCGATGCGCTGCACCGGTTTACGCACAATTGCTGGGACTTTGTTGCCGAAGCGCAGCAACAAGCGTGGGGCGCTAAACGATGCCACCATAACCAGTACTGCCGCTAACGTAAACGCCACCGTCAAAAACCGCAGCTCTGGCGCTGTCACAAGTGCTTTACCGGTATGATCGAAATACGCCCACAGCAGCGCAGTATTCACAATAATACTGAGCGCCAGAAAGCCAACCAAGCGCTCAAGAAACACCGATGCACTGGCCTGGCTGAGGCTGCCAATCCGGCGTGCCAACTGCGCCGCTCGCACAGCATCGCCCCCAACCGATGTCGGCAGGAAATTATTCGCAAACTGCCCGGCCAAATAGGCACTCACCAGCCACCAATATGGTTGCTGATGGCCACGCGCACGCAACAACACACCCCAGCGCACCGCATTGATCGCAATCCCCAGCAGTTGCAACACAACCGCCAGCGCAACATAGCGCAGATCCGCACTACGCCAGCGCTCCCACACCTTCGATGGGTCGGCATGCCAGATCAAATACCCAATCAGCCCGACGCTCACAACAATACGCAGCGGGCCAAGCAATCGTCGCCATTCCATCAAACAACCTCGCACCCATCAGCGCATAATGCCTGCGCTCAGGAGTGTTCATTCATGCATAGTGTTAACCACAAACTCGCGGCATTATACCTTATTCCTGGGGAAATGAACGTGGTTGGCACTCCCACCATCGTGGCGTATGTTCGTGCCTATGCAATTACACCGTCTCTTTTTGTTTACTGGTAGACGATCCAGGGTCTCTGCAACATACTTTGCTCATACAGTTCAGCACTCAACTATGTTGGTCAACTTTGGCGAAGATTGTAGAAGAATGCTAGGAAGATAATCACTCCTGCCAGCCGAACTGCTCCTACTGCTTGCCGTCTCAGTTCGGCCATCGAAGCTCATTGATACCTCAACACTGGCAATACATTGTGCTGCACATCATGCGGTAGGGGCAGACCTGTGTCTGCCCACGATGTGTTCGCCCTGATGCCCAATGTGGGCGAACACGAGGTTCGCCCCGACGCTGCGACGAGCATGGACATCGGTGCAAAACAATACGTGGTACCCCGGCCCGCCCTTCCAAACGCAGCGGAGCATCCGGGAAAAAGCGCGCAATCTGCTGCGGTGCATCTTCAAGCACATTGGCAAGCGCCGGGCGGGAAGCAAGATACGCCCGTACCGCAGTTGGGTCGATCACCTCATAGCGCTCAGCCGTCTCAGCGCTCAGAATTGGTTCGGCGAGTAGAGTCATCACACACTCCTTTGCGTGCAGATAGTACGCCATACCTTGGCATGTATGTCACTGGGTCAACCAGATCCGTAGGGGCGGTTCGTGAACCGCCCTCCATGACCGACACTGGCATGCATGGTGGACGGTTCGCGAACCGCCCCTACCCCGTTGTGATACCAATGCTGCCCATTGCAAAACAATACGTGATACCCCTCAGGCCTGCGCGTCTCTACGCCCGCCCTTCCATTTTTGAGAATCCCGGTTCGGTGGTACACTGGCTCACAAACAAATATCTGCAATGGAGCATGCTTACTATGGATAGTCTGTGGAATGAACAGGATGCCGAACAACAGGCCGACACTCTGGCGCTGCGCGTCTATAGCTCGCGATTGCTGGGAGGCGACCCAGCACTGGTGTTGCATGGCGGCGGCAACACATCGGTCAAAATAACCGAACAGACACTGTTTGGCGAGCCAGAAGCGATCCTGTATGTCAAGGGCAGCGGCTGGGATCTCGGGACGATAGCGAAACCAGGATTTGCGCCGGTTCAAATGGCCCATCTGCTGCGCCTGGCAACCCTAAGCGAACTCAGCGATCTGCAGATGGCAACCGAACTGCGCCGCGCAACCACCAATCCATCCGCACCCGCGCCATCGGTCGAGGCCATTCTGCACGCAATCCTGCCCTTTACCTATGTCGATCATACCCACGCCGATGCACTGATTGCACTCACAAATACACCAGATGGCGAGGCGCATGTTCGCCGCACCTATGGCGATAGGGTGGTAATCATTCCCTATATCATGCCAGGGTTCGCCCTCGCCAAGCTGTGCGCCAAACTGTATGCCGAACAAGCTGGCCCGCAGACTGTTGGCATGGTGTTGATGAACCATGGCCTGTTCACATGGGGCGCAACCGCCAGAGCCGCCTATGAACAACATATCCAACTCGTGACCGAAGCCGAACAGTATCTGGCCGCCAATGCTGCCTGGCAGATCAGTGTGCCCGAATTCTCAACGCCAACTGGCCCACTCCGCCAGGAAATCGCCACGCTGCGCAAGGATATTTCTGCTGCCGCTGGCTTCCCGCTGATTATTCGTGCCCATAGCGATGCCCAATGCCTCAGCTTCGCCCAGCGCCCCAATCTCGCAATCATTGCCCGCCAGGGGCCAGTAACGCCCGATCATATTATCCGCACCAAGCAACTGCCGCTGATCGGGCGTGATGTGGCTGGGTATGTCGCCGAGTACGGCGAATATTTCGCACAGCATTCGCAGGGCCGCCCGCTGAAGATGATTGATCCAGCGCCACGGGTGGTGATTGATCCACAGATCGGCGTGCTAACGGCAGGGCGCACGATCAAGGATGCGCTGATCGCCGAGGATATTTATCGCCATACCATCGATATTATTCTGCGTGCCGAAGCCAATGGCGGCTATCGCGCCCTGCCATCCCAGGATCTGTTCGATGTCGAATACTGGGATCTGGAACAGGCTAAACTCAAGAAGAGCGGCAGCCCACCCGTTTTTGCTGGCCAGATTGCGCTTGTAACGGGTGCCGCATCTGGCATTGGCAAGGCCTGCGTCGAAGCCCTGGTTGCCCGTGGCGCTGCCGTCGCTGCCATCGATATCAACTCCCAGGTTCAGCAGATCTTTCATCGCCCGGAGATTCTGCCACTCGTTGCCGATATTACCGATCCTGTTGCAATCGAGGCGGCCATCGAAGCAACGGTGTGCGCCTATGGCGGGCTGGACATGCTCATCCTTAATGCTGGTATGTTCGGGGCCAGCCGCCAGATCGCAGCACTGGACGATGCCGGATGGCAGCAGATCATGCGCGTCAATGTGGATTCCAATCTGCGGCTGCTACGCATCGCCCACCCACTGCTCAAGCTATCTCCAAGTGGCGGGCGCGTGGTTGTGATCGGCTCGAAGAATGTTCCAGCCCCTGGCCCAGGAGCCGCCGCCTATTCTGCTTCCAAAGCGGCGCTGACCCAACTGGCCCGTGTGGCAGCACTCGAATGGGGCAAAGATGGCATTCGCGTCAATATTCTGCACCCGAATGCCGTGTTCGATACCGCGATCTGGACGGAAGAGGTGTTGCAGACTCGCGCTGCCAGCTATGGCCTGAGTGTCGAACAGTATAAAACCAACAATATATTGCGCGTCGAAGTCACCAGCCGTGATGTTGCTGAACTGGCCGCCGAGCTATGTGGGGCGCTGTTTGCCAAAACCACTGGCGCACAGATTCCTATTGATGGAGGCAATGAGCGTGTCATCTAACGAACTACGCACCATCTGGTGGGAAGATGCAGCCGTCTGCCTGATCGACCAGCGCGCCCTGCCGCTGCGGATCGAGACGATTCGTTGCACAACGGTTGCACAAACCGCACAGGCAATCACGAACATGGTTGTTCGTGGTGCGCCAGCAATCGGCTGCACGGCTGCCTATGGCATGGCCCTGGCAGGCTATCAGAGCAACGCTTCGGAGCCGAATAGGTTACTCGCCGATCTGCAGGCTGCCAAAGAAACCCTGGATGCCGCTCGGCCAACCGCCGTTAATCTGGCCTGGGCAACCACACGCATGCTGCGCATCGCCCAAGAACAGTGCGAACGAGCCATTCCGGCACTGGGTGATGCATTACTCAACGAGGCCCATGCGATCTGGCAGGAAGATCTGGACATGTGCCATGCGATAGGAATGCATGGTGCGCCACTTATTCCCCAACGCGGTCAGGTGTTGACCCACTGCAACGCTGGTGGGTTAGCGACGGCTGGCTATGGCACTGCGCTGGCTCCCATCCGTACTGCCCATAGCGCTGGCCGCCCGCTGCATGTGTATGTCGATGAGACCAGGCCATTCCTGCAGGGTGCCCGGCTCACGGCCTGGGAGCTTCAGCAGGCTGGCATTCCACTCACGCTGATCACCGATAGTATGGCCGCCTATTTTATGCAGCAGGGTGCCATCGATTGCATTATTGTCGGTGCGGATCGGATCGTTGCCAATGGTGATATTGCCAATAAGATCGGCACCTATGGACTGGCTGTGCTGGCTCGTGCCCATAACATTCCCTTCTATGTAGCTGCCCCAAGTTCAACCATCGATCTGAGCCTGCCAGATGGCACCCATATTCCGATTGAGCAGCGCAACCCCGCTGAAGTAACCAGTATCGCTGGCGTGCAGATCGCACCAATTGGCGTCGTTGCCGCCCATCCGGCATTCGATGTCACCCCAGCCGATTTGATCAGCGCGATCATCACCGAACAGGGCGTGTTACAGGCACCCTATCGTGAATCGCTTCGGAGAGGATTGTAACCCGCCTGACGCTAGATGCCCTTCGATCCGCAGGCTGATGAATCTTTACCAATTGAATCGGGTATGAATTACTTGCGTGTATGGAGTGCGGCAGCCATGCTGCCGCAGCGCAAGCATGGCTTGCGCACTCCACAGCGAACAACAATGACGAATATTCGTTTTGCGTTTTGCGCTCAAACGCTTTGCGCTTAACGTTAGCTGCCATGCTACAATTGCGCAAACGCAGCTGCATACAGCCAAAGAGGCCTTCATGCCTGGCACACCATTGTTCGATCAGGATGCGCTTGTTGGGGCGCTCGCCCACACCAATCTGGCCATCATGCGATTAGGCTCAGATGGGGCGATTCTTGCCATTCATGGCGGAGCACTCCAATGGCTTGGCAACCGCAATCTGATCGGGCAACGCTTGGCCGATATCGCTGAACAGCCGCAACAGGTTCTTGATCTGCTTACACAGGCAACTAGCGCTGGATCAGCAACAGGGCGCATCCAGATCCGTAATACCGGCGCGAACTTCATCGTCGATACAAGCTCTGGCATGTTGAAGAACCCTGAGACGGCACCAATCGGCAATCGCTGGTGGAATCTCAGTTGTGTGGCGCTTTCCGATGGAATTCAGATCGTTGCCGAAGATCTTACCGAACAGATCGCAGCAATCAGCGCCCGCGATGAGGTTCTCAAAGGGATGCGCGGCCTGCTGTGGCATGCCGATATCGATGCCACTGGCGAGTCGTTACACTGGGATTTCCGCCTGGACAACGAAGCAATCGGGCCGATAGTACTGCCATTAAATATCCCGCCCGGCCTCACCTGGGGTCAGGTCTGGGTGCAGAGCCGCCATCCAGATGATGCCGAACGCATGAATCGGGTCAGTACCGAGGCGCTGCTCTCTGGTGCCGAAAAGTATAGCCAGACATTCCGCTGCTATGCTGCCGATGGATCAATCCACTGGTTGCGTGAAGATGTCCAGGTCATCCATGTCGCACCAGGGCGCTGGCGCTTAATTGGTATCTGCACCGATATTAGCGAGCTACAAGGCCAGGAACAGCGCCTACGCGAATTCGAGATACTCGCTACCAATGCGCTCGACGCGATCATGATGTTCGATACCAATGGCCTGGTGCGCTATGCCAATCCCGCAGCCGCGACACAACTGGCCTATCGTGATCAGCAGGCCTTGATCGGGCTGGATATTACGCAACTTCTGAACACAGAGCGACACCCACGATTGCTTGATGAAGTTGTGCCCCTGCTTGCAACCGGCTGGCGTGGTGATGTGACGTTTTTGCGTGGTGATCAAACAGCCTGGTTCACCCAAACCAGCGCATTCGCAATGGTTGATGACACTGGCAATAATTGGGGCAGCGCGATTATCGCTAGTGATCTGAGCAGGCAATATCAGGCCGAACAGGAGCGCCAAACCTTCCAGGAACAACTGATCTATTCTCAACAGGCAGCACTCCGCGAACTCAGTACACCATTGATTCCGCTTGCGGATGGGCTGATCGTCATGCCACTAGTTGGTACAATCGACGCTGCCCGTGCCCAGCAAGTGATGGAAATACTGCTCGAAGGAATTGCCCGCTTGCAGGCCGAAACCGCCATCCTCGATATCACTGGTGTCAAAATGGTGGACACCCAGGTTGCCAATTCATTATTACGGGTGGCGCGGGCCGCCCAACTGCTGGGGGCGCAAGTCATTCTGACGGGTATTAGCGCTGAGGTGGCCCAATCGCTGGTCCAACTTGGTGCCGATCTCGGCAGTATCGTGACCCTGACGAACCTCCAGGCCGGAATCGCCTATGCCATGCGTCAACACTAGGTTCAACATTTCGGTAGTTCGCAACGAGTTTCGGGTTGCGTCAGAAAGTTCTGCAGTTCCGTTGTTCAGTAGCTCCAGAACCACAAAACTGCAGAACTGCTTTGCTTTAACCCGGATCGCATATATGGGATACTCTGTCCCAAGGACCAACAATGACCACCGATATTCTTGATGATATTCTCGACCAACCACGCATGTTGGCTGCTGCGCTACAGAACCATCTGCATCCAGAAAGCGCCATCGATATTGCTGTGCAGGGCATTCTACAGATGCGCCCGCGCCGCATGATTCTCACCGGCATGGGCAGTTCGCTCTTTGCTGCCTACCCTGCCTATCTACGGCTGCTTGGTGCCGGGTTAGCCGCGATCTGGATTGAACTATCGGAATTGCTGCACTATGCGAGCGGGCAGATCGGGCCAGATACGCTGCTTGTGATCGTCTCACAATCCGGCGAGACGGTCGAAGCCCTGCGACTGCTGGCTGATCGCCGCCCATCTGGTTCCGTTCTGGCGATCACCAATAATGCCGAGAGTACCCTGGCCAAGAATGCCCACTGGGTGATCACAACCGGGGCTGGCCCAGAACTAACTGTTGCAACCAAAACCTATTGCGCCGCACTGCTGGCGCTCACAATCCTGGCCGAACGCATTGTCGGAACCACACCCCGCGAACTAGCCGCGCTTCTTGAGCCAGCTGTTGCTGCTGCAGGAACGGTTGCTACTGCCGCACAGGAACAGATCAACAATCTTGCTCCAGAATGGTTTGCGCCAGGGCCGATCACGCTGGTTGGGCGCGGGCCAGCACTGGCAACAGCGCTCTCCGGCGGGCTACTGCTGAAAGAAACTGCCAAGATGCCAGCGGAAGGCATGAGCAGCGCGCAGTTCCGCCATGGGCCGCTTGAGATCAGTGGTCCTGGTCATCGCGCAATTGTGTGTGCAGCGCCTGGCCCAACACTCGCTCTCGATCAAAAATTGGCAATCGAATTGCAGTCCCACGGCAGCCGGGTGTTATTGATCGGTTCACCTGCTCCTAACGCGAATATCGAAACAATTCCGCTCCCGGAGACTGGCGGTACGAGCCTGTATGCACTGATCCCGCTGCAAGTGTTCGCCCGCGAACTGGCCATCCGCCAGGGTATTACCCCTGGTGCATTTCGGTTTATTGGCAAGGTCACCACCGATGAATGAGAACCAAGAACCGTACCCTGAACAAACGAACAAACGAACAACAGGCCGCGTAGGGGCGAACCTCGTGTTCGCCTAAATATGTGCCACCAACGTAGGGGCGAACCTCGTGTTCGCCCAAATATGTGCCGCCAACGTAGGGGCGAACCTCGTGTTCGCCCGCACTGCCCAACATTGCGTCATGGTGGGCGGTTCGCGAACCGCCCCTACCCTATGTGATGCCATCGCTACCAGTGTACAACCATATGACATATTATGGCCGAGGAGAACGCAATGCACTCCATACCCACCACACGTCTCTTCATCGCCCTTGTGCTCCTGATTAACATAGCCACCCCTGTGTATGCTGCCACACCACCAGTGATCGAACATTCTGCAATAACGCTAAACTTTCCACAGACGATCACCTTCACGGCAACGATCCAGGCTGCAAGCGATCTCAAAGATATCACGCTTGAATATGGTGTGAACCAGCGCACCTGTGGGCTTGTCACCGCCCTGGCCTTCCCAGAATTTATACCAGCACACACTGCTGATGTGAGTTGGACCTGGGATATGCGCCGTTCTGGCTCGCTTCCGCCCGGTGCGACAATCTGGTATCGCTGGCGGGCCAAAGCTGCCGATGGCGGCGAGGTGCTGAGTGAGCAGCAACAGGTTGCCTGGCTCGATGATATTCACCAATGGAAGACGCTTACCAACGGGCGGCTGATGCTGCACTGGTATCAGGGCGATCAGGCATTTGCCCGCGCTCTGCTCGATTCTGCTGCACAATCGCTCAAACGGCTTGGCGACACCACTGGTGTTGTGCCGGATCGAGATGTGAATCTGTATATCTATGCCAATTCCGCAGAAATGCGCGAGGCTGTGCTATACGAACCAGGCTGGACGGGTGGGCTGGCCTATCCAGAGCATAACCTGACAATCATTGGCATTGCTCCCGAGGATCTCGCCTGGGGCAAACGAACCGCTGCCCACGAACTGACCCATGTGCTGGTTGGCAATCGGGCCTTCTCGTGCATTGCCAGCATCCCAACCTGGCTGAACGAGGGCATTGCCGTCTATGGTGAAGGCGGGCCAGAAGCTGCTGCACTCGAACAATTCAACACAGCCAGCGCAAACGACACGCTGCTCTCGGTGCGCAGCCTCAGCGGCGGCTTTTCCGAAGATCCACAACAAGCCGATCTCTCATACAGCCAATCCTATAGTCTTGTCCGTTATCTGATCAGCGAATATGGCCAACAAAAACTACTACAGGTCTTTGATCAACTCGCTGGAGGTGCTGCCATCGAACCAGTGCTACACGATATCTATGGCTTTGGGTTGGATGGGCTTGAGGATCGCTGGCGTGCATCGATCGGCGCAAACCCACGCCAGAATGTTGGCGTCGAACCAACGGCCACAGCGCTTCCTTCACCAATCCCAACCATCCAGCTTGCGCTCCAATCGGCAGCAATCGCTACAGTACCAACAACCAGCCCAGTAATTATGCCAACACAAGCGTCTGTGGTTGTGCCAAACTCGCTGCCCTCTACGGCAAACTCTGTACCACCCCGTGCGCCACTGATTGATCGCACCAGCGCGTTGATTATTGCTCTGATCATTGGCCTCCTGCTCAGTATTGGCATTATCGCCGGGTTGCTATCGCTGCGTACAACCAAGCGAGGCCGTTAATGCGAACAACTCTATTCATGCTGCTCATGCTGGCATTGGTGGCCTGTGCAACGCCAAACGCCACACCAACCGCCGTGCCGCAGATCCCGATCAGTGCGACCCCAAATGCCAAGCCGACAACCAAGCCAGCACCGACCAAGACATATCCGCCGACATTCCCAACCGCGACGCTACGGCCAGAATCAAAGGCATCTGCGGGGCGCTACACAAACCCGGAGAATGGAATAATCCTGAAC
>Ga0163154_10003850_pt1 | contig 20293 bp, 23 predicted proteins | sample OliLakLV19MP9P1_FD_148649 | JGI IMG/M metagenome (GOLD analysis project Ga0163154, IMG submission 148649) | Freshwater microbial mat bacterial communities from Lake Vanda, McMurdo Dry Valleys, Antarctica - Oligotrophic Lake LV.19.MP9.P1 | ecosystem: Environmental > Aquatic > Freshwater > Lake >...
GGCCCCGCCCTCTGCCTTCGCGGCGATGGACCTGCGCTCGCGCGCCATCTTCCGCGAAATCGTGCAGTCCTATCTCGACACCGGGGAGCCGGTGGGTTCGCGCACCATCTCGCGCCGCGGGGTCTCCCTCTCCCCCGCCTCGATCCGCAACGTCATGTCCGACCTTGCCGAGCTTGGCCTTCTCAACGCCCCGCACACCTCGGCCGGGCGCATCCCGACCCATGCGGGTCTCAGATTGTTCGTCGATTCGTTGCTGCAGATCGGCGAGCCCGCCGAGGCTGACAAGCGCGCCATCGAAAATCGCCTCGCCGGCAGCGGAAACCGCCGCATGGAGACTGTGCTGGCGGACGCCTCCGAACTTCTCTCCGGCCTCGTCGGCGGCGCGGGTCTCGTGGCGAGTCCGGCGCAGGACAGCCCCGTGCGTCATGTCGAATTCGTGCGCATCTCCTCGGAGCAGGCGCTTGCCGTCATCGTCGCCGAGACGGGCGAGGTCGAGAACCGCATCCTCGCCCTTCCACCCGGCCTGCCCGCCTCCGCCCTCATCGAGGCCGGTAATTATCTCAACGCCAGGATGAAGGGCCGAACCCTCTCCGAGGCCCGCTCCGCCGTCATCGACGAGGTCCGCACCCGCAAGGCGGCTCTGGACGAGGCGGCCTCCCGCCTCGTCGAGGACGGCCTGGCGCAATGGTCGGGCGAGGACCCCTATCGCGGCCGCTCACTCATCGTGCGGGGACGCGCCAACCTGCTCGAGGAGGCCGGGGATGCCCAGGACCTCGACCGCGTGCGAGACCTGTTCGCGGAACTCGAACGCTCCGAGAACCTCCTCAACGTCCTCGACACCGCCCGCGCCGCCGATGGCGTTCGCCTGTTCATCGGTTCAGAAAACCCGCTCTTTTCGCTGTCGGGTTCCGCGATGATCGTCGCCCCCTATATGAACGCCGAGCGAAAGATCGTAGGGGCGCTGGGCGTCATCGGTCCGACCCGGCTCAACTATGCCCGGGTCATTCCGATGGTGGACTACACCGCCCAGGTTCTCGGCCGCCTGTTGGGCTGACCTAGCCGGCCCGGACCGCGTCCGGCGGAAAAAGAGAGTGGCAATGAGCAACGACATCAAGACCGCCCCCGGGAACGGAACCGGCCCCCAGGCGAGCGCCCCGTCAAGCGTCGCACCGTCGACCCCGGAAGCCGGCGCCGCGCCGGACCCCGCCCCGGGCGGCGATTATGACCCCGGCGCGCCCGCGCCCGATGCCTTCAAAAACCCCCTCGCCCCCCGCATCGCCGAACTCGAGGCCGAGCGCGACGCCTTGAAGGACCAGATCCTGCGCACGCTCGCCGAGACGGAAAACGTCCGCAAGCGCGCCAATCGTCAGATCGCCGACGAACGCGTCTACGCCGTCGAGAAGTTCGCGCGCGACACCCTCAACGTCTCCGACAACCTGACGCGCGCTCTCGAAAGCCTGACGCCGGGCGTCCGCACCCTGTTGCCGGACGCCGCCAGAACCATGCTGGAAGGCGTCGAGCTGACGCAAAAGGAGCTGATCGCGGTCCTCGCCCGTCATGGCGTCACGGCGATCGACGCCAGCCCCGGGGCCGCTTTCGACCCGGCCCACCATCAGGCCGTGACCCAGATCCCCTCCGAGCATCCCGCCGGGTCCGTCGCCCAGATGTTCCAGGCCGGCTGGAAAATCGGCGACCGCACCCTGCGCGCAGCCATGGTCGCCGTCAGCGCCGGCGGCATGAATTGACAGCCGCCACTCGGCACGCCGCTCGTCCCGGATGATATCGGATTAAAGCGTTGATCATCGGCGACGGAGTTGCGCCAGGCCCCGTCTCATCCTACGATATTCGTTGGAATGTCAAACTCCGAGATCCTCATCGTCGCTTCCCCGCCCGCCGCCGGCATCGTGTCCGCTCTCGGCGCACTGGCCCACGAGCATCGTCTCGCCGTTTTTCGGGCGCTGGTCGAGACCGGGCCGGCAGGTCTCTCGGCTGGAGAGATCGCGGGACGCGTCGGCCTTCCCCTCTCCTCCCTCACCTTTCACACCCAGGCTCTCGTCCGCTCGGGCCTGATCCGGCAGCAGCGTTCGGGCCGCCAGATCATCTTCACGGCCGACTTCGAGGCGATGCGAGTTCTGATCGCCTTCCTGACGCAGGATTGTTGCGGCGGCGCCCCATGCTGAGCCGCCGCCTGTTCTCGGAAGGGCTCGGCTCTGTTCTGCTCACCGCGACCGTGATCGGTTCGGGCGTTCTCGCCAGCCGTCTAGCCGACGGCAACGCCGCAATCGCCCTACTGGGCAATACGCTGGCGACCGCCGCAATGCTGTTCGTGCTCGTGACGTCCCTTGGCGGCGTCTCCGGCGCCCACTTCAATCCCGCTGTCACCCTCGTCGCCGCGCTCGACCGCCACATCCGGCCGCTTGACGCCGCGCTCTACATCCCCGTCCAGATCGGGGGCTGCATTCTCGGCGCGTGGCTCGCCCATCTCATGTTCGAGCTTCCGGTGATCCAGGTTGCGGCCACGGACCGCTCCGGCGCCGCGCAGATGCTCTCCGAAGCCGTCGCCACGTTCGCCCTTGTCTTCGCCATCCGCAGCGCCCTGTGCTGGAAACCGGAAGCGGTCGCCGCCTCGGTCGCGCTGGTCATTGCGGCGGGATACTGGTGGACCGCCTCCACCTCGTTCGCCAATCCGGCCATCACCATCGCCCGATCGCTGAGCGACACCTTCGCCGGCGTCCGGCCAGAAGACACGCCCGGTTTCATCTTCGCCCAGCTTGTCGGGGCCGTGGCGGCGCTGGTCGCGACGAAGCTCCTCTTTTCAAGACCCAAACCGGAAGCCGCCACATGACGCCAGCCTTTCCCGTGGTGATCCATCACAATCGCGATTGCGGAACATCCCGCAACGCGCTCGCGATCATCCTCGCGGCCGGCTACCAACCCATGGTGATCGACTACCTCTCCGACGGTTGGACGCGCGGCCATCTCCACTCGCTCTTTGCGGCGGCGGGCGTAACGGCCCGACAAGCCCTGCGCGAGACGAAGTCTCCGGCCGCCGAACTCGGGCTGCTGGCCGACGGCGTGCCTGAAACGACCCTGATCGAGGCGATGCTTGCGCACCCGATTCTGGTGAACCGACCCTTCGTCTGCACGCCCAAAGGCGTTCGCCTCTGCCGTCCCAGCGAGCTGGCGCTCGACCTTCTCGACCGCTGGCCGCCGGGACCGCTCGCCAAGGAAGACGGACAGCTGCTGATCGACGCCGCAGGCCGCCGGGTCGGATAAAGCCTGATGCGATCGACCTGGATCAGGTCGATCGTTGAATCAGTCTCTGCACCTATGAAATCAGCGCGCCTGCCCGCCAACGTCATCCCGGCGAGAATAGGATCCAGCCTTGGCGCAAGCGGGGCCAAATTCTTGGATGCAGGCGCATCGAATCCTGAGAGCCGCCTCGCTGACTTGCCGGCCTTATCCCCACCCTTACCCCATCCCTCCAAAACTTACCGCATTCTCCGGTCCATGAAAACGACGCCCTTCGGTCCCCTCCCCGACGAACCCGCCCAAAACTTCGAGCGCGTGCCGCCGCACCTGCGGCGCAATGGCGGCGCGGACGATGACGCCTCCCTGCCCGGCCTCTGGTCGGCGGCCTGCGGGCTGTTCGAGGGACTCATTGGCCTGTTCGGCGGCGCCGCGGACCTTGCCGACACCTGGTGGCTGGAGCCCGCCCCAAGGCGGATGCTGCCGCGCTGGCTTTGCAGTCTCGAATTGCTGGTGCGAAGACTGATTCTGGCCGCCGCCCTGATGATGAAGGTCGATATAGGCCTGCCTTGCTTCGCGCGGCGAGCCTTCCAAAAGGCCAGGGCCCCCTTACCCGAGCTTGACGCCGCCCGGCCCGAGGACTGGCGTCTGGGATTTGGCGTTTGGCGCGTCGCGGCGGGAGCCGGCGAAAACATCAGTCGACCTGAACCTGTCGGCTTGCCGCGTCCGCCAGCGCCAGGCTGGCCGCACCCGCAATGGCTCCTCGCCCGTCGGGTCGAGGGGCTGCGCCGCGCGCTCGACAATCCCGATCGGCTTGTTCTGCGCCTCGCGCGCCGGATCGCGCGGGCGGAGGAGCAAACGCATGCGCCCATCGCCTTTGACGCCCGCGAGCCGCGATGGCTCGATCCAGACAGGCATCCCTACCCCGCAGGATGGGAGAACGCCTGTGTCCATGAGCACATTCTGGCGGCGATGCGAAAGCGCAAGCCGGAAGGATAGGCGCTTTCACAAATCAGGCCGACCGCAATCGAGCCGGAAACCGGTCCGCGTCCCCTTGGCGCGGAGACGCTGCCCCGTGTCCGAACGGCTCAGGCCGTGACGCCCGACGTCCCGCCATTCAGCTGGATCAGATAACGCTGCACCAGCCTGTCGACGAATTCCGGATCCTTGAGCTTCTTGGGATCGAGCCTCTGGGTGATGGCCTTCTCCTGCGCTTCGAGCGACTGGACCGCCACCTGCCTGACCAGCCCCAGCGCCGTCGTCACAACTTCCCGGCCTAGCGCGCTTCCCAGTATCTTGACCGGCGTGTCCAGACTGGCGGCGATCTTCTTGAACAGCACGGCCGAACCCAGTCCGGGGATTTGGTCGTCCAGTGTATCCAGCCGCACCTCGGCGACATAGTCATCCTTCACTTCCTTGATGGCCTCCGACGTCTTGAGGACGCCGACGCCCCGGAGGTAGAATTTGTACTTGTTGACTGCCTCGAGCCAGGCGCCGTTGACCCCCGCCAGTCTGTTGGCGAGAGAATCCGCGTCACCGGGATCTGAAGCCAGCGCCTTCTTGGCGAGGCCGGCATAGGCTGACAATTCGCCAAGGCCATTGGCCTTCAGGAACACCTTCCGGGCGACCGGATCGTCGAGGATGTCGTCCAGCGAGCCGGCTTCCCGTACCACTTTCTCGTAGCGGGCGAGGTCCCTCTGGACCTCCGGCTTCTTGCGGGCCTGATCCAGCTGGCGGGCCTCGTCGGTTTCGGCCTTTTCGAGCGCGGACGCCACTGACCCGGCGTTGAAAGGCGTTCCGCCCGTGACCGCGTAGAGGTTCGCAAAATCGAACCCCCCGGATACTCGCGGCATCAGGCTCAGGGCGAGCGACATCGATGTGAGGCTGGCGACCATGACGCCACCTTGAGGCTCCGCACTTAACCTGCACTTAAGGGCGACGCCAAACTTCGCCACGACAGAGCGTGACAGTTTTGCACGCACAGCCAGAAAGAACACTCCGGCCGCCGCGCCCTGGAACAGCCGGGGCGATCAGCCGTTGGTCAGCGGGTGGCGAGATGGATCGCCTCGGGGCTAACGACAGGGGCAAGCGGAACATGTGGCCTTTTGCGGCGAGACGTAACCGGGCTGTTGTTGTTTTTCACATCGACCACAACGGTCTTGCGAAGGGCGCGTTTTTCAAGGGCGACGCCGACGTGCTCATTATCGACGAGCGCGATCCAGCCAACCGGGTCTATCGCATGACCCACGAGACGCCGAGCGACGAGTTGCGCCGGCGGATCGGCAAGCACCCGCTGCGTCATCTTCTTGAGCGCCGTCATCGGGGCTCGCCTGCCATCAATCTCCACTGGCGCACGGATACGGCTCAGCTGGTCTGAGCCGGAGGGCGTCAAGGCGCCGTCACCCTGCGTAGCGTCAGGTTGATCCGCCCTCCCCCGGGCACAACCATCGACGAACCCGCAATGATCCGGTCGATCCCGTGATAGGCGCGGCGGGAAGCCCCTCCCAGAACCACCACGTCGCCGGACGCGAGCCGCATGGACGCCGTGGGGTCGCTGCGGCCAAGACCGCCCAGCCTGAAAAGCGCCCGGTCGCCCAGCGAGACAGACACCACGGGCGCGTCCCTTGCGCTCTCGTCGGCATCGACATGCAGACCCATCCGTGACGCCTCATCATACCGGTTGACCAGACAGGCCTGCGGGGGTGCGTCATAGCCGCCCAAGGCGCCCCAGACATCCATCAGCGCCTCGGGAATCGCTGGCCACGGTTGCCCGGTGAAGGGATGGACGGGCTCATATCGATAGCCCTTGATATCGGACACCCACCCCAGCGGCCCGAGATTGGTCATGCGCACCGACATCGCCTTGCCGGATCGGGGCATCGTCGCAGTGTAGAACGGAGACATATCGACCAGAGACAGCACCTCATCGACCAGACGCTTCTGGGCGTCAGGCGCCAGATACTCGGGAAGAAAACGGAACCCTTCGATCATGATGGATTGGAGGCGCTCAATCCGGCGTCAGCTTTCGCGCGATCCTCAGGACCGCTTCGATATCCTTCGCCTGCTCCTTGCTGGCGGCGTGATCGGGCGTGCCGCCCATGTCGGCGACCCCGACAGACAGGAGCTCGCCTGCGGCGTTGGCGGTCCGGAGCGCTTCTCCGGCAATGTCCCTGAGATAGGCTTTGACCTGCTTGATCGACCCGGCCGCCACATACGGCCGACCCCTGTCTGCGGCGAAGCTTATCCTGGGATGCCGGCGCGCCATCGCCCTGAGTTCCCCGTCGTCCAGCACCCGCAGCAGGGCGAACGCGTCGCCGCTGGAAATCAGCAGGTGGATCTGGTGGGGGGCGGGGCCGTCCTCCACGTCGATCTGGGCTGCGTAAAGCCCTGAGCCCAAGGTGGTGATCTTCGCGTCGGTCGTGTCCTGGGGACCGTCGTCGAGCGACACGGCGTAGACCCGCGCCGAACCGTTCCAGCGCACGGGAACGCAGTCCTTCGAAGACCTTACCGTGAAGGGCGCCCATTGACCTGTCACTTCGCAATAGTCGGCATCGGCCGTTATGGCCCTGGCCGCGCGGTCCTTGTGGGGGGCGATGTCGACCGCGCTGCCGTAGGAGCAGGCGCACGAAGCCAGCGCAGCAAGGACGAACAGGATCGAGCGAACCATTTTGCATACCCGGGCCAGCAGAGGGCCGAGCCCATCTTGCGCGGCCAACAGGCGGAATCAAGGCGCGCCCGGGTAGTGTCTCAGTTTGAAATCCGTCGCCCTTGACGCCGCTCGCGCGTTGGCTCGAACGCCTGTATGCTTGGCGTCAAGCTGACGGAGTTATCATGCCCAAAGGACCGCGCGGAGAAAAGCGCCCCGCTGATGTGATCGGCGCCGCGATCAAGGTGGCGCGAATCGCGACCGGTGAGGAACAGGACGACATGCCAGCCGCGAAGCCGGGTGGTCCCACCGCCAGCGAGATGGGGAAGAAAGGCGGGGCCGCGCGGGCGAAGTCCATGAGCCCAGAACGGCGCGCAGAGATCGCGAAGAAGGCTGCTGCAAGCAGGTGGAAAACGCCGAAATGAGTCGGAAACGCTGTTGACCATGATACATTCTTCCCACACAAATGAGGTCTAAATATGTATCATGTCAGGAATTGCCATGGCAGCGCTTATCCGTCGTGAGGAGTGGGAAGTGAACGCGCGTCTGCGCGAACTTCGGATGCCCAAAGAAGCGTTGCTAGAGACCGTCCGTGCCGCCGTGGCGGCGTATGGCGGTTGCACCGACAACGATCCGCCGGGCGCGAAGGGGTATGAGACCTATCGGATCGGCACGCGGCATCTGCGCGTCGAGATGTTGCCGCTGAAAAACGGCTGGAATCGCGACGATGCAGGAAATCTTTGCTCCATCCGCAATGATGAAATTGCCGTCAAGGTCGTCATTCTCAATACAGATGATGCTACCGGTGACGCTCTGAGAACTCCGAAGAACCGGCGCGAGAAAGGCGTCGAGCACGAGCGGGCCATCGAAGGCGTCAGCAGATTCTTTCTTGGCATGGAGCCGAATGAAGATATCCGGCACGCCATTTGGTATCTCTGCCTTCACATCAACGAAGATAAGGTGCTCGCAGAGCTCTCGCGGCCATCGGCAATCGACGGCGGGTTCATTGTGGCCTGGGAAGAGCGCATCATTCTTGTTGCGCCCGGCGGATGGGGTGCGTTGGACATCGGCGCAGACGATAACGACAGCGGGCCGGAACTCGAGATCGACGTTCGTCGAAAGTAATCATGTTCAATCCAAGCCGTCTTGTGCTCGCCCGAAAGCGGCGCGGGCTGACACAGATTCGACTCGCCGAACTTGCGAGCATCACACGTCTGACTGTTCATCGGTACGAGTCCGGTGAAGTGGAACCGCCGCGCGAAAGCGTTGAAGCGTTGGCGCGCCAGTTGTCGTTTCCTGCTAAATTTTTCTTTGCGCCCAAGTCGATTGACGAGCCGAATCCGATTTCGGCGAGCTTTCGGGGCATGGCGGCGATGACCGCCGCAGAGCGCGATGCAGCACTGGCAGCCGGCGCGCTCGCGTTCCTACTTGATGATTGGGTGCATGAGCGCTTCGCCCTGCCAGCCGTCGATATCCCGTCTATGGCAGGCGAAGCGCCGGAGATCGCCGCGCGCTCCTTACGGCAACAATGGGCCATCGGCGAAAGGCCGATCAAGAACATCGTCCATTTGTTGGAAGCGAAGGGAGTGCGCGTTTTTTCACTCGTTGAGGAGACGCGCACGGTTGATGCCTTTTCGCTGTGGCGTGCGACGAAGCCGTACATCTTTCTGAACACTCAGAAGACCGCAGAGCACGGGCGATTCGATGCGGCGCACGAGCTGGGCCACCTAGTCCTGCACAAGCACGGCGGGCCGCAAGGGAAGCAGGCGGAAGACGAGGCCAACAAATTCGCGTCCGCTTTTCTCATGCCGGAATCCGACGTGAAGGCCATTGCTCCGACCGCTTCAAACATTCGCCAGATTATTTCAATGAAGCGGCGCTGGGGCGTCTCGGCAATTGCCATGACCTATCGCCTCCACAAACTCAAATGTATTTCTGATTGGCAATACCGACAATTCGCAATTCAGCTGAGCGACCTTGGATATCGGCGCGGCGAACCGGACGGCATTCAGCGCGAAACGTCAGTGATATGGAAGAAGGTTTTAGCTGCCCTTTGGTCTGAGCGAGTCACAAAAAATCAGATCGCAAGCGCGCTTCATTTGCCCGTCGCCGAAATTGAGAACCTGGTCTTCGGGCTGGCAAGCATGACGACCTTGGACGGCGCCGGGGCCGGGTCAGGAAAGGGGCGAGCCGAGCTGCGACTAGTCAGAAACAATGATGCTTGACGACAAGCATAAGAGTTCATATATTAGGGGCATGAACAAGCTGCTCCTCGCGAAGCGCGTCCAGATACTCGCCATGCTCTGCGAGGGATCGTCCATGCGCTCGATTTCCCGCGTGTGCGACGTGTCCATCAACACGGTGACGAAGCTGCTGGAAGAAGCGGGCGAAGCCTGCCTCGCCCTGCACGACGACAAGGTCCGCAATGTGAAGGCGTCCAAGGTCCAGTGCGATGAAATCTGGTCGTTCTGTTACGCCAAAGCGAAGAACGTCGAGACCGCCAAAGCGGCGCCCGACCATGCCGGCGACGTGTGGACGTGGACCGCTCTCGACGCCGACAGCAAGCTGATGATGTCCTACTTCGTCGGCGACCGTTCAGGCGCCGCCGCCATGATCCTGATGGACGATCTCCAGTCCCGCCTATCCAACCGCGTCCAGCTCACCACGGACGGCCACAAGGCTTATCTCGACGCCGTCGATACCGCGTTTGGCGGACAGGTTGATTACGCCATCATCGAGAAGATTTACGGCACGGACACAAGCGCTCCGAAGGGTCGCTACTCGCCACCGATCTGCACGGGCGCCAAGAAGCGCGTCATTCAGGGCGATCCCGATCAATCGGAAATCTCGACCTCTTATGTCGAGCGCTCCAACCTTTCGATCCGTATGCAGAACCGCAGGTTCACGCGTCTCACCAACGCCTTCTCGAAGAAGCTCGACAACCACATTCACGCGCTGGCGCTCTACTTCGCGTTCTACAACTTCATCCGCATTCACAAGACGCTGCGTATGACGCCTGCAATGGCGGCTGGCGTCACGGACAAGCTCTGGTCGCTGGAAGACTTTGTCGCGCTTATCGACGCCCGCGCTCCGAAACCCGGACGCCCGGCGACTTACAAAAAAGCGCGCGCTCAAATTTCAAACTGAGACACTACCCGCGCCCGCATCGGCTATCGCGCCCGACTCTCTTGGGGCAATGTCGCCGATCGGCGGAGGTGCGCCGCCGCCCATGAGGAAAGCGCCCGTGGCCGTCAACTTCGCCGTTTCCGGAGCCAGGGCGCAACGACGGACTCATGTCCGCGACACAAGACAAGAGACCCGGACAGCAGCGGCCAGCTGGCGCGAACGCCGCGTTAACGATCTCAGGGCCATGGGGGTGGTCATTCCCCTCTCGGACCAGCTTGGACACAACAATGGCCCCGACATTCTCGATCCGGGCCTGCTGGTCGGGCGGCAGTGGCGGGCGGCCCAGGAAAGGGCCTTCGCCCCTCCAGACGCCGGGACCGGGCGCCGCTGGGCCCTCAAGGCCGAAATACTGGGTCTGACCTACCGGGAATATCGTCTCGAACTGCTTGAACGGGGACGACATCCGACGGAAGAAGACGCTAGACACATCCGCGCGGCAAGGCCCGCTGGAGCCCGCCTCGCGGATGTGACATGACCTATTGAGCCCGACCGCGCGCTTCCCATATGACCCTCGAGGTCGCCAGGCCTTTCAAGCGTCTGGCTCTCCTTAACCAGAGGGTAATCACCCATAGGGGCCGTCGGGACCTGGCGCCGCGTAGCGGGCCGGCAGACAAGGCGAAGATGGCCGCCGCAAAGAAGGACTAGAGAGAAGACCATGGCAAAGATCATCGGCATCGACCTTGGAACCACCAACTCATGCGTCGCCGTCATGGACGGCGGCAATGCCAAGGTGATCGAGAATTCGGAAGGAGCGCGGACAACGCCGTCCGTCGTGGCCTTTCGCGACGGCGGCGAAAAACTGGTGGGCGTTCTGGCGCGGCGTCAGGCCGTCACCAACCCGAAATTCACCTACTCCGCCATCAAGCGTCTGATCGGCCGCACCTATGACGATCCGATGGTGAAGAAGGACAAGGACCTCGTCGCCTACGAGATCGTCAAGGGCTCGAACGGCGACGCCTGGGTCAAGGGCCGCGACCGGGACTATTCCCCGCAGGAAATCTCCGCCTTCATTCTCGGCAAGATGAAGGACACCGCCGAGGCCTATCTCGGCGAGAAGGTCACCCAGGCGGTGATCACCGTTCCCGCGTATTTCAACGACGCCCAGCGTCAGGCCACCAAGGACGCCGGACGCGTCGCCGGGCTTGAAGTGCTGCGCATCATCAACGAGCCCACGGCTGCCGCCCTCGCCTACGGCCTCGACAAGACCGAGGGCAAGGTCATCGCCGTCTATGATCTGGGCGGCGGCACGTTCGACGTCTCGATCCTGGAGATCGGAGAGGGAGTCTTCGAGGTTCTCTCGACCAATGGCGACACCTTCCTCGGCGGCGAGGATTTCGACAACCGCGTCGTCGATTACATCTGCGACGAATTCAAGAAAGAGAACGGCATCGATCTCCGCAAGGATCCGATCGCGCTCCAGCGCGTCCGCCACAAGGCCGAGGAGGCCAAGAAGGAGCTGTCGGAGTCCCAGCAGGTCGAGCTCAACGAGCCCTTCATCGCCATGAACATGGACACCAAGGCGCCGGTCCACCTCAACATGCGGCTGACCCGCGCCAAGTTCGAAAGCCTGGTCGAGGACCTCGTCAAGCGGACGATGGACCCCTGCAAGAAAGCGCTCGCCGACGCGGGCAAGTCGCTCTCGCAGATTGACGAGGTCGTGCTGGTCGGCGGGATGACTAGGATGCCCAAGGTCCAGGAAGCCGTGAAAGGCTTTTTCGGCAAGGAGCCCCACAAGGGCGTGAACCCGGATGAGGTGGTCGCCATCGGCGCCGCCATCCAGGCCGGCGTGCTCCAGGGCGATGTCAAGGACGTCGTCCTTCTTGACGTGACGCCGCTTTCGCTTGGCATCGAGACGCTGGGCGGGGTGTTCACCCGGCTGATCGACCGCAATACGACAATCCCGACCAAGAAGAGCCAGGTGTTCTCGACCGCCGACGACAATCAGGCGGCCGTCACGATCCGCGTCCTCCAGGGCGAGAGGGAAATGGCGTCCGACAACAAGCTGCTTGGCAATTTCAACCTCGAAGGCATTCCCTCGGCCCCCCGCGGCGTGCCGCAGATCGAGGTGACGTTCGACATCGACGCCAACGGCATCGTCAACGTGTCCGCCCGCGACAAGGCGACGGCCAAGGAGCAGAAGATCACCATCCAGGCGTCCGGCGGCCTCACCGAGGAAGAAATCAAGCAGATGGTTCGGGACGCTGAAACCAACTCAGCCGCCGACAAGGCGCGGCGTGATGCGGTGGAATCCCGCAACCAGGCCGAAAGCCTCATTCACTCGACGGAAAAACAGCTTGTCGAACATGGCGAAGCCGCCGGCGCATCAATCAAGTCCGAGATCGAGGCGGCCATCGCGGAGCTGAAATCGGCGATCGAGAAGGACGACACGCCTGCGATCAAGGCCAAAGCCCAGACCCTCGCCACTGTCGCCATGAAGATGGGCGAGGCGATCTACGCCAAGAGTCAGCCCGACCAGGGCGGCGAGCCAGGCGCCGGTCCAGGATCGGGATCGGCCGGGGCCGGTGGCGACGATGTGGTCGATGCCGATTTCGAGGAAGTGAAAGACGACAAGAAAAGCGCCTGACGCTTGAGCAAACGGCGACTTGCGAATGCATGGGCCGCGCTGTCGGGGACTTTAATCCTTGCGCTGCGCGGCCCATTTTGGTTTCAGCGATTGCTAATCTCCATTTGAGATATGGGAATGGCGGTCGGGCGACGGGAAGTTTCGAAATGCGTGAGAGCTGGTTCCTGCGATGAGCGAGCGCACCTATTATGATATTCTGGGCGTCGCTAGGGATGCCGATGAAAAGGCCCTTAAGGCGGCTTTCCGCAAGAAGGCGATGGAGCACCATCCTGACCGCAATGCCGGGTGTTCGGTGTCCGAAGGCAAGTTCAAGGAGCTGAGCGAAGCCTACGACGTCCTGCAGGACCAACAGAAGCGGGCGGCCTATGACCGCTTCGGCAAGGCGGGCGTCAATGGCGGAGGCGCGCAGCGTCCCGAGGATGTGCGAGACGCCTTCAGCGACATCTTCTCCGAATTCTTCGGTTCGCGTCAGCAGACCCGGACCGGTCCGGCCCGCGGCGCGGACTTGCGCTATGATTACGAAGTCACGCTCGAGGAGGCCTTCCTCGGCAAGCAGGCGGAAATCACCGTTCCGTCCACCGACCGGTGCGACGCCTGCTCGGGGTCGGGAGCCGAGGCCGGCACCTCGCCCGAAACTTGCGCCGCCTGCGCCGGCCACGGCCGGGTGCGCGTGCAGCAGGGCTTTTTTACGATGGAGCGGACCTGCGGCCGGTGCCAGGGTTCGGGCAATGTGATCAAGTCGCCCTGCAAGTCCTGCGCGGGTCGCGGCGCGCTGCGTCGGGAGAAGGCGCTGTCCGTCAGCATTCCTGCCGGCATCGAAGACGGCCAGCGCATTCGCCTCGCCGGCGAGGGCGAGCCCGGCGCGCGCGGAGGACCCAAGGGCGACCTCTACATCTTCGTTACGGTAAAAGAGCACGACATTTTCGAGCGCGACGGCCAGACGCTCTATGCCCGCGCCCCGGTGCCGATGTGTGCGGCGGCCCTCGGCGGCGAGATCGAACTGCCCACCATCGAGGGCGGCCGCACCCGCATCTCGATCCCCGAAGGCGCGCAGACCGGCAAGCGCATGCGCCTCAAGGGCAAGGGCATGCCCTCGATCCAGGGCGGCCCGGCCGGCGACCTTTTTGTCGAGCTTTTCGTGGAGACTCCCCGCGATCTCTCCGCCAAGCAGAAAGACCTGCTGCGCCAGTTCTCCGCCGAATGCAGCGACCGCTGCCACCCGGAGAGCCATGGCTTCTTCAACCGCGTGAAGAGATTCTTCGACCAGGAAGACAGCCGGGCGTAGCGCCGGCGCCCCTGCACCCGCTGCGATGTAAGGGGGTACATCACGACGTCTGCGTCGCGAGACGGAGAGGGCCCTATCCCAGGCACTCCCCCTAATCCCAATTCCCGCTATAACGCCCCGATGAACGTCTCGCCTCACCTCCTGAAAATCGCAATCGCTGGAGCCGCCGGACGCATGGGCCAGGCGCTCGTCCAGGCCGTCGGGCCTGACACGATCATTGTTGGCGGGAGCGAGCGAGCCGGCTCAGACCACCTCGGTCAGGACCTTGGCGCCCTTGCGGGCCTGAAGCCGCTCGGCGTCCTCGCATCGCCAACTGCGGCCGGCGCGGCGGCCGAGGCCGACGTCTGGATCGACTTCACCGTTCCCGCCGCCAACCTCGACGCACTCGACTCTCTGGCCCGCACGCCGGTTAGGGCCGTGATCATCGGCACGACGGGATTCACTCCTGAACAGGACGCCGCCCTCGCCATTCACGCGACACGCTTCGCCATCGTCAAGGCCGGCAATTTCTCTCTCGGCGTCAACTTGCTGCTGGCTCTTGTCGAACAGGCCGCCTCGCGCCTCGGTCCGGATTGGGACATCGAGATATCGGAGGCTCATCATCGCGGCAAGATCGATGCGCCGTCTGGAACCGCCCTGATGCTCGGAGCCGCCGCCGCCCAGGGCCGCAAGGCCCGTCTTTCCGACCTGCGCTCCCCGCCCCATCACGGCGCGTCAGGCCCGCGCCAGCCCGGAGCTATAGGCTTTTCGGTCACCCGCGCCGGCGGCGTCATCGGCGACCACACGGCGCTGTTCGGGTCCGAGCATGAAATCCTCACACTGGGACACCGCGCCCTCGACCGGTCCATCTTCGCACGGGGCGCCCTCCACGCGGCCCGATGGGCCGTCAGCCATCCGCCAGGACTTTACGCGATGCGCGACGTGTTGGGCATCTGAAACTCGATACGTCCCGACGCGTTGGCTTTGCTTGTGGCGCCCCGTCTGCTTAAGCACGATGCATGAGCGATGCGCCCGATGTGTTCAAGTCGGCACGCGAGCAGGTGGAGGACGTCTCCAGCGGCGCGATTGACGCCGCCGATCTGCTGGAAGTCTCCATCCAGCGTTACGAGGTCGTGAACCCCGCCATCAACGCCGTCGTTCGTACCGACTTTGCAGCGGCTCGCGCCCGGGCGCGCGATCTCGACCGCCTGGCGAGATCTGGGCGGCTTGCGGGTCCGCTTCATGGTCTTCCGATCACCGTCAAGGACACCTTCGATGTCGATGGGATGCCCGCGACCGCTGGGGCTCCCGAATACGCGAGACGTCCCCCCCGGGTTGCTGACGCCGCCGCCATCGTCCGGCTGAAGGCTGCCGGGGCCATCGTCTGGGGCAAGACCAACACGCCCTACCTCGCCGGCGACAACCAGACCTCGAACCCTGTCCACGGCCTCACGCGCAACCCATGGGATCTTAACCGCACGCCTGGCGGATCGTCGGGCGGGGCTGCGGCGGCCTTGGCCACGGGGGTCACCGCGCTTGAAATCGGCTCCGACATTGGCGGCTCCCTCCGGTTTCCCGCCCACTTTTGCGGGGTCGCGGCGCTGAAGCCCAGCTACGGACGTGTACCCATACGCGGACACGTCCCGCCAGCGCCCGGCTCGATCTCGGTGAGGGATCTCAACGTGGCCGGACCCATGGCCCGGAATGTCGCGGACCTAGGGCTGCTGTTTTCGATCCTCGCCGGAATCGCTCCCACAATTCACCGCACCACGGACTTGCGCGGAAAGCGCATCGGCGTCTGGTGGGAGGAGCCCGGCTTTCCGGTTTCGGTCCAGTGCCGGACGGCCGTTGAGGCCGCCTGCCAGGGCGCGAGGGAACTTGGAGCGCATGTGGCCCGGGCAAAACCCGATTTCGAGGGATCGGCTCTCCTCGACCTCTATCTTCGACTGCTCCTACCGATCCTCGCGAGCGACATGCCGCCGCCGCTGGTCAAGGCGATGGAGGTCGGCCGTCCGCTCGCCAGGGCGTTGGCGAAACGCGAGCCCTATTCGCGATCCAAGTGGGCGCTCTACAGCGCCGCTACGCACCATGACTGGCTGAAGGCCAACGAGGCCCGGGAGAGGCTGAAGCAGGAAGTGGCCGCGTTCTTCACCAGATGGCACGCGCTCATCACGCCGGTCGCGCCCTCGACCGCCTTCGAGCATATCCAGGCCGGCGACAGCATCACCCGCAAGTTGAGCGTCGATGGAACGCCCGCCCCATACCACACCTTTCACAGCTGGATCGCGCTCGCGACCGTCTGCCACCTCCCATCGGTCGTGATCCCCCTCCCCCAGGCACGGGGAGATCTGCCGTGCGGCGTCCAGATCATCGGCCCGGAGGGCGGAGATATCGACGTCTTGGAGATAGCCGAAGCCCTTGAGGCGGAAGTGGGCGGCTTCACGCAGCCCCCGGAACTCGACATCGGACGTCAGCCGCCAGCAAGCATCGGCGTGACCGCGAAGCCCGCCAGGCCGAGACGGTCAAAGTCTCACCCTGAACTTGGACGCGCAAAGACGAAAATACCCGGACAGGTCCTCGCAAAACAAAAGCCGGCGAAAAACCCGCCGCCGCGCTGACCGCTACCACCTCCCGAAATTTGGCGCGCTGGACCAGGGCTCTTTCGGCGCAAGCGCTTCGCCTTTCTGCAACAGCTCAACCGAAATCCCGTCGGGCGAGCGAACGAACGCCATGCGGCCGTCTCGCGGCGGACGGTTGATCGTCACACCAAGCCCCGCCAGCCGCTCGACCGCCGCATAGATGTCATCGACCCGGTAGGCGAGATGCCCGAAATTCCGGCCGCCGGAATACTCCCCCTCGTCCCAGTTGTGGGTTAATTCGATCATAGGCAGCCCGGCGGGCAGCGGCAGCTCGTTTCCATCGAACCCGCCGCGTTGCATGTCGGCCTCGCTGGCGAGAAAACAGAGCGTGTACCGGCCCTGGGGATAATCGGTACGCCGGATTTCCTTGAGCCCCAGACCGCCGCAAAAGAAGCGAACCGCCGCGTCGAGATTGCCGACCCGTATCATCGCATGCAGGAATTCGATGCTCATCGACTGATCTCGCCCGGATGACGCTCCCGGCGGGCCTCGGCCAGCGCCTGGTTGAGGCGCCGCGCAAACGTTTCGCGCTCGCCCGGCGTCAGGAACTCACCAATCGAGTATCTCCGGTTCGAGGCCGAAACCCGGAGGGCGTTGGCGGCGTTGGCCCCACGGTCGAACTCGACCCGGGCAAATCCCGCTGGCAGTCGCGCCTGCCTCTGCCTGCCTCGCCCGTCGACCTTGCGCAGATCGACCGCCTCGGCCGTGACGCGCACATAAGTCCGGGCGGTCTGGGCCTGAAAGCTCCGCCGGAAAACCGCCCACACCACAAGGATCTCGAGACCGAGAAAACCCGTCACCGGATAGGCGCCCTGGGAAAGAAACATGATGCCGAGCAACAGGCTTGCCCCGCCCAGGGCCAACATGACGCGTCTGAATCCCGATGGACTCAGCGAGCGGGGCGGCTCCAGCACGGCGTCGAGGTAGACTTGGCCGGTCGACATTGAACACGAGCATAGGCCCGTCGGCTGTCTCGGCAACCAGCCGCGCCGATCCAACCTGAAAAAATCTGTCCGCCTCTGGGCGAACGTACATTGGAGCAACCTCGTCCGCTATGACGCAGACAAGGTGTTCTAGACTTTTGAGATAGAGCATTTTTCTTCGGTCAAACTGATTCAGTTTGACCGAAGGATGCTCTAGTTTCGGCGCCATGGCGAAAGCGCGACGCAAACCAGAAGCAGCCAAGCAGTATCCTCACGATCGCGCCGTGGAGCTGTTTCGTCGACTCGCCTTCGACCGTCCGGACCCTTCGACCGAATTGGACTTCAAGGACCCGTTCACCCTGCTGGTAGCCGTCGCACTTTCGGCGCAGGCGACCGATGTCGGCGTCAACAGGGCGACGAAAGGTCTCTTCGCTGTCGCGGACACGCCCGCCAGGATGGTTGAACTGGGCGAGGCCGGCGTCGCCGCGCACATCCGCACGATCGGACTTTGGCGCAACAAGGCGAGAAACGTGGTCGCCCTGTCACGCATCATTCTCGAACGTCATGGCGGAGCGACCCCCCGCACGCGCGAAGACCTCGAAGCCCTTCCCGGTGTCGGCCGCAAGACTGCCAGCGTCGTCCTCTCCGAGGCTTATGGCGAGACGACGATCGCCGTCGACACCCATGTTTTCCGTGTCGCCAACCGCACGGGCCTCGCGTCGGGCCCGACGCCCGAAAAGGTCGAGGCCCTGCTGATGGAGGTTACGCCCGAGAACTATCGGCGCGGCGCGCATCACTGGCTGATCCTGCACGGCAGGTATGTCTGCCTGGCCCGCAAGCCCGGCTGCCAGGAATGCTCGATCCGCAATCTTTGCGATTACCCCGACAAGACGCCGACCCTCAACTCCTCTACTCCCGAGCGTAAGGATAGCACTGGCCGCGCGGCAGGCCGATCCCGAGGTGCAGGCCAAGCGCCCTGATCGCGTCGGCATGGCCCAAATAGGGATCGGTGTTCTCCGGCCCGACGATGACGGACCGAAACCCCGGGCCGGCTCCCGATGGTGGAAGCATCGCGGTCGCCAGCCCCTCGCCGTCGTCCGCCCGGAGCGTCAGGAAAAGCGGCGTCGAGCGGGCGATGTGACCTTTCAGCCCGACATCGCGCTCAATGCCCGGACCGGGCTGATAGGTCATCCGGGCCTGGTCCTGCTCACGCCGGAAATGTTTCTCGACCGCATGACGCATGAGGCGGGTTTCGGCTTCGGCTTCGGCGTCGGTTTCGATGCGAAACCAGGTCCGGCGGCCTGGCGCGGCGCAGATGAACTTCATCGGTGACCTCTGGATCAGCCCGCCCTCAATCGGAATCGATTGACGGCGGATAAGGTGATCCGTTTTCAATGTTCTACAGCAACGTCGGATTGAACGCAGGTTTCTTGAGCTGCGATCTAGGTTTTGCAGGTGGCCGGGAAAGAGTCGGGCGCGGCGCATTCACCTCAAGGTCTTGCGGCGGCCCGGGGCGTCCAAGGTCAGATTGTCGGCAATCGGCGGTGTGAATCGCTTCTTGTTTTCATGCGGTGCTTGCCTTTGCGGAGACCCCGGTCTTTAAGACCAGCCATTCCCCTCTCCAGCCGCAAACTTCCGCCAAGGAACGATCATGACCGCAAAATACGACGTTGTGGCGCTCGGCAATGCGATCATGGACGTCATCGCGCAGGTCGACGACGCCTTTCTTGTCAGCCATGGCATCCCCAAAGCGCGCATGAACATGATCGACGAAGCGCGGGCGACCTATCTCTACGAGGCCCTGCCGAAGACCCGGATCGAAACCTCGGGCGGCTCGGCGGGCAACACGATCGCCGGCTTGCGAAGCCTGGGCGCCAATGCGGCCTTTCTCGGCAAGGTCGCGGACGACGCTGTCGGCGCGGCCTACATCAATGACATGAAGCGCATTGGCGCAGATTATTTTGGCGCCCCGCTGAAGGGCGGCCCGGCGACCGCGCGGTCGATGATCGCCGTGACGCCGGACGGCGAGCGGTCGATGAACACCTATCTCGGAGCGTCAACCGAGTTTTCCGCATCCGACGTCGATTCTCGCGCCATCGCGGCGGGCGAATGGCTCTACCTCGAAGGTTATCTGTTCGACAAACCGGCCGCCAAGACCGCCTTCGTCCACGCCTCCGAGGTCGCCCAGACGTCCGGCCGCAAGGTCGCGCTGACCCTGTCGGACCTCTTCTGCGTCGATCGGCACCGCGACAGTTTCATTCACCTCATTCGAACCCATGTCGATCTCGTCTTCGCCAACGAGACGGAACTCCTGGCGCTCTATCAGACGTCGAACGTCGACGCGGCGCTGAGCGCCATTCGGACCGACAGCCAGCTCGCCGCCATCACCCGCTCGGAAAAAGGCTCCGTCATCATCAATGGTTCGGACACCTGGGTGCAGCCGGCGGCCCCGGTCGCGCGCGTGGTCGACGCAACCGGCGCCGGCGACCAGTACGCGGCGGGCTTTCTCTATGGGGTCACGCACGGTCTCTCGTGGTCGGACTCGGCGCGGCTGGGGCATGTCGCGGCCGGCGAGGTGATTTCGCACGTGGGCCCGCGTCCCGCCGTCTCGCTGAAGCGGCTGGCGATAGACGCCGGCCTGAAGATCGGATCCGGCGCCGAGGCGCCGAGCTAGATGTGGTCTCTCAATAGGTTGTCCACTCGGCGCGGACCGAGGAGATTGATGTTGCGACACGTCAATTTCTGCGGAGATGCGCCGAGTGAACATCCACAAGAATGCCCGCACCACCCCGCATAGTCGAG
>Ga0163154_10003856_pt1 | contig 20276 bp, 38 predicted proteins | sample OliLakLV19MP9P1_FD_148649 | JGI IMG/M metagenome (GOLD analysis project Ga0163154, IMG submission 148649) | Freshwater microbial mat bacterial communities from Lake Vanda, McMurdo Dry Valleys, Antarctica - Oligotrophic Lake LV.19.MP9.P1 | ecosystem: Environmental > Aquatic > Freshwater > Lake >...
ACAGATACCATGTGCCCACGTTTATGAATATAATTCTTAGACATTGTGTAGTTGGAAATTCTGCCACTTATGACGGCTTCTACACTAGCCAAGTCACCGCCAACAAATGATTGCTCGGTGATGCTCATCCACGTTCTACCCGCTAATTCAGCGGAGGAGTAACCAAGCATTCTCTCGAAAGCCTGATTAACCCATAAAAATTTATTATCTGGGCAAACGCAAGCCAGAGGATAATCCATTTCCTCGCACGCTTTTTGCCAGTAGCCTAATGGTACTATGTAGTTGTTCATGATGGAATCCTAAATTTAATTATCCGGCATTAAAAAAGGGCAGCACGAATGCCGCCCTGCATGGAATAAATCTTAAGCTTTAATTACATACCTGTAATAGGCTTGTAATTAAATTTGTTGCCACCAGACAAAACTGGCCTAGTAACAAAATCTATTCGAATAATAAATTCACCGGGAAACGCTCTAGATGGAGTAGCGGCGTTATCGTTTGCTATTCCAGAACTAGAGCCGAGTGCGATATCTCTCATGAACAAAGTATTCATGGAAGTAGGTGTAACAACCGCCGTACTAGCAGCATTCAACCACATGAGGCGAGAGTTCTTACTGTTGCCGTTTGCGAGCCTACCGGTCCAAGAGAAGCTATTGCTGAGCCAAGAGTCAAGCATCCTGACGCCAAAATCTCGCCTAAAAGAGGAGATTGGCCTGACCATGCTCCCCCGGCTCATAAACAAAAGTGCAGTACTGGCAACACCAGCAATAGCAGTTGTGATACGGGAGATAATATAGGAGCCCGCTACAGGAACATTCCCGAAGCCATAAGCAGCAGCAGAAATAGCCTTGGTGCTAGATACAAGACCTGAGCCCGGACCATAAGCACGTTGCTTAGTTACAGCAGAGATTTCGTTAGGTGCTAATGCATCAAACATTGAAAGAGAAGCACTTAGGACCGATCCAGTTGCTCCGACGACACCCATAACGGCACCGCCTATATTTTGACTAACGAACGCATTACCGTTTCTTCCTCGGACGGCACCGAATTTTGTTGGAGTTGCCATGTGTGTGGCCCTTTAGACTGATTTTTATAGATAGTCTTTGGTTCCTTTAGAGTCCTATAGTCCTACCATACAATACACAACGAGGAAAAATGTAGTAAATTTAGGTGACAAAAGAAAAAATATACATAGGGGGGCGAACGACCCGACCCAACCGGGTTAGCCCACTAAGCTGAACCAAGTTTAAAACTAATGTCATTCATTACTAGGCGAGATTCAAAACTCTTAGAAATTCCTACACAGAAGGTGTACTTGTCCAATATATTTAGGGCAGCAACTCCATCAACTTCCTTGTTGATCTTGTTGGCCATACCGTTAGTTATTGAAAAGTTTGTATGGGCGATCCAACAGTCCCATCTGTCACTCGGCTTAAACATTGAATATATAGGAAACGCCCCAAACGGCGTTATAATGTTGCCCTGTAGTCCAAAATCGCCCATAGAAACAACTTCGTCTTCATCATCAACTATAAACTCTCCAAACTTACCTTTAATAGAAGAATCATTACTATTTTTTTCTTGTAAAAATTCATGCTCCTTAGTGTTCCAATTTTCCCAACTAATTTTGTTCTTAGATTTAATTTTTTTAGTCATCTTTATAAACCTCCAATGGTAAAATAGCTGGTGCGTTGCCCATATCTTCTATTATCTTTTCTAATTCAACAATATCTTCAGGGCTATCGGTTTCCATCTCTCTAATGTTTTTCATTATAAAATCAGAATTTTGAATAAGATATATTATGTGGGCGAGTTTCTTAAGGGCGTCCTTATCAGACCAAGCAGCGTCAAATATTAAATCATCTTCCCCAGTTAAGCAGAAAGAAAGGTAACATGCCATATCTGGATCATCTGTATCCTCGGCCATTTCGGATGATTGCTCGCTCATAAAACTCACCTATCTCTATTTTTCTTTGTTGTAATTCTTTTATGGAGTAAATGGTGCCTGTTTTATTAAGGCCCGGAACATAATTTAGTGTTGAAACATAGACAACCTCGTATAAATCACCTATTCTTCTAAAATCGGCCAAACTTTTAATGACAAACTCATTATCATACTTTAAGTATTTTTCATTTAGCAGTGATAATAAGCCATCCACATCTGCAACGTTGCAAACAGTTATGGATATGGGCTCAGAATCATCTAGAAGTAACTTAGAATAACGGTGGTCATCCGGAGTCCTTGTCCTATCTATAATAGAAACAAGCCAAGTTACTTTGAGGCTAATTTTTGTGCTAGATTCCACGACAACCCTCTAAATAAACCACTTAGACGAACCAAATCTTCAGGAGACATAGAACGATCCTTTTCTCCAGCCACCTCTTTAACGATTGAGATGACACCGTTTTTGTAAATCGGATATTTCCCCATATATTTATTGGCGAAAACTTCTCCAACAGTTTTAACATATACAGAATTCACTTCTAGTACCGATGGCGACTTATATGAAGTTAGTCTTGAAGAGTACTCGTCATTAAGAACCGCTAATTCAGAAAGTTCTTGTTCAGAAGTAATTTCGGAAACAAAATCTTTACTGAAGGCAATAAATTCATCTGATGGCTTAGATATTTCTACAACAATGGGTTTGATAATATCTGGGATAAGATTATCGGGAATCAAATCTTTTATGTTATCCTGAAACGCAAATGCTAATAGTGCAACAGCAATTAAAAGCTTAATTCTTTTCATTTTTAGCGTCCTTGTCTAACAAGAAAAGAAAAACATTATCCATTTCCTTAGCAGACGCCTTAGATCCAAAAGCAATGCACATATCCCTAAGCTTATCCCACTGCTCAACAACCTGAGAGATAGTGGGTTTTGGAGATTGTTTAGGGCCCTCTACTGTATCAACCAAATCTTTCGGGTTTTTTAGCTTTACCCTTTTTGACATAAGTCTACCCAATAGGGATCTTATGTCAACAAAGCTGGTGATAACCAATAAAGCCGCCACCGCTAATGCAATAATTTGAAAAGTTGTCATAATTTTACCCTAAACCTTTTTTACTGTTTCTATAACATTAACCACGACAGGATCAACCTTCGGAGGGTTATGATCTTTTACACTGAGGGCCCCGATAACAGTCATCACTAGTGCTGTTAACTGTACCAACTCCTCTTGAGTTAACTCATATCCAAGCTTTTTAGAAATAATCGGCAAAAGAAACGCTAGTGCCGCCAAAATCGCCCTTCGTGAAGTTGACAAATCCACTACAGATTTAATTAGATCAATAACTTTATTCATTTTTAAACACCCTTTTTAGATTCTGAAATTAAACAAAGAAGTTCTTCTCGGGAAAAATCCGTTTGAAATATTGTTTTCCTTAACTTTTTTTGGTCCATTTGCCCAAATCGCCCCGTACAATGTTTTGCTATAATTCTGCCCAAAATAATTCTGGTGGCTAAATTTGGATTTTTTATTTGATATTCTAAGTCTTTAGGGTCGCCATAACACTTATAAATCATCATGATACACTCTATAATTACCTTTGTAATCATCATGATAGTAAGAGGGTCGAATGCTAAATTTCCCCCATAATAAGAGGAAGCTATTAATTCGGCCTTAGATTTGGTGACTTCCATAATAACCTCTTTTTATTTTGTTTTAAAAACTACTTACCGTATTTCGCTTTAATCTCACCTAACTTTTCGCCGGTTAAAAACCCTTTCACAACATCCATCTTCCCATCAATAAACACTTCGAACGTTGGAAACATGGAATATTTTGATCCAAATTCATCCACTTCTACAGTCCATCCGGATTTTATTAGCCTATCTTTCATCGTGCCTTTCCATAGTTTGCATGGAGCACAATTTTGAAGCGAATACATTTTGATGTGGGCGTTTAATTTGGTTGGAGCGGGTTCAGGCTTTACAACCTTTGGAGTCTCAACAATAACCTCGACTCGTGGTAGCTCTACCGTCACCTTGGGGGCGACTTGGCCGGTGCCCTTGGTACAACCGGGATAATTGGGGCAAGGCGTCTTATGACCGTCGCCATGCGTTATAAAGCCAGTGCCTTTACATTCGCACTTTACTAGAACTACGGGTTTTGGGACCACATCCTTTTTAAATACAATGTCTTCAACCTTAACAAAGGCCTGTTTAATAGTTTCCCTCAGTTTAGTAATAACTTCAGACTCATCGGCAATAACCGGCGAGGAAATGATCAAAAAGAAAAATATAGTCTTAAAGGAATTCGTCATATATACTCCAATCTATGTTTCGTGCGGGAAATCCATTTACATTACTGACGGCATAAGTTTGTTTTTGGTTAAGAATGGCTTGGGCATCTTCTTCTGTGATCCAAAAACTACCTCCGGGCTGATTAAACCAAAGGGGGCCACTTATGTGATCCCGTCCCCATGAATTAATGTACAGTATGAGTAGCTGATCTGATCTTTGTTTGGTATCATCCATAGACCCAAAACAGGTAGCGTGATTCCAAACACCTTTTCTCCTAATTATACCGTTTTTATCACGATTTTTAGCCGAAAAACCTAGATTACTTCCGTTAACAACTCCATATCCATTATAGATTGAGTCTCTAAGTTCTGAAGTTTTGGTGATTAGGGCAAAATCTTGTATTGTGTTGGATTTGGTCTCGTCTGTTATAATTTTAGGGGTTCCGGTTCGGCCCCAGTTAATACCTAAGTTGGGATTGTATTTAGAGAGATCGTAGGGGCCGTACTTCTTCCTGAAAGCTATCCCCTTAGTTTGCAAATACTGCATAGCATAAATAACAGCCATACCTTCGCCACCATGACGACGAGCCCCATAGATAGTCTCCGTGGCTAGCTTACCGGGATATTTTTCGGCCTCGAATCTGGCCTTGATATCACACACTAAAGATATGGTAGCAGCGTTACGAGCAGCATGAGAACTACAATCGCTCGTAAGCTGATTCTCGTCTTGCCCAAAGTTTGGATCGAATTCCTGCACCAACTTATAAGGTAGGGCCATTTTGCCCTTACCGGACTCTGCTATAGTTGAATCTGCGGCCTGACTAAATAACGGCTTAGGCATACTAGACAATATCTCATCAACTTTTCTTTCATCGAACTGAGTTCCGTCCAAACCATTTTCATAAGCATCAATAAGTGCCTGAGTCGATGAAAAAGCTGCCATGTTTTACTCCAATATTTTAATTAATTGCTTAGCAGAATTTTCCCAAGTAAATTTTTTACCGGTCTCTATTCCGGCATGATTCACTCTTAGATTTTTTTCTTGCTTAAGTTTGTGAAGATTTCTTAAATGTTCTACATATTGAGACTGTTGGTCATCACCGAGATGGGCCCAGTATCCATTATTATGAAACCAAATGTCGTCAAAAGCCGACTCTTTGTCCGTAATATGAATTTGATGGGAATTACTTTCGTCGGCAAATTCTGTGTGGGCCGAATAATTAGTGCAGATAACCTGCTTTCCTATTGCCATCATTTCTAATAGCTCTAGATTCCACCCTTCAGCCCTAGCCGGGAACAAACCAACGTCTGCTTTAGACATAATGTAATACACATTCTCGTGGGTGGCCTGCCGTGGAATTATTTTGATTTTGGAGGATAGTTTAGAGGTACGGCACATATTTACCCATTGCTTTCCGCCATCTTCTAAGAAAGGATTGTCGCACATCATCCATAATTCGACGTTATCGGAAGAATTAAAAGCCTTATTAAAAGAATCTATGGTAAAATTGTGTCCTTTACGGATTTCCCACTTTCCCACACTTAAAAATATGGTTTGCGGGGTCTTGGGCTCTATACAAGGAAAAAAAATAGTGGGATCTATCCCTAGGGGGACTACATTTACGGGCACTACTACATTCTCTCTTAAAATTTCCTGAGCCCACTTTGAGCACGTAATTAACTCATCGCACAAAGACATGCTTGATAGTTCCTGTTGACAAAACGTATCTAGCTCGAATATAGGAAGTCCAATATGCTTTCCGGGTCCAACTCTAGGATGAACATCGTTTTGATGATAGATCCTAAGTGAGCGGGTCGAGCGACCCGACCAAGCCGGATTAGTCCCATACCAGTACGGGGCGACCTCATTAGACATTTCAGGCTCAACGAGCCCGATGGGAAACGCCGTAACGTCTTGGCCGAGCTTAATAAGTTGCTTGAAGATGTTGTGCCCGACCTGCCCGTAACCCATAGTATTAAAGCACGCAGAATAATTTATTTTCATTACATATTCACCATTTCTATAGTTTTTCCAGCATATTCATGACTACAATCTTCTAAATATTGAATTTTACCATCTCTAATAAACAGGTGGCAAGCATGGGCGTCTGGATTAACCCGATCTTTATTGACAAAAATACTGGGAGTTACTGTTAGACTATCTTCTGGGCCGGTAATAGTCCAAGTGTGGTTTATGTAATGACAACAAGAACATGCGAGACATTCAAATAACCATCTTATGCTAGTATTATTTACCCCGATAAGTTTCATTTAGAACCCTTTCGTAACGGCATTTCTACACTCTTATCATGAACCAAATGTTCGGTCGGCAAATTCTTAAATTCTAGCGGTGGGGAGTCCCCATCTTCCAAAATTTTTAAACAAATCGGCTCCTCATCAGATATAGAATATTTATAAAATAATATTCCCTCCATAGAATAATCGTTAGCCCCCATTAAATAGCCAGTAATCAAATATTCTGTCTTAGAATGATAATAATCGCCCCAAATAAATAGTTTTTTATTTACATATAGGGCATCAACAGACTCAGCATCTCCATCAAAAGTGACCCAATCTAAACGCAACATTTTAATTCCTCATAATTTCGAACACTCTGTAATACTTCGGCCCCATTAATCTTGTGCCGGGCCAATTCTTTCCTAAAATCATCTCTATTTAAGGGTCCAGTAACAACCTCTATTTGAAGAAACGTTTGTTCGTAAATTTCTTCCCCAAACAAGCATTCGTGCTCAACAGCCCTATTAAACAAATTAATATTAGATTCTAATAATTTTCGATATACCAAGATCATTTCTCTAGTATATTCATACTGGCTAATAAAATATTCTTCATCAATTTCTAGCTCTGAAACAACCTTTTTATATTCGGGGGGAAGCATTTTTATATTCCATCCTCCTGTTTTCTGGGCAATGATATTAGAAAGAGTGCATGAAAAAAAATCGCTCCTTATAAGGAATAAGGTGGAAAATTCGCCCACACACATTCGGATCAAATTTTCTGAATCTTTTACGGTATCCCACTTATAATAAGTGACCGTTTTAAAAAAATCCACATTAGACTTTTTTATTTTGTCAAATTTTTCTTTAACAGTCTCAAACCCAGTAAAAGTATCGTCCCACCTATACGATTCTGGATTAAATGGTTCAGCCATCTGTTTTAAACCAGTGGCAGCACAAATCGCTTCGGACAAAGCAGTACTTCCAGATCTAGGGTTTGCCATTACACAAAACATATTTTAATCCTCAGTAAGATTGTCACAATAAGTAAAAAGATATTCTTCGCCATTTTCTAAATTTACAATCTTATCACATTTAAATTTTAATTTTTTAAAAAACAATTGTGCATACAGCATATTACTAGGGACTAAAACAGATAAAATAGTTACTCCAAACTTTTTCATTTTTAGTTGAAGATTTTTAATTACAGCAGAGCCAATACCTTGACGCTGAAATTCTCTAGATAGGCATAATTTTAAAATACAGATATGCTTGCCAACAACTGAATATATAAAATATCCAGCAATCTTTTCTTTTATTTCTATGGTGTGGCAAGTTACCTTGGTAAGCTTCATATTTTTGGAGAAATCGTTGAATGTGTATGGATGTTCAAAATTATCATCCTCAATATCACAAATAAACTTTAAATCTCTCTTCAGTGTGTTACGAGACATGAACGCGGTTTTAACTGGTGAGTCTGTCATATTTTTTTAAAAAGTCCTCTCTTGATTCTTTTGGATTTAAGTTTTTAATAAAATAACTCGGTGTTCTATTTTTTAAAGACTCATGTTCTATATTAAACATATATTTATCAAAACGCTTTATTATTACTTTATTTAAAAACAAATCAACCCCAAATTTTTTACATATTGCTTTTTCAACATTATGCTCAACATCTTTATACCTTCTTCCAATATAAGTTTTTAGTGGAGTGTTTAAATCAGAACAAACAAATTCTGCGGCATCATGTAGTAGCCCAGCTAATACTATAGATCTATCATTCCCGCAAAGTTCCAAGCATTTCGCTACGTTGATAGAATGCTCAGCTATCGAGTAGAATTCGTCCACAAGACCCGTAAACCTACACTGATTCCCCAGAGACATGGCTATGTGCTCAATCTTAATTAGCTCAGGATCGGGATTCAATATATCAAACTCTACCCCGTTTGGTAAAGTGATGAACGCGGTTTTTTTCTTAAATAAGTTGTAAAATATCATAATTTTTTTAGAGCACTACAAATTTCTTTTAGAAAGTTCGGCCCATCTAAATATCCTTTATTCATATTTTTTAAATAGTGGTGGGCGGATATGATCTGTTCGAGTTCAGGCATACCGTCGTAAAGGTCATGATAGAGTGGATAATCGGGTCCTAAATATTCTACAACCGCTGGAAGACGATTGACCATAACAGGCGTTGAACGAGCCACGCACTCGATTATGGCATTGTTGGCCGAACTATCATATAAATCTAGGTAAACTATGGAGCAAGAAAGAAAATCATCATAATCTTTGTCTGGTAAATGTTCTAAAACTTTTATATCGGCCCACATATTTATCTGGTGGGCCCAATTAATTCCTAGGGCTTGATAGTAATGTTTTAATAGAATTTGGGCCTGCACAGTATTTGAAGGCATCCAGAATTTTTTATAGTGCGTTTTAAGATTGCATATGGAATCCATGTTTCTTAACCAATAACCAAGCTGTACTATATTTTTTTCTTTGCCAGTAAGAAATTTTTTAATGTCCCACTGTGGGCCCGGTTCTGTTGGGTGCTTCACTGAGAACACCGGAACCTGCACCTGAGGCCTGAGCCAATCAGCTAAGTAGTCCGATAGCACAAAGAGTGCCTTACAACTCTTGAGTGACTCTTGGAAGGGCTCTCTAGCTAGTATGGATTGTGGACTATGATAGTAACCAAACCATGTGGGCATATTTTGTGGATTGTGAAGGAATCCCGCCCAAGGAAATTTATAGGGAATTTTATGCGTATTATTTTCATAACATTTATTTAACTCCCAAGAGAATGCTTTTTCAATAAATCCATCAACATATAAGCCCGAATTTGAATGTATTGGGGCTAAGGCAGATAAGGCATATGCCCAACCGCTTCTGTGATTTTTAAAAGAAATACATTTAGATAAATTAAGAAGCATTAAAATAGCTTCATTTTTGAGACATTCTCGAAAGTACCTAGTTTATACATATGGAGCAAATCTTGTGTCTCCGGCATGTCCAAAACAATCTCTAGGCAGGAATGTCTATCTATAGACTTATCCAAAAAACCTTGCTGATAACACCAACTAGCCATGCTCTCCCTGCCGAGATGATCTTCGGTCAAATACTTGTAGGTCTTGAGGCATTCTGAATACACTATTGGGCCCGACTTGTCTATCCGACCAAAGAACTCTATACTGTTAACGGGGCCCCTAGGGCTGAGAAGTTCCGAATAACCACCAACTGAATTATAATGACGACCTGAAAATATACATCCCGACATAAACGGATAAAGCCAGTTTTGAGAATTTAAAACACAGCTTATAAAAGTAGAGAAGCTATCTAGGGAGTAGTTTTCATAAAGCTTCAAAAAGTTAGCCAGTTCCAGATTGACCCTGCTGGGTCGGGTCGCTCGCGGCCCACAAAAACATGCCGCATCCCGATGTAAGTTATTTATAGATAAAATTCTAGATAAATAATCTGCGGGAATTAAGCTATTTTCGTCCAATACCACAAAAAGAAAAGAATCAGTCTTTCGTGGAATTTCCGAGAGAGACCCTGAATTTAAAAGATAATCTAATTTTAAAAGCTTTGATTGTTTAGAAATATCTGAAACAGTAGAGTAAACCTCAGACACGCCAGAATATGTATAGTCAGGATGAACTACTTTTTTTTCTTGTATAATATAAAATTCTAGATTATGCATCAGTTATTGGAGGGTTCTAGGGAATTCATCATTTTGATACGAGCCACCTTGTATGAGAAATATGCCATAAAACAATTTCGAGATATAACAACGTCAGAATTTGAAATAGGAAATTTAGCCTGAATTAAAGATATTTCAGTAATATAAGCCGCAAAAGCCGGATCAATAGAAATCATATCCATCATCATCGTGTTTAATAAGACATCATCGGCCTGATCCTTAGTGAATTCGCTAAGTATGGATTGATAGATTTCATGTATATTAAATGGTATAGTCATAATACTCTATCTTTGCACAATTATTTTACTGTCTTCAGAATCAATCGCCATTAAGCTTATGGAAGGATCGACACCGAAATACTCTTTCAAAAGATCTAGGATAATCATGTATATATTTGGGGGCAAATTAAATTCAGAAATATGTATAACTGCGTTATCTTCATCTGAGCAAGAGTCTAATGAAAAGATTATATTTAGATCAGAAATTTCTTCGTCATTGTATAGGGCCCCTATCAATAATATCGATCTTTTACCAATATCTAGTTCGCTCATTTTTTCCTCATTACTTCTAAAATTATTTGCTGGGAAGTATTAAAAGTTTTGTTTTGAACTACTTTATTTACCAAGACTTTGGCATCACTTTTTTTATAACCTATCTTAGAAAGAGCTAGTATGGCGTCTTCAACCTCTTCTTTAGGGGTTTGGCTAGGCTCTTCCTCCGTAGAAACTTCTGGTTGAAACATATTCTTCATGACCCAGTCCCTAGATGCCTTATCTCCCGACAGAGCGTTTAGGTAAGTCATCCTGTCTAGAAGCTCTCTGGGGGTAAACTCTGCTGGCGGCTGCTTCGGCGGCACATGCTTAGGGAGCATCGCCAAAAAACATAAAATAGTAATGGATGTAATGAGCACGCAAAAGATGAATTCCATAGGTAAACCTAAAAATTTTGAGTTGAAAGCAAATCGACCCGTGTATTATAGCACAGGCCAAAGTGGCTGTTAAGATCTTTTGTGGGAAATGCTAAAGTAATTATCCTTATTGAATTATGTACTCGTTAGGTCCGTTACCATACTTTATTTGAAGAACCCACTTTTGCCCATCCCATATTTTTCTACTAGATCTGTATCCAGTCATACTTCCATTAAATCCGCAGCCATTACAAATACGTGACAATTGTTCGTCGTACCAAGTAGACTTTTTACATCTTGGGCAGTATTGGTCTGCCTCCCAACATGTACTATTTTCAGTTAATCTCCAGTCCATAGGATCTTTTGGTAACATAGGGCTTTTTGGCAACATAACTTTTTTTGGGGAGATTTTAAATCCAAAAAAAGACATTAGTAATCTTAGAACACTCATAAAAAGTACCTATAAGAATTTAAACCACTTGACAAACTGGGTAGGTGCGATTCGAACGCACAATTTCGGGTGCCCCCAACGTCCTGCCATTAAACTACTACCCAGAACAATTAAGACGTGGGAGTCGCCGCATCCTTATTTTCTCTAAACTCTTGCTCTCGGGCAGCGTTTAGGTCCCCTAACAAAGCCCTCTGAACGTTCTCTACGTGCCTAGTATATTCTAGGGTAGGGCCCTTGGTCAGCCTTTCTACCGGATGGCTCATAACAAAGGATAGTCTTTCTAGATTCTCAAGCTCCGTCTTTAGCTTTAATTTAGCCTGCTTCTGAACCTTGGCGATAGCCTGAGACTTCCTGACCTCAATATTACGCTTAACAATCTTATTTAGTTTGTATTTGGTAACACTACGCATGTTTGAACTTTCTTTCTTCGAGCAATTGCCCTCTTCGCTAAACTTCTAACTTTTTGCACACCATTTTTACGCAACAGATTCCGAACCATGCCTCCATGCTCTCCGCACTTAAATTGTGCATAGAACTCTTTATCTGTCAAGAGTCCAGACGAAAACAAAACAAGAACTGCATCTTCAACAACATCCCAACGCATAAAATAATCTCCAAGTTTAAAAGTATCAAGTATCCTAGGTTTAACCGGAAACTCAAATAACTTTTAACGAAGATTGACAAAGAAAAAATAGGGTGGGGGGCGAGCGACCCGACCCAATAGGGTTAGCCCTTTAGTGGATTTTGTTTACAATTAAATTTCATAAATATTAGAACTGCTAATCTATTATTTAAACATGCTAAAAAATGATCAATTTCCATACTATTTTCTAATTCACCTGTAACTTCTTTAATTTTTTCTTCTAACATATTAGAAGTTTCAACGGCTAGTCTACTACATACTTTAGAGCGGTCTTTAGAATGATCTCTTTGTTCTTTATTCATAATATCTTAGCTATGTAAACGACTCTGGCTATATCCATAAGTTCATCCCTAATTACATCTTCGAACGAATCAAGTTCGGTGTACCATTCTTCAATGGTGCCCTTAAAGGAATCTGGCTTATCTTGGAAAGGATCGTAATCTGGCACATTATCTACGATGGTACAATAATCTTCATCATAATTATTCTCCTCAATATAAACCTGAAGTTGAAAAACCGACATTCCTTCAAAGTTGGGCCGCTTCACTTTAACATACTTTCTTCAAATTCTTTATAAACAATCTCTCCATCAACTTTACACATCTTTCCATCCTTAAAATATTTCTTCCAAAAATCTGGAGATTCTTCGCCGTCCCCCTTAAGGGTAAACAAAACAGTTGGGAATTCTTTAGAAAATCTTAGCATATCTTCTTCATGATCATACCATTTGAATTTTTCGTAGCTATCCATAACTAATTCCAAGGCACCGTATTGACATGTGCCATCACGACTGAGAGCCAATTCAAGCTCAATTTTTAAGAGATTATCTTCAGGAGCAACATACTCTAGGTCAAATCTTGTGTAATATCCCATAATAATTTTAATCCAAGTCAAGTTTTTTGAACCAAGTAAAGTCTTCAAAAGAATAAGTCATGTTGTCACAAATTCTCATAACGAGCCACCTGCCGTTATAGTACACGTAAACAACTTCGTAGTCAAGCCCATCTATAATAGAATCTGTGTTTTTAGGCACTGCTTTCCAATAGCCACACTTTTGTTCGTCTTTTGGAATATTAACCCACTCACGAGAAACCATTATATTTTTCTTTTTGTAAAATGTTATAAAAAATTCTCTATAGCTCCACACACGAGATGAATGTATTCGGCAAACATCTAGGTTTCGTCCCGATATAACTAGTATATCTGAACTCCACCACACTAAAAAGGCATTTTTTCGTCTTCTTCTTCGTCTTCATCTTCTTCGTCTTCATCTTCTTCGTCTTCATCTTCGTCGTCTTCGTCATATTCTTCGTCATATTCTTCGTCATACGAATCTTGTTCATCATCATCATCATCATCATCATCATAAGATCTGGTAGGGGCCTTTGTATCCGAATACTTATCGACCACCGCAGGGCACATCTCTCCCTCATAGAGGCCCACGACCTCATACTTGCAACATCGTAGCTTCTTTTGATTAGAGTCCTTAGGAATGCTCACCACGTCCGCAGGATCGACCTTACAGATAATCATGACGTCATCGCCACTGCAAAACCCAGAAGCATAAGCATGAGCCCCAACATGATAGCCATTACTGCAACCCTGATCACAGTCATCATTGACTTTATAACGTGCCATTTCTGGCTTTTGCCCAATGCTATTATCTACCGAAGAGGTGTACTTATCCTTAAAGTCTTTCGTGACGGCCTTATAAGCCAAGAAATACCCGTCTGGATCAATCGGCAAAAACTTGTGTTGCAAGAAGTTGTATAGTTCGGTAATAGCACGGAATGATGGATTCATATACAGCCGCTCCACGAACCGAAGCATCGGTTGATGATCGAACCCTTCCTTAACCATTTCTATGATTCGGTCGGCAACTACCTTATGGACCTCGTTGTCCTTATACATAAGAACCCCATCCTTTACTACGAAGTGGCCCTCCCCCCAAGTGTTTAGTTTCGCGGTAGTATCGAACGCTTTAACAAACACGTCCGAATCGCCCAATTTAATAGCTTCGACAAACTGATCGTACTTTTCATGGGTCTGATCAAACTGGTAGCTCTTGTTAAAGACCACGACGGTCCAGAAATTTCTAGAATCTTTAATGTAAGAAAGCGACATAAAACTAATCCTTTAAGTTAAACTAAAAAGTTTGGTCTTGCGACCTGATACGAATATTATAGCACAAGTTGAGATACGTGTCAATAGGCCCCAAGGTATTTTGCGATGGTAATTTGATCTTCTTCATCGATTTTATAGCTATATTCAGACGTGTTTGCAAATCTCAACATGGGGTAATTCTCAAGAATCTGTTTTTCTAGATCATTCAATTCGTTATCTACGGCTTCGGGGTCGTAATACCCAACCTCCTTAAGAATTGGGCACTCCGTACTGTTTTTTCTTAACCGCATTTTTTGGACAAAAGTAACAACAGGATTATCAGCGGGCCAAATGAACCCCTTAAGCTCAAAGGATCTCTTGAAGACGTGTTCATATAATCCATCGTAAGCAATATATCTTCCCTTCTTAACTTTAGAGTACTCCCTTTTAATATAATCCGGCAAACTGATCCAGTCATCCTTCATGAATGATTTTTTCTTTGCTACCGCAGTCTTAACTAGATAAATGTCAGGAATAGTAATATGGGTAAGTTTAGATAGCCACTTATCAGCGTAGGGATTATGTAAAAAACTATAAGTATAATTTGTTGCTCTATCCCTACACACCTCGATATAAACTTTTTCGCCCACGGGAATATCTGTTACTTTGAGACTACGTCCACCGCTAAGCAATTCGATACCACTAGTAGGTGTCTTGCCGGAGGGAGTTCTTTGAACCTTTGGGAGGGCCCCTAAATCCTTAATGTAGGATGGGTCAATCTGTATCTCATCAATAACATCTTGAGAAAGAAGGCACAATGAAATCCCCGAAGTCTTTACATATTCTCTAATTCGTGCTGTGAACCCGTCCTTCTTAAGGTAGTATTCGGTCTTATCTAAGGGCAGCTTCTGCATAGAACTTTCTATGACACGTTTACCATATTTCTCATATCTTTTAAACTGAACGGTAGAACTTTTAATTCTATACTTATAAAAATCAAGAGTTGACGCCTTTATAATACCAGATAGGTGGCCGTTATCAAGCTTATGAAGCATTAGGACCTTGCTAAAATGGGTCGGTTCGGCCTCGACCTGCTCAAGCAAAATCCGAGCAATAGAACCCCTAACCTTTTGAACTTTAGCTATCGCATTCTCTTTCGTTCTAACATCCAGAGATAGCTTCTCTCGGCCCGAATCGAAATTCAACTCCCCAATCTTAAACTTAATAATTCCAGAAAAGTGATCAGGGTTTAGTGATGAATCAATAAGATATGCAATATTACCCATAACAGCAAACAGATCGCCATAATTAGAACTTATAGAGAACTCTTCGTTATCAACTAAATACTCTTTGATCTGATCTTTAATCTGATCTTTTACGCTAGAAACATTAATGTTGGGAATATTGTCAAAATGTTTAAAGACTTTAACAGCCTCATGTTGGAACTCGTAAGTTTGACTTGAGGGGACCGTAACCGAAACAAGGACCCCATTAGGTTCCACGGTTTCGTTTTGGGTAAGAAGTGCAATCTGGGGAATTCCTAGATTATCTTTGTATACTGAATAAACCGACTTAGTTCCCCTATAAAACGATTCCAATGTGAAAGAGTCACACAGACAAAATGGACTCAAGCGACCAATCCCTAAGCTTCCCACGAAATCATTAGAGTTACCACGAGTAGATGTAAAGACCTCGGAATAAAAAGTGTTCATACTTTCTGGCGAAATTCCGGTGCCGTAATCCCGAACCGAAAACCATGATTCTAGGTAGGTAGGAAGATGAACGTCAAATGGGGCTGGATTTTTGGCCTCCACATGTGAGTCATAGGCATTACAAGAAATTTCCCTAAGGACTGCACGGATTTTGTTAGAGTAGATTTTATCGGCAAGTATGGAAAAAGCTTTAGAGGAATTCTTAATTGAGAACTCTTTCTTTTGGAAGGAGTTAGAAAGCTCTACGTTTTTTACATCTTCAATAAGGATCATCTTTTTTCGTACCTCAAAAAGGGATTTATTTCGGCCATTCGGCCATTCGTCGCAAACGACTCATCTTTGACCACTGCAACGAGTATAGCATATTCCGATTTGGGTGTCAAGTCTATCGGCACAGATAATTGTAATAATAACACAGTTCTAAACTGAATTGTGTATTCTATATTGGAGGGTAGTAGCAATACCTGCCATAAATTAAAAACTCACAAAAGACTACATCCTAAAGATTATTGCTACTAATCTACGGTTTGCGGTCTTTTTTTATTGAATTATGATAACCGTATACAATTTCCGCCTATTTCCCTCTAAATCGCAGCGTAAAGAATTTTTGCGTCAGCTAGTGGTGCATTGCGAATTGTATAATTTGTGTTTAACCGAACGAATTTCGCTTTATGAATCGGACGGAATCTCTGTAAAATGCTACGACCAAATGAAATGCAACGTCCCTCCCCTTAAGGGTAAGGCGAACTCTGCCAGTATGCAACAAACGGTTCGTAGATTAGACAAAGCATATAAAAAATTCTTCAAGGATAAGAAGGGCTTTGCTCGTTTTAAAAAGCGATTCCGAACGATCCAGTATGGAAAATATGGCGATGGAATTAAGCTAAACATAGACAGGGGCTTGGTTTACGTTCAAATGATTGGAAATATTCCGTGTAAATTTCATCGCACTATCGAGGGCAAGATTAGGACTGCCTCGGTAACACTTAAGCAGGGTCAAATGTACGTCAATGTCACCGCTGAAAGTGAATCGGTCCATAAGCTAGTCTTGGAACGGGCCGTTGGCATCGATTTCGGTATGAAGTCTTGCGTTACAACTTCGGAAGGGAAGCACTATGAAACGCCCCAATTCCGAAAATCTAAAGCTAAGGATATCTCTCGTCTTCAACGCAAAAAACTTGCCGAACCCGAAAACACTAAGCCAATCAACAAAGCGATAGCTAAGTGCTACACTAAAGTAGAACGTCGTCGAAATGACTACAATCATAAGCTAAGCCGATCTCTGGTGAACGAATACGATATTTTGTGCCTTGAAGATATCAAGGTAAAAGGAATGATGCAAGGAAAAATTAGTAATGTCAACCGTAGGTGGGCCGATCTTGCGATCAGCGATCTGAAATCGAAAATAATTTACAAAGCCGAAAATGCTGGTAAAATTGTGATTTTGGTGGAACCCGCTTATACGACGCAAACTTGTTCACAATGCGGAAACGTGGCGAAACAAGAACTCGATCAAAGAACGTATCAATGCAGCAAGTGCGACATGGAACTTGATCGGGACGAAAACGCCGCCACAAATATACTCATGAACGGTTTATTAAAATATAACAAAAATAGTCTGGGATTACAGACTTTGGGCAAAAACCCTAAAAGCCTCTGAATTAATTCATGGGAATAGTCACCTCACTATAGTTAGACAAATCAATCATACTATGTAGATCCGACATTGTTAACTTCTTTCCATCAATATTGGCACATATTAGAGTAAGTAATGCTTCTTCAATAAAATGCTTATGGGCACTTTTTGACGACAATTCTTTAACTCTACACAATAAAAATGAGTAAAGATTTTGTTCTTTCCAAGGGTCGTCATATGATTTTTTATATTTAACGATCATAATGGTTGTGTTCGCCCCCCTTAACAATAGATCTGTCTTCATTATCCAGTGCAAATTTAATGTCACTGTTTCGAAAGTCTAGGCCATTAGCCCTGAGATGCTTAATTGCCGCCCCCATAGACTTACCATCCGACCCTAAATTAAGCGGCCCTAGATGCCCCCTGAGTTCGGCCACCGACAAATAATTCGGTAGCAAGCTACTAAAGAACTGATTTTCTGCAACCAGTTTTTCATCATGTCGGGCCTCAAGACAGGTTTGATTGTTCTCAATAGCCTTGTATACGATCTGATCCACCGTTACGTTACTATTCTTAGAATTCTGTAGTTCAAACTCCCCAAGTAAAAAAGATAATAGGGCGACCTGCAAAGGGTCTTGTTTTCGGCGAGATTCGTTTAAAAGATTTTTTAGATCTGAATTGTTCATAGTAATTTTTTCTTTTGTAAAATTGGATGACACTTTAAAAAAGTGCCTCAAACTGGTCGTGTGGGGGCCAAACCCCACATCGCTAATCTGTGTCGTCTTTTGTTATTTCAACCTTAACTTCTACGCTCTTTGTTGCTATTGTCCAACCTTTGAAACCAAAATCTTTCTGATGCAATCATTAAGGGCCAAAGACACCCCAATACGCTTATTGTATGAATCCGTATTGCAGCATTTTGCCAAACCAGAGAACTCATTTCCGTTTGGGCAAACAAGCTTAACGTATGTCGCCCCCCCTTTAGGAAGACAATAAGCAGGGTCGGCAGCCACATTGGAAATAAGATCGATGTGGATTTTTCCCCCCTCATATCTACGATATCGCCTATAATGATTCACGAAAATCTTGAAACCTGCTTGCTTAAAACTATTAACCGAAACAATAGATTCTACAGACATATTAACTTTCCTAAATAATGGTACAAAAGAAAAAATAAGTATAGGGGGTGGAAGGGCCGACCCACTAGGGTTAGGCGTCTACATAGGATTGTTTATCGGAAGTCTGTTCAATCTTTTCGTTAACTCGTCCACCCAAAGCATAAGCTGCCGCAATAGACTTTAGGGCCTTAATATCCATAGCCTTCTTGGGCCTTAGGGCCATCTTTGGTAGTTCTACATTTTCCTTTGCTAGAAGCTTAGACAGCTTATTTAGGCGTTGGTACGCACTCTGCGGAACCATTTCGGAGGTTACAGCCAAATCCTGAAACGTCTTCCCTTCGCTCTGTAGCTGAAGGTAGGACTTCAAAAAATCGGCATCACTCAAACGGATCTTCGTACTCATAATAAAATTTCCTCAAAAGGAGAACTTAAAAACCTGACAGTTAGAAGTTAAACTGCCTTACGTGAATCATTTTAACATGGGGGAGGGGATGTGTCAAGGGGTGTTGTCGATTCTTTTCCCAAAATTTCTCTACAGGACCCAATCTGAATTTCTTCGTCTAAAAGATCGAATTCATCCATCAAAAACTTTTGCCTAAGGGTTATGTCTTTTAAGCGGACATCTTTATATTCAATCTTATCAGAATAAATAAAACAACCCCTTTGTCGAAGTCTCCACGCTATAGTATAGTTAATCATTTTCTACCTCGTGTCGTGAATTACAAAAGTCATATTCGCACTTAAAAAATTCTCTCAAACATTCTTGTGAGCAAAATTTATCATCCGTAGAGATATCTGTAATTAAATAATCTCCACAAGATTTCTTATAGCACCATCCGCATTGAAATTCTTCAGTCTTTTCGTTAATTATCATAATTTTTTCTTTGGTAAAGAGTAAGTTAATTGGTCACGGTGGAAATCTTCAATTTTTTCATAATAAATCCTCAAATACCATTCTCCACCATATTTAAAGGTGCCCAGTTTTGAGGGTCTTGGCTCATCAAACCAGTCAAGAGAGGAAGCCTTTTGAGTAACTCCAAGAATATCAGTTTCGGTAGCCCCACACATATCTACAGAGCGTTCGCCCATAACAAGATAAAAGTTCATATATTTTTTCTTTGTAAAAAAAGGTGCAAGATAAAAAGTTAGGGGTGGAAGGGCCGACCCAATGGGGTTAGCCCCCTACATTGTATTCGCTTTCGAAATTTCCTTGTCAGGTGTCTTTAGTGAGTTTCGTTGTGTTTATCGATTATTACCTGTACATTTGTATCACCATTACACACAGAGTAAATAGGGCACTCATCTGTGTAGGCTGAATCATCTTCGCCCTCAAGATCCCTAAGCTCCTGAGCGGCCCCTACAGCGTCTTGGGCGTCCATCCCATAATCTCGGCAGGCAGCAGCCGCCGAAGCGTTCCAGAACCCGCTTTCGACCCACAGAGAAGCATCTTGAGTATCAAAATCTTCGTCTAACCAAGATTGTGCTTCATCTAACGCATCATTTCCGCTACATCGGTCGCCTGCATTT
>Ga0163154_10003860_pt1 | contig 20254 bp, 17 predicted proteins | sample OliLakLV19MP9P1_FD_148649 | JGI IMG/M metagenome (GOLD analysis project Ga0163154, IMG submission 148649) | Freshwater microbial mat bacterial communities from Lake Vanda, McMurdo Dry Valleys, Antarctica - Oligotrophic Lake LV.19.MP9.P1 | ecosystem: Environmental > Aquatic > Freshwater > Lake >...
CGTTCTGGTTTTTCTCGTTCCGCTGATCGTGCTTTACGAGGTCGGGTCGATCTTGTACCTCTCCGACCCCGCCCACGGCACGATGGAAACCATCGGTGCTCGCAACATCCTGTTCCGTTTCTTCAACGCCTTCGGCAGCGCGACGATCTACCTCCCCGGCGTGGTGCTCGTGGTGGTCTTGGCGGTGTGGCACTTGCTCGAGCGTGACCGGTGGCGGCTCTACCCGAAAGTTCTGGGCGGGATGGCGCTCGAATCGGTCGCGTGGACGCTCCCGCTCGTCGTGCTGGGCCTGTTGCTCTCTCATTCTCCGGCGGCCTCGGTGCACCCGGCGCTGAGCCTCGCGCAACAAACCGGGCCCGAAGCTCTGGCGCAAATGAGCAAGCTGGCGCGGCTGACCCTCTCGATCGGGGCCGGGCTCTATGAGGAACTTCTTTTCCGGCTGATCTTGATCGTGGCGGTCCACTTCGTGCTCGTCGATCTGGGGCGTGTCAAAGAGCGAGTCGCCGCGATCATCGCCGGCCTGGCCTCGGCTGTCGCGTTCACGGCCTACCACGACATCACCCTCGAGGACGGGTCGATCCACCTGCGTCTCGCGGCGTTTTACCTCATCGCTGGCCTGTACTTCGCGATGCTGTTCATCACGCGAGGCTTTGGGATCGTGGTCGCTGTTCACGCGATGTACGACGTGGTGGCGCTGCTTGGCTTTCAAGCCGCCAGCACTTCAGTCGGGAACGGTTCGTAGTCTATAAATCCCACGGCGTTCGTTGTTCGTATCGTGTACGTATAGAAGATGTCGCGGACGACATAGGGTTCGCACGGGTTTTGCGAAAAGAGATCGCCGCCACTGGCAGTCTTCACTCGTCTCTTGCTAGACTGGTCACGGAGCAAGAGCTCGTCTTCGAAGCGTCGCGGCCTGATCTTTCGCCGCAGAGTGACTTCGAGGTTCATCAGGAAAGGATCGACCAATGGGGCTTGACTTTGCGATCGATGAACTGCTCGCCACGGGTTGGTCCGCACTAGACACATCCGGGTGTAACCATCACGCCGACGGGCGCGGCTATCCCAGCGTGACCCGGGTCAAGGAAGAGTTCACCGGCGAGGGCTTCGAGCTCACAGTGCGGCACGTACAACTCTTCGATTGCTACCGCGCAGAATGGCGCGACGCGGCTGGCGTTGCGACCGGCGCGGTCGTCGGTCGCTCGGACGCCGAGGCGGCTGTGTACGCCTTGGCTCAACTCCGCCGACAGCTCGCGGCCTCGCAACTCTAAGCCGACCCGCAAGATCTCAAATTATCTTAAAGAATGCAGGTCTGAGCGCTCGCCAACGGCTTTGGCCGCGGCCCTCCTGCCCCAGCGTACAAATCGCGGGCGAGGCTTGATCATCGCTCGCTCAACGGTTGACCGTCAGAACCACGCGGCTATCGTCTTGCGTCCTCGATCGAGCCCTTCGGCCCCATCGTCTAGCCTGGTCTAGGACGCCAGGTTCTCATCCTGGTAACGAGGGTTCAAATCCCTCTGGGGTCACTATCAAAGCCCCGGCCGCCTTCGAGGCGGCCGGTGTTGTTTTTGGAGTGCCCGAGACCGAAGTCCAGCTTCGATCCGAACGATCTACGGCGAAGTTGTTCCTCAGAGTCAACGCTCGCACGAGACCACGCTGGGCGAGCCGCCTGCGCGCGACTCGGTGTCGGATCTTCCTTTGTACCCACGGCGAGACGCCGATTCGGACACGTCGATCGCGTCTAAAAATCTGCATGCTTCGCAGCGCACGCGGCGCGAAGTTGTATAGTCTGCTTCTCTGAGGTATCGGGCCCGGGCACAACGCGCTCCGCTCGCGTCATCACCCCTCAAGTGGTCACCACTCCAAGAGAGCCGTCCGTTTGCAGGAGCCGTTCATGAATCGCGATTGTCGAAACACGCGTCACTCTTTGGCCGTCGCACTCTCCGCTGCCGCCGCGACTGCCTGCTCGATCAACGCTGGCTTTGCGGGCTCTGTGCCCGCGTCGCCGCAGACCGACGACACGCCAGCAATCACGGATTCGATTCAGGCTCCCCGCGCTTCTCTGGACCCCCGCCTCGACTGGTGGCGTGAGGCTCGCTTTGGCATGTTCATCCACTGGGGCCTTTACGCGGTTCCTGCTGGCGAATGGAAGGGCAACACCGACCACGGCGAGTGGATCATGAGCTCCGCTCACATCCCCGTCCCCGAGTACGAAAAGTTCCGCGACCAGTTCAATCCCACTAAGTTCAACGCCGACGCCTGGGTCAAGCTCGCCAAGGCCGCGGGGATGAAGTACATCGTCATCACCAGCAAGCACCACGACGGGTTCAATCTTTTCGATTCCTCCGTCACCGATTACGACGTGATGTCCACGCCGTTCAAACGCGACATCATGAAGGAGATGTCCGAGGCGTGCGCCCGCGAGGGCATCAAGATCTGCTGGTACCACTCGATCATGGACTGGCACCACCCCGACTACACGCCGCGGCGCGAGTGGGAAACACGCAGCGCCGAGGGTGCCAACTTCGATCGCTACGTCACCTACCTCAAGGCTGAGCTCAAAGACCTGCTCACCAACTACGGGCCCATCGGGCTGCTCTGGTTCGACGGGCAGTGGGAAGGGACTTGGAACAACGATCGAGGGCGCGACCTGGAGAAGTACGTCCGCTCGCTCCAGCCCAGCATCATCATCAACAGCCGCGTAGGCCGCGGTGGCGGCGCGTACGGGCTCGAATCTGGCGAACACGGCGGTGCCCTGGGCGATTACGGCACGCCCGAGCAGTTCATCCCCGAAACCAACCCTGGTTTCGATTGGGAAACCTGCATGACCATGAACGACCACTGGGGCTATAACCGCGCCGACAAGAACTTCAAGCCCGCGCGCGAGATGATCCAGAACCTGGCCGACATCGCGTCCAAGGGCGGCAACTACCTTCTGAACGTCGGGCCGACTTCCGCTGGCGAGATCCCGCCTGAGAGCGTCGAGCGCCTGCAAACCATCGGCGCATGGATGAACGTCAACGGTGAATCCATCTCCGGAACCCAGGCCGGGCCGTTCAGCAAGTTCTCGTGGGGACGCTGCACGCAGAAGCAACTCCCGGGCGGCGTCACACGCCTCTATTTTCACGTCTTCGAAAAGCCCGCCAGCAATGAACTCATCATCGACGGGCTGCTCAACGGCGACGCTGGCGACGGCAAGGCCACGCTCCTGGGTGATCCTTCCAAGCGCGCGCTCGCGGTCAAACAATCCGAATACTCAACCTCGATCGCGCTCCCCCCAGACATGCTCGCGGACATGGCCAAGTCTGACGACTCGGTCATCGTGCTCGACCTCAAGGCCAAGCCCGACGTGTCGGTGCCGCCGACCGTCAAGGCCGAGACTGACATCTTTGTTGGCTCGATCGACGTCGCGATCGCATCGTCGCAGTCTGATGTTCAGGTCCGCTACACGCTCGACGGCAGCAAGCCCACGGCCGCTTCACCCGCCGCCGCAGGGCCGGTGCGCGTGAACACAACGTCCACCGTCACCGCTCAATCTTTCCGAGGCCCCCGCGCCGTCAGCACCCCGACGGCCGCGAAGTTCACCGGGGCAACACCAAAGCCCGCGATGACCGTCCCCAACGCCGCGCCCGGCGTGAGCTACGAATACGCCGAGGGCAACTGGGATCTCACGCCCGATTTCAGCAAGACCAAGCCCGCGGCCCAAGGCGTCGCTCCCAAGTTCGAGATCACTCTCGCCAAGGCCAACGACAAATACGCCTTCCGTTTTCGCGGCTACGTCACCATCCCGGCCGACGGCGTCTACACCTTCTCCACCCTCTCGGACGATGGAAGCAACCTCTGGATCGGCGATGAAAAAATCGTCGCCAACGACGGCCCGCACAGCTCGGCAGAAAAATCTGGCACCGTTGCTCTCGCCAAAGGTTCGCACCCGATCACCGTCACCTACTTCGAAAAGACCGGCGGCGCAGAATTGAAGGTCTTCGTCAAAGGGCCCGGCATGACCAAACAGGAGATCTCGGCCGCGATGCTCTCGCACTGATCGCGCAAAAGTCGCGCCCACCTACTTCGCATCTCCCAGCGGCCAATCGTCGCTCCGGAACGGCGACGCTGGCAAGCCCGCGTTGTTGAACAGGTTCGGCTCGCACGCATCGCACCAGCCGTACCGCACCGCCACCGGCTTGAGAATCGACGGGTGCGACAGCACGAGCGTGCTCCCGACAATCAGCACCTGCGCGTCCATAAACCGCCGATCCTCGCCAGCGATTTGCACGTGCGTGAGCCGATCACCCTTCACCAGCAAGCCCGACTCGGCGTGCTCGAACTCAACACCGATCTTGCCGCCCTTTACCGTCGCCGATTTGAACAACGGGCCCGACCACTCAACACCGGTCCTGCCGTAGTCCCTGGCCAGCGCCCACAGCGCCAGCCGCTCGGCAACCTCAAGCTTTTTGGTCGGGTGAATGTCCTTGAGGTTTCCCACGTCCATCGTCACCGCCATCCCCGTGTTGGGCAGCGACAGCGTCATCAGCTGCGCCTCGCGGATCTCCGCGGTCTGCCCCTGATCGCCGCCGTAGGTGAACGGCGCGATCTGCGCGAAATAGAACGAGAACTCGCCACGTCCCCAGTCCTCGCGCCAGTTGCGGATCATGGCCGGGAAGAGCGTGCGATAGCGTGCCGGGTCGTTGCGGTTCGATTCGCCCTGGTACCAGATCACGCCCTTGATGGCGTAAGGAATAATCGGCGCGACCATGCCGTTGTACAGCGCCGTAGGCGTGTACGCGTCGACGGTCGCCATCCTCGGTATCGGAGCCATCGCCGCTTTCGCGGGGCCAACCTTGTACTTCCACTCGCCCGCCAGCGCGATCGAAACTGCCTTTACGTCGCCCGCTTTCTGGGCCAACTTCTGGGCGGGCAACTTCGGATGCGTCGACCGCAGCACCATCTGCTCGGGCTTCCCGTTGATCCCCGCCAGCCCAGAGTGGTCGTACATCCGCGCCGCGATCGTTACCTGCCCCGGGCTGAGCAAGCTTCCCGCCACGCGATAGCTTCGCGCCGTGTTCCACTGCCCGTCCTCGTGCGTCGCGCCCACAAGCACGCCGTTGACGTACGCGTCGTCCATGTCGTCGATCGGGCCAATCTCCAGCACTGCGCCGTGCTCAAAGCCAGTGGGTATATCGATCGTGCGGCGAAAATAGACCACGCCGTCGAACGCATCGAGCTCGTCAGCGACCAAAGTCTGCGGCAGCTTCAACGTTTTCCACGAACTATCGTCAAACGCCGCGCCCGCCCAGCCCACGCCAGCCCCGTCCTTGTGAGTATCGATCGCGCTCCACCAGCCCTTGGCCGCATCCTCCGCTTTCTGGAGCCGCTCGTTCGGATCGGCCGACAACGCCTCCATCTGGTCCAGCCGGGCCGTGAACTCGGGGAACTGCCGCAGCGCTCGCGCGCTAGTCCAGGCCTCGGCTGGCGTACCTCCCCAGTCCGCGCTGATGAGCCCGACGGGAACATCGATCACACTCTGAAGCTCGCGCGCGAAAAAATAACCTACCGCGCTGAACCCGGCCGCCGACTCGGGCACGCACTCGCGCCAGCCGCCGCCTTCAGGAACACAATCCTCCATCGGCCGCGCCGCCACGGTGTTCTTCACCATAAAAAACCGAAGGTTCTTGTGCGTCGCCGCCTTCACCGCCTCCGTGCCGCCCTCGGCGTGCTCCAGTCGCCACTCCATGTTCGACTGCCCCGAGCACACCCACACCTCGCCGATCATCACGTTGTTCAGCGTCAGAGTGTTGTTCCCCGCGACCGTCACGCGGAACGGCCCGCCAGCCTTGGGAGTGCGCAGCGACGACCGCCACTTCCCGTGTTCGTCCGCCACAACTTCCTTGGACGAATCGCCCCACGCGCCCCGCACGACGACCTTCTCGCCCGGGCTGGCCCAGCCCCACACCGCAACGTCGCTGTTCTGTTGCAAGACCATGTTGTCGCCCACGATCGATGGCAGCCGCACGTCCGCGACCGCGCGAGACGCGGTGCCGACGGCGAACGTCCCGACACACGACAGAACGCACGACATGCCCCGGCCCAGCAACCGATCGATCTCGTACCTCATCGAACGTTCCTTTGTACCCCGGAAAACTTCGCCACAGCGCGGCACACACTTGCTCACCCGGCGACATCGCACATAGAGATTACACCAAAAAAGAAAGCCCAGGGTGCGAGACCCCGGGCTTTCGATGGAAGGCTTTTGATGCAATCGAAGAATGAAATCTGGCTCAACTCACTCAATCGCACGCGACTCTGCGCAGCGGCTTTGGCTTACTTGACCGCGACCTTCGCGAGCGCCGCGTCCTTCTCAGCGTCGGTCATCTTATCAAACTTGGGCTTGCAGCCCGCGCAACACAGAGCGACGGTCTTGCCGTGGTAGCTGGTCGTCACGGTGCTGTGGGTGGCGTCGTCGCCACCGATCGGGCACACGGCGTTCACCGCGCCCGCGACGGGCTTAGCGTTTAGATCGCCGGGCTTGCAGCAGGTGCCTTCGGAATGGCCAGCACAGCCAGCGAACAACGCACCGGCCAGAGCGAGCAACGAAAGGGAAGCGATCTTCTTCATGGGTCAATTCCTATCTAAGTGCAAACGGCGGAACGAACGATCAAGGACACAATGTTCGGCCATCTCACCGGAACAAAGCTTGGTGAAACGGCCTGAGGAATGGTACACAGCATTGGTCGCGCCCGCCAGACAAACCTTACAGCCACTGACCAGAACCGAATCCGTTCAAGCCCTTGAACAGTTCACGAACCGTTCAAGCCAGACTCGTTGCCGACGCGCAGCGAAGCCGCCACCTGGTTCCCCTCCACCTGCAGCCGCAGCAAGTCTGCGTACCGACCGGACCGCTCGATCAACTGGTCGTGCGAGCCGACTTCGATGATCCGCCCGTTTTCCATCACCACAATCCGGTCGGCGTGCCGGATGGTGCTCAGCCGATGCGCGATCACGAAGCTCGTCCGTCCGCGCATCAGGCTCATCAGGCTTCGCTGGATCAAGGCCTCGGACTCGCTATCGAGGTTGCTCGTCGCCTCATCCAAGATCAAGATCAGCGGATCAGCCAGGATCGCCCGGGCGATGGCGACCCGTTGCTTCTGCCCGCCGCTCAGCCGCACGCCGCGCTCGCCGATCACGGTCTCGTACTTGTACTCGAGCTTGTCGATGAACCCGTCCGCGTTGGCCGCCGCGGCCGCCGCGCGGATCTGCTCCATCGTCGCGTCGCGCCGCCCGTACCCGATGTTCTCCGCGACGGAACCATCAAACAAGAACACGTCCTGCTCAACGATCCCCAGCAACCGGCGGTAGCTGTCCAGATCGACCTGCTTGAGGTCCACGCCGTCAAGCGCGACCGAGCCGCGCGACGGCTCATAGAAGCGCGCAACCAAGTTGCACAGCGTGGTCTTCCCCGACCCGCTCGGCCCGATCAGCGCGATCGTCTCGCCGGGCCTCACGTCCAGATCGATGTCGTGAAGAACCTCGATCGGCTCGGGGTCTGGCTCCGTCGCGTTCGCCGCCGCCCTCAGCGCGGCCGACTCGTTCATCGATTGCATCGCGGCGCCCGATTTCGCCCTTATGTCCGCGGTCTTCTTTGACCTGGGCTTGATCGCCATCGGATAGGTGAACGACACGTGCCGGATCGAGATCCTCCCCTGCGCGACATCACGCGAAACAGGGATCGTCCCGCGGTTCTCCGCGAACTCCTTAGGCTCAGCGAGCACGTCCAGGATCCGGTCGAACCCCGCGAGGTTCGACTGGATGTTCGCGGCCGTCGAGGTCAGCGTCTCTAGCGGCGACAGCAGCATCAACAGGTACGTCGAGAACATCATGACGTCGCCGATGCTCAGCGAGCGATCGATCACGCGCGACCCGCCGTATACCAGCACCGCCACCGACGCGAACGGGATGATCACCGCCCAGATGATCTCCAGCAGCCTCGACTCCCACCAGACCAGAATTTCCTGCCGGACCATGTAGTTCTGCGCGAGCGAGTAGCGCGAAGATTCGCCGTGCTGCCGCCCGAAGCCGCGCACGACGCGCATCCCGCCAAACGTCTCGGTGGTGTGCCCGTCCATCCCCTGCCGAGTGATCCGAATATCGCGGAACACGGGGCGGATGCGGTTGATCCAGGTCCGGTGCGTCAGCCACGTCGCGGGGATGATCGCGGCCGCCCCCAGCAGCATCCGCCAGTCCACCACCGTCAAGATAATCAGCGTCCCAGCGAGCTGCATGATCGCACGCCAGGGGTTGTAGATCATCGAAAACAGAAGCTCGGCCGCGCCGCCCGCGTCCTCGCGCAGGATGCTCACCACCCCGCCGCTTTTGAATTGGTAAAGCTTGTGCAGAGGCAACTGCACCGCGTGGTCGAACGCGCGGCGCCGCATCCGCGACTGCAAACGCTTGGTCAGCCGCGTCATCTGCCAGCGGCCCCAACTGCCGATCGCCACGCTCACCAGCGTCACACAAATCATTACGCCCGCCAGCGCCCACAGCAGGTGCTTGCGATCTGTCACCGAAAACTCTGGCCCGATGCCCAGCACCGTGCCCACCCACGCTGGCAGACCCGTCGGCCCGGGGTGGTCGGTCAGGATGTAGTCGATCGTGATCTTGGTCGACGCTGGCATGACCAGCCCGATAAAGGTCGAGAACGAGAGCGTACACAGAGCAAGCATCAGCGTGGAGCGGTGGCCGATAAGGTGCTTCCAGAACTCGCGGAAGAGCTCGGAGAACGACCGCCCTCGCGTCGCGGCGGCCTTCGCTTTGGCGACTTCCTTGGCGACCGCCTCGGGCGTCGCACCGCCCCCGGCCGCCAATTCAGCGGCCCGGACGTCGGCCTTCTCCATCTTGGACCACGCGGCGTCCTTGCGGCGACGCGAGTAATCACGGAACCGAGATTTGCTGCTGAGGCGCTTGAAAAGCATTGCTCTCGGATGCTAGGACCGATCGGGTGCTCGCTAGCGCCGACCGTGACGCAGTGAATGGTTGTTGCGCACACACACACACTCAACATCTACCGTTGAACTTCGTGAGGTCGGTTCGGACGGTGTGAAAGGTGAGGGCGAACTCGCGGGCGATGGTACCGTAGGACTGCCCGGCGACGTGGTGAGCATAGGCGATGCGAACCGAGAGCGCCGCGCCGGGCAGCCCATCGACCCCGCCGATGCCAAGTTCACGAACCACGCCGCGAAAGCCGGGCTTCTTCATACGAGCCGTACAACGCCTCACACGGGCTCGCAGCCGTTGGGCGGAGGCCCCCCCGGCAGCTGATCGCGGCGATCTCAGAGCATCGTAGGCCCTTTACGAAGACAATACGAACCAGCACGCGGTCGGGCTCCGCGTGCTCCGGCGGACCATGAAATCAGTAATTGCACACTTGCTCATCGTAACAACAATCATTCACTACCTCGGGTCGAAGAGGTCCGGTGCGTTAGGGTCTCATTCTTCCTCATCCGGGCTTTCCCGCGCCCGGGCCGCCTGGCGTCGGCGTATCGGCCGTCCGTGATGCAGGCTTCGATCTCTCTGGCGATGGCATACGAGGACTCTCATGTAAGGCGCTCAACAATCTGGACCACCGTGGCTTCGATCATTGAAAGCGTCATACCAGACCAGGCACCGTTCGGGCCTCTGCGCACAGCCGTTAGGGTCGAAGTTGACCAGCGAGAAGATGTCAAGTTCCATCTTCCTTCCTTTTATACTCGGACAGCGACCACGCGGTCGTTCAAGAAAAAAGCGTCGTCATTCTAATTGACAGGGCATGATTGTTGCTGATCGCACACGAAGTGCAACTAGGGTAATCGCCTCCGGGGCGCTTTCCCGAGCATCAACGTTCGTGTTGAAATGGCAACAACAATCACTCCGGCATAGAACGCCGCAAGGCGCGACTTGACGCCCTCGCGCATCGTGGTACGCTGCTCGCTCAAGGCCGCTGCGTTCCGTCTCGCGGCCGATCGAGAGGTCCACACGTTGAAAGGTATCGAGATGAAGAATCGCACGAAAATGATCGCGAGTACTGCCTTCGGCCTCGTCATCGCTGGCGCGGTGATGAACGCCACGTTCGCCGTTGCCCGTCCGTTCGGTGGCGGCTGCAACAAGGGCACCTACTGCCTCGACGTCTACAGGCCGGTCACCTGTAGCAACGGACAGACCTACAGCAACGACTGTTACGCCGCCAAGGCCTGCGCCACCGGCTGCGTCCCGTCTGGCGACCGCTAGAACCCGCGACCAACACGCGTTCATTTCGAAACACAATCTCGGAGACCGAATCCATGAAGAATCTCAGCAAAGTTCTCACCGCGGCTCTCTTCGCCGCTGTCCTCGCGGCCGCCTCGATCAACGCCTCCAAGGCTCTCGCCGCGGGCGGCGGCGGGTGCAACAAAGGCACCAACTGCCTTGACGTCTACAGCCCCGTCATCTGTAGCGACGGCCAGGTCTACGGCAACGCCTGTTACGCCGGGAAAGCCTGCGCCACCGGGTGCGTCCCCTGGGGCCAAGACTAATTGTTCAATGGTTCGCAGAACCAGCAACGATTCTCGCAATTTCAAGTTTCAACCCAGCACGCCTCGGCTCAACGCCGGGGCGTGTCTTTTTCATTGCCACCACGACTCACCTGCGCAGGTATCATCCAACTCCAAGCTCGCTCTGAGTAGGCTGGCTCTCCGAGCCGACTCCTCTCGTCCAATCTCTCCGATTCAAAGGACCGACCTCATGCCCTCACGCTCACCGCTCGTCGCCGCTCTCCTGTTCACCCTCGCTCTCCTGGCCTTTTTCACTCCCGCATTCTCTCAAGCCCAGCTCGCCAACCAACCGCAAGCGATCTCACCCTCTTCCGCTTCCATCCAAGCCGAAGACGCCAAGCTCTTCCATCAGCACACCATGACCCTCTCCAACTCTTTCTTCGAAGGCCGGGCTCCCGGCACACGCGGCAACGTCCTCGCCGCCGAGTACCTCGAGTTCCACTTCAAACGTCTCGGCCTCATCCCAGCCTTTCCCATCGAAGAAACCTCCGCCGACGGCACGAAATCCACCAAGCCCACCGCCTCCTTCCGCCAGCCCTTCCAGCTCGGCACGCGCCGCTCGGTCGCGCACGAGTCACTCTCCTGGACCGGTCCCACCGGCAACGCCGTGACGCTCAAACCCGGCGTTGACTTCAACACTCTCGCCTGGTCGGCGAACGCTGACGTCACCGGCCCGCTCGCCTTTGTCGGCTACGGCATCACCGCTGGCAAAGAGGAATACACCAGCTACCCCGAGGGCACCGACCTCACCGGAAAAATCGTCATCGTCCTGCGCTTCGAGCCCATGACCGCCGAGGGCACGAGCAAGTGGGCCGAGGAACGCTGGTCGTTCGCCGCCAACGTCGATCCCAAGTTTGGCTCCGCCATCAAGCGCGGGGCCGCCGCCGTCATCTTCGTCGCCCCGCCCGAGGCCGACGACGACCGCGTCGGCAAGCTCGAGGACGTCAACAGCCTCCCCGCCCAGAGCGGCGTTCAGAAAGCCCCCGTACTCATGCTCTCCACAGAACAGGCCGACGCCCTCGTCCGCGCCGCCGACCCCGCTGGCCGATCGCTCCTCGATCTTCGCAAGCTCGCCGACGAGGCCGGTCAGGTCATCGATCTCCCCAACGCTAAGGTCACCATCACCACACAAGTCGACCGCGCACCCATCGTGACCGACAACGTCGGCGGCGTCCTCCTTGGCAAGGGCCCCCTCGCCGACGAGTACATCGTCCTCGGTGCCCACTACGACCACGTCGGATACGGGCTCTTCGGCTCACGCGACCCCAACGGCCGCGGCAAACTCCACCCCGGCGCCGACGACAACGCCTCCGGCTCCTCGGGCATGCTCGTCCTCGCCGAAAAACTCTCCAAGCAATACGCCCAACTCCCCGACACCGCCCACCGCCGCTCAATCGCCTTCCTCGGCTTCACCGGCGAAGAGTCCGGCCTCAACGGCTCACGCCACTACACCAAAAATATGCCCTTCGAAAAATCCAAACACTACTTCATGCTCAACCTCGACATGATCGGCCGCCTCAACGCCCAGCAGGAACTCGAAGTCTCCGGCGTCGGCACCGCCGAAGGCCTCGAAGACTGGCTCAAGCCATACCTCGACCACGCTGGCATGACCATCGCCTCCAAAGCTGGCGGCACAGGCCCCTCCGACCACGCATCGTTCTTCGCCGCCGAAGTCCCCGTCCTCTTCTTCTTCACCGGGCTCCACGAGCAGTACCACATGCCCACCGACACCGCCGACCTCATCAACACCGAAGGCGCAGTCAAGGTCATCGACCTCACAGGCCGCATCACCCTCGACATGGCGCAACGCCCGGGCCCCTTCCCCTACGTATCAGATCCGCGCGCCAAGAACCGAGATACCGCCGACGCCAACAAGCCAAGCGCCAGCCCTGCGGCCGTCGGAGTCCGCTTTGGCATCACACCCGGCGATTACAACGACAGCAAAAAAGGCGTCCTCATCGGCGAAGTCGCCGCTGGCTGGTCCGCCGCCAAAGGTGGCCTCAAGGCTGGCGACCGCATGCTCAAGTGGAACGACAAGGACCTCGACGACGTCGAGTCCTGGATGCCACTGCTCAGCACCGCCAAGCCCGGAGACAAAGTCACCATCCTCTACGAACGCGAAGGCAAGCAGGAAACCGCCGAAGTCACTCTCATGGCCCGCGACAGCGGCGCGAAGTAACTCGAACCGCCATCAATCTCCTGGAACACACTCATCGTTTCCAGACGCCGGACCTCAAGCTCTGTGAAGGTCCGGTTTCTTTTTCGTGTGCATTCCGTGTTCTTTCCGTGCTTCCACCGGGTAACCTCACCACCCTCCTCTTCTCGGACCCACGCTCCTTCCTTCGTCCCTTGTGAAAGCTACCGCCCGTTCGCTCCGATACCTCCTTGCCCGACGGCGATACCGCTCTCGGGCCAAATTACCCGGAGGAGCGATCACGATGGGCTATTCCATGAAGCAGGCGTACAACGGGTGGGCGGCACTGGCCGCGGCGGTCCTCGCGGGCTGCTCGTCAAACTCCAAGCCCACTGCGCAAGAACGTGAAGAAGCCTTCGCCGAGAACCAGCGCATCTCCGCCGCCGTGCGCCAAACCTTCGCGATCACGCAACGCCAGCCGCAGACCCAGGGCCTCATCCAGGCACCAGTCCAAGCCGCGATCCAGTCCAAAGTCCAATCTCAAGTCCAGAACATCAGCGCACGAGTCGCGCAGGCTCCCGTCCCCTTCGAGCTCGACCCGCGTGACTATGCGCCCGACTCCAAGCCGCCAGCCGCACCGCAGATCCCCCCCATCACCACGGCCGTCGCGGCCACCAACCGAGCCTCGTCGCTCGCCGCCGCGCTCACCGCCCTTAACCCCGTGTTCACACCCGCACCGACTCCTGCCACGACACTCACGCCCGCGCCGTCTCGCGAGCGCACGCGCCTGACTATCGCCAGCGCCGACAGCGATTTCATCTCCGCCCTGCCGGTGCCGATCGATCTGACGAACACGCAACCCGTGAAGGTCGCGAGCACCCCAGCCGCCGCGCTCGCGCCGAAGAACCTCGTGCCCACGATTGGCACTCTCGAGATCGGCTCAGGCCTGACCGTTGATGCCAACGGCAATCTCAAAAGCTTCACGCTCCGCCGCCCGCCCTCGGCCGCATTCCTCGCCGCGCCCAACACCTTCCGATCGGTAACGATCGACCGCCTCGGCCACGTCACCGCGTGGGAGCCCGTCACCGGTCCCACTCGCGCCAGCGGTCTCATCCGCCGCACCATCAACCTCGATCCCAAGTTCCCCTACGTCGAACTCGTGGCCGAGCCCAACCTCAACGCCCGCTCCGAATCTGCCCGCCCCGGCCTGTTCTTCACACCCTTGGCCGACGGCTCGCTGGTCTACACCTGCGAGTAACGCAGATTCGCCTCTGGTAGGTCGGCTCCTCGAGCCGACTTCTTCCTCCGCAACAACGGCCGCCCTGTATAAAAAAAACCCTCCGGCGTTCGCCGGAGGATGGTGCTTTGATCATTTCAATTGAGCCGACCTGACTAGGCCGACCTGACTAGGCCGACCTATCGCTCGAACTGAGCCGCCGCTCGGAGAGCCGCTTCTACCTCGATCATTCCTCGGGCGGGGCGTCATCGTCCGCCTCGCGCTCGCCAGCGGGGACCATCTTCACCGGCTTGCTGAGCTTGGCGGCGAGAATCTTCAGGCGGATCTCCTTGGCGAGTTCCGGGTTCTCTTTCAAGAACGCTTTGCACGCCTCGCGGCCTTGGCCGACGCGCATCTCGCCGTAGCTGAACCATGAGCCAGATTTCTGGATGATGTTGGTCTCGACGCCTAGGTCGAGCAAGTCGCCCGCGGCCGAGATCCCCTCGTTGTACATGATGTCAAACTCGGCCTCGCGGAAGGGCGGGGCGATCTTGTTCTTGACCACTCGGGCGCGAGTGCGGCTGCCAACGGTAACGTCGCCTTCCTTGATCGCGCCGGTGCGGCGGACGTCGATGCGGACCGAGGAGTAGAACTTGAGGGCACGCCCGCCGGTGGTGGTCTCGGGGCTGCCGAACATCACGCCGATCTTCTCGCGGATCTGGTTGATGAAGACGACGGTGCAGTTGGACCGCGCGATGATGCCGGTGAGCTTGCGCATGGCCTGGCTCATGAGCCGAGCCTGCAGGCCCATCTGCGCGTCGCCCATATCGCCCTCGATCTCTGCCCGCGGGATCAACGCCGCGACCGAGTCGATGACCACGATATCGACCGCGTTCGAGCGCACAAGCAGCTCGCAGATCTCCAGCGCCTGCTCGCCCGAGTCGGGCTGCGACACCAGCAGATCGTCGATGTTGACACCCAGCCGGCGTGCCCACGACGGGTCCAGCGCGTGCTCGGCGTCGATGAAGGCCGCGACGCCGCCGTCTTTTTGGGCGTGGGCGGCGACCGTCAGTGCTAAGGTCGTCTTACCCGAAGACTCGGGCCCGAAGATCTCGACGATGCGACCCCGGGGGATTCCCTTGCCGCCGAGGGCAAGGTCGAGCGAGAGAGCGCCCGTCGAGATGCCCGGGACAGCGAGGTAGGCGTCCTCGTCCATCCGCATGATCGAACCCTTGCCAAACGCCTTCTCGATCTGTGCGAGAGTTTGCTTGAGAGCCTGGTTCTTTTCTTTGTTTTCGAGCTTGAGTTCGACGGAAGGGGCACTTGCGGCCATGAGACGACCAACCTTTCTAACTGCCGCGGGGAAGCCTGCCGAGCGGTTTGGAGGCCGGTTTTCCGGATACCAAGCCTTCGGACGCGGGCCCGCGGGGGCCGAGCACTTGCGTCAGGGATCACACGATCTTCCGACGGCCGGGGGCGGTGCTGGTCGCGGGCCCGGCGGGCGGACTATACCAAGACCCGAACAGGCTGTCAAGGCTTTGGTCTGTTGTGGATAACTTTGTGCGGGGACGTGCATAGGGCACCAAACCCGGACCTTCGCAACCCTTCAGGTCCGGCGTCCGGGCGCTCGGTCACGCGGCGCGAGGCCACGGACGCGCGAGGATCGATGAACGAACCCGCGAGGTGATTGCGTGCTTGGGGCGGATCAGCGCGCCGTACATGGTGAGGTCGAAGTCGCCGAACATTGAGTCGATCCGCATCGTGATTTCGCGGAGTGTGCGGTAGAGGCCGGGGGTGTTCGCGGGATGGCGCACGGCTCACCGGGAAATGATCGAAGTTTGCCCGTGTTTCTGACCTGATTCAGGTCTCCGCTCATCCGCCGGTCTGCGGCGTCAACGCTACGCTGACTGCTCACTTGGGAGCCTTGCATGTCCACACCGAACAACGCGCTTCGTGAGCTGACGGCCGACACCTTGAAAATCGAGGGCGAGATCAAGATCGGCGGCGGGAAGAAGGCCATCGAACGCCAGCACGAGAAGGGGCGGCTGACGGCGCGCGAGCGCGTCGAGAAGCTCATCGATCCCGGCACGTTCTTTCAGGAGCTCGGGCTGTGGTGCGCATACGAGATGTATAAGGAGTACGGCGGGGCGCCCGCAGCTGGCGTGGTCACGGGGGTCGGTGTGGTACAGGGTCGGCGCTGCATGATCATCGCCAACGACGCCACGGTGAAGGCTGGGGCGTTCTTTCCGATGACGTGTAAGAAGATCATCCGGGCTCAGACGATTGCGCAGATGGCCCGGCTGCCGCTGATCTACCTCGTAGATTCGGCGGGCGTTTTTTTACCGCTGCAAGAAGACGTGTTTCCCGACACCGACGATTTCGGGCGGATCTTCCGCAACAACGCGGTGATGAGCGCGGAAGGGATCCCGCAGATCGCGGCCATCATGGGGTACTGCGTCGCGGGCGGCGGGTATTTGCCTGTTTTGTGCGACACGTTGTTGATGACGGAGGGGAGCGGGCTGTATCTCGCAGGGCCGGCGCTGGTGAAGGCGGCGATCGGGCAGGAAGTTACAGACGAAGAACTCGGCGGGGCGAGCATGCACGCGAGCATCTCGGGGACGATTGATTTCAAGGAGAAGGATGATCCAAGTTGTATCGAGCGATTGCGTTCGCTGGTCGCGAAGTATCAACACGCTCACGATGCGCCCGCTGATAACGCGCGCCATCTCGCGCCCTATCGGCTCGCAGAGGATCTACTTTCGGTCTTCACGGACAAGCCCGGCACGCAGTACGACGTGAAGGACATCCTCGGCTGCATCGTGGATGTTTGCGTCATCGGTGAGAACCTGCAACCAGACTTCGATGAATACAAGCTCGACTACGGCCAATCCATCGTCTGCGGTTACGCGAGCATCGGCGGGCACGCCTGCGGCATCGTCGCCAACCAGAAAAAACTCACTCAGCGCCAGATGCCCTCGGTAGGTCGGACTTCCGGGCCGACTTCTTTAGCTTCTACTTCGTCTCCAGCTTCTGGTAGTCCAACGGTCGGCTCGGAGAGCCGATCTACCAAGCAGGTTCAAATGCCCGGCGTGATTTACGACGACTCGGCCGACAAGGCCGCGCGGTTCATCATGGACTGCAACCAGCGCAAGATCCCAATTGTCTTCCTGCACGACACCACCGGCTTCATGGTCGGGCGCGACAGCGAGCAGGGCGGGATCATCCGGGCCGGGGCGAAGATGGTCAACGCGATGGCCAACTGCGTTGTGCCCAAGATCGTCGTGATCCTCGGCGGCAGCTACGGCGCGGGCAACTACGCGATGTGCGGGCGGGCCTTCGATCAGTTCATGAGCTTCGCGTGGCCCAACGCCAAGTGTGCCGTCATGGGCGCGAACCAAGCGACGGGCGTGCTGACGACGATCGAAGAAGCGAGCCGCAAACGCAAGGGCGAGGAGATCGACGCGGAGACTCGCAAGCAGATTTACTCGGCGATCCACGCGGGCTACACGGAGCAGGCGGATGTCCGGCACGGGGCCGCACGCGGGTGGGTGGACCGGATCATCGAGCCGCAGAAGACGCGAGAAGAATTGATCGCGGCGCTGGGGGCAGCGAATCAGGGGTGGGATTATTCGAGGAGTTTTAAGACGGGAGTTTTGCAGACGTGAAGTCGGCCTTGGAGCACTGATGGATCTTGACACATTTACTCGCCTTCGCACACATGCGTACCACCTGACGTAGCGATTGAATCTTGCGCGCATCATGCGAACGGGATGTCTGGAGGCGGCCTCATCCTTGTACTTGAAGGCGGGTTGTAGCGGACGCATCACCCAGCGCCGGTCGGCGCACGACGTCATCCAAGTTAATGGCGAGAGCGTGCATGTTCGCGATCAATCGCCACTGAAGCAGGGGAACATCGACTTGTCGACGACCAGCTTTATTGATGTCATTCGCACGCTAAACAATCACGTCTTTTTCTGGCCCGGAGACCATCGCCGACCAATACTCAGCGGTCGTAACCACTTCGGCAGATATTCTTCGAGCGATTGCGTCGTCTTCGTAATTCAAACGCGCAACATATTTCACGCGAACACGGCTCGCCCAAAGTTTTCTGCATGCAACTCGGGTGCTCCGCGGATGCAGCAAGGGCGAAAGCAACCGCGCGACAGCCAGACCTTTCGATATGCTCATGACTTTCAGCGCAATCCTGGCGAAGTGATCGAGGTCGTGTTCGAGGAGAAGGCGGTTCTTCCTCAGACAGACTTCGAGATCCGGGAGCTGCGCGAGATCGATCTGGGCTGACGACAAACAGAGCAGAACATCGGACTCGGGTAGGTCGCATCGACTCCCTCTTCAGGACTTCAATGGTCTTCTATACTGAGCGCAAGCCACCGAAATCGGGAAGACCCGACTTCGATACCGCGTGGCTTCGGCACCACCGTCCGTTCTCTTCACACCCGAATCTCACCCGTTCCACTTGCTCTCCGCCGGGCCGATGTACTCCGTCAGCGGGCGGATCAAGCGGTTGTCGGCGTGCTGTTCCATCACGTGCGCGCACCAGCCGGTAACGCGCGACGCGACGAAGATCGGTGTGTACTGCGGCACCGGGATGCCCATCGTGAAATACGTCAGCCCGCAGGGGAAATCTACGTTGGGGTGGATCTTCTTCTTGTCGAGCATGATCTTCTGGACGTGCTCGCCGAGGTCGAACCACTTGCTGGCCGCGTGCCCGTCGGGGTTCTTGGTGTCACCGGCCGCGAGCATTCGGCCGAGCTTGTGCAGGATCGGGGCGCGGTGGTCGCCGTTCTTATAAACGCGGTGCCCGAAGCCCATGAGCTTACGTTTGGTGTCGAAGGCGTTCTGCATCCAATCGTCTACGGCCTTCGCGCCGATGCCCTTCTCGCCGACGTCGTGCATGATCTCCTTGAGCATTTCCATCGCCATTTCGTTCGCGCCGCCGTGGAGCGGGCCTTTGAGGGCCGCGATGCCGCCGGTGATCGCGCCGTGCATGTCCGAGAGCGTGCCGGAGATCACTCGGCAGGTGAACGTCGAGGCGTTGTAATCGTGCTCGGCGTAGAGGATCAGCGAGACATCGAGCACCTTGGCGTACTCGGCGCCGGGGCGCTGGCCGGTCATCAGATAGAGGAGGTTCGCGGCGTGCGAGAGCCTGGGATCGCCGCCGGTGGCGGGGTCGACGAGAGGGCGGCCGTCGATCACGCTCTGCATGTGCCCGATGATCGCGGGAACCTTGGCGAACAGGCGCTTGGACTTGCGGAGGTTCGCGGCTGGTGAGTTGTCTTGACAATCCTTGTCAAAGTGCCCGAGGATCGAGACGGCGGTGCGAAGCACGTCCATCGGGACGGCGGTCCCGGCCTTAAGCATCGGGCCAGCGTTCTTGAGAAAGTCGATGAGGAGCGTCGGGATGGCCCGCTCGGCGATGATCTCGGCCTTGAAGCCTGCGAGCTCTTGGGTCGTGGGCTTGTGGCCTTCGAGAAGAAGGAACGCGACGTCCTCGAACGTGGCGTTCGCGGCCAGGTCGTGGATCTCGAACCCGCGGTAGATCAGCTTGCCCTGCTCGACCGAGCAGATCGCGGTCTGCCCGGCGATGACTCCTTCAAGGCCCTTGGAAAACGCGGCGGAAGCGGCGGCGGTGGTCATCAGCATGGTCTCCGGCGAGGTTATTGATGCGTTGCGACGGCCCGTGATCGTCGAGGATGACGGTCAGCGGTCGAGCGCGATTCTAGGGCCGCCAACTTGTGCCGGTGCGTAAACGAACAGTGTCGTACGGCTTCTCCGTACCATCCAAAGATCAGGCCTTTTTCTTCGCAGCCTTCTTCTTGGCTAATTTCTTCGCTTCGGTCTTCAGCGCAGCGTCTCGCACCTGATCGTTCACGTGCGACGGCTCGACGCGGCTTCCCTTGTGCGAGGTGCTCGTCGGCGAGCGAGCTTTTTGCCCGCTCGCGCTGGTGATGTTGTTGCGCTGCCCGCCCGATTTGCCGATTGAGGCCATTGGTGAAAACTCCTTCGGCGTGCGCACGAGCCGCGGCCGTGGTGCATGGTACTCCGAACAGACTCGCTGTCGCGCGTTCAAGAGCGATTCTTACCAGCTCAAGGCCGCCGGGTGGGGCCGGGCCTCAGTGCTGACGTTGACGAAGGCTTACGCGGGCTGGAGGATCACGCACGCCGCTCGCTGCGATACCTCTTGCTCTAAACCAGGCGAGGTGCTACCGTGTGTCATGCGAGTATCGTTGCTCGCGCGAGTGATGGTCCGCTGATCGTCAAGCGAAAGCTCTTGGGAGAGTACCATGAACCGTTCCTTGCTTGCCGTCGTCCTCATGCTCGCAACTCTGT
>Ga0163154_10003863_pt1 | contig 20242 bp, 19 predicted proteins | sample OliLakLV19MP9P1_FD_148649 | JGI IMG/M metagenome (GOLD analysis project Ga0163154, IMG submission 148649) | Freshwater microbial mat bacterial communities from Lake Vanda, McMurdo Dry Valleys, Antarctica - Oligotrophic Lake LV.19.MP9.P1 | ecosystem: Environmental > Aquatic > Freshwater > Lake >...
GACCGCGACTGAATATTGTATCTAAAATATCAGCTTATTTAATTTTCATTCTCAAGAAACATAAATGAAAATATTTCTACTATAAAACCTTTAAAAGTACATTGAAACAAGGTGCAATCTAGTTTTGTCCCCACCTTGTAAAAGGCATTTAGAGGCGGGTTATGCGTAAATAAGGCGTATTGAGATTGGCAACATGTGTAAAAATCCTTGCCTGCATTGAAAATTTGCAAGTTTATAAGACAACCGACTTGTTTACCCACTTAAATGCCTCTACAACGCTCCTAAAAGGGGACAAAACTAGATTGCACCCGCAAGTTATGTTGTAACTCTCTTTTAGACAGTCGAAGAACATTTTTTTTAGTTTTAATCTATTTTCTCCAATGGCAAATAAAAGGGTAGTGTTATATTTGTAATGCTACTATTTTGTCTAGAAAAGGGCTTAATCTTGTTGTAAAACCCATTGCTACAGCCTTACAAATATAGCACTACCACAAATAACGCTACCGTATATGTACAAGAAAAATGTTTTTTTGGTATATTGTTTTTTACATAGACCCTTAAATGTTCAATATGTTCACCAAGCGAATTAAATCGTTGCTGATAGGTTTATGTTTGGTGATAGTATCGCCAAAAGGGATAAAGACAAGTTCGTCGTTCATTACGCCTGCCATTACGCTTTTGTGTCCTTTGATGAGACCTTCTACTGCTGCTACGCCTGTACGGGAGGCAAGGATTCTATCGCGCGAGGTAGGCGAGCCGCCACGTTGTATATGCCCCAATATCGTAACTTTGATGTCAAGGTTTGGAAGTTGCGACTTCACTTTGGCGGCTACTTCAGTAGCACTGCCTTCTTCATCTCCTTCAGCCACAATAACTATGGCTGAAGTTTTGTGTTTGAGTTTGCCTTTCTCGAGTGTGCTGATAACGGTTTCTATAGAGGTGTCCGTTTCGGGTACCATCACGATTTCCGCGCCGCCGCTTATGCCCGACTGTATAGCGATATAGCCAGAGTCGCGTCCCATTACTTCAATGAAAAACACGCGGTTGTGTGAGTCGGCTGTATCTCGAATTTTGTCTATCGCATCAAGTGCAGTATTGACGGCGGTGTCATAGCCAATCGTATAGTCTGTGCCATACAAGTCGTTGTCTATAGTGCCAGGGCAACCTACAGTTGGGATACCAAACTCTTCAAAAAAGAGCTTCGCACCTGTGAAAGTGCCGTTCCCACCAATAGCGACAAGCCCATCAATATCAAAATTTTTGAGTTGTTGGAAGGCTTTTTTACGCCCTTCTGTGGTCATAAATTCTTGGCTACGAGCAGACTTGAGGATAGTGCCGCCTTTTTGTATAATGTTGCTAACTGAGTGAGAGTCCATCGCTTGGATTTGCCCGTTAATCATACCTTCATACCCGCGTTTGATGCCATATACTTCTAACTTATTGTAGATAGCGCAACGGACAACGGCACGAATACAAGCGTTCATGCCTGGAGAATCGCCTCCTGATGTAAATACTGCTATGCGTTTCATAATGCAAATAATAATGTGCAAATTAGCTGAAAAAAACAGAACTTTCAAATGATATAGCCTATTTTGAACAAATATTATTTATGTTATCGTTTGCAAATAAAATATTTAGACAAAATTAATTTGTTGATGTAATTTTCCCCTTGCACAAATACAGTTTTTTTATGATGACTTACGCAAAGGCTGGGAAAAAGCGAAAACAATCCACTTTGCACTATAGACGGCTCGTCTGTGATATTTATCGATTTGCAACAGAAATTTTGTACTGCCAAAAATAACAAATGCAAAGCATAGCATAATATCAATCAAACATGCTATTTTTGCAATATGGAACACGCAGATAGCCTGAAGGCGCAAGTGTCGCAACTCCCTGCATTGGCGGGTGTGTATCGTTTTTTTGATGAGGAATTGAACTTGCTGTATGTAGGCAAGGCAAAGAGTTTGAAAAGCAGAGTGAGCAGTTATTTTGCAAAGTCCAACCAACATTCGGGGAAGACCCGCCGCTTGGTAAGCCAAATAGCCTCTTTGGAATATACTATAGTCAATTCAGAATTTGACGCGCTGTTATTGGAAAACAACCTCATCAAAACCCTTCAGCCAAAGTACAATATTTTGTTGAAAGATGATAAAAGCTATCCTTTCGTTTGTATTACAGACGAGCCGTTTCCGCGTTTATTGGTTACAAGACAGCCCGAAACCATCAAATACAGGCACATTTTCGGGCCTTTCAGCAATGTCCGCGCTATGCACACTGTACTCGACCTTGTCCGCAAATTGTACCCTTTTCGCACTTGCCTGCTGTCCCTTAGTGAGGCGAACATCATGCAACAAAAATTCAAAGCCTGCCTCGAATACCATATCGGCAACTGCCACGCGCCCTGCGAAGGCAAGCAAACAGAAGCAGATTATGGCGTTTATGTCGCACAAACCATCGACATTTTAAGAGGCAATTTGCAACCCGTAACCGCGTATTTTGAACGTGAGATGATGGCTTGCGCAGCGCGTTTGGAGTTCGAGGAGGCAGAAAAGTATAAACAAAAATTGCATTGGGTAGAGAGCTTTCAAACAAAATCGTTGATAGTCAATCCAAAACTCACTCAAATTGATGTCTTCACGCTGCTGTCTGATGAAGAATATGTGTATATTCACTACCTTAAAATAAAAGAAGGACGCATCATCCACACCCAAAACCAAGAAATAAAAAGGCGTTTAGAAGAAACAGATGCGGAAATTCTCGCCCTCACCGCGTTCCACTTTCGACAACAAACCCAAAGCGAGGCGTTGGAAGTAGCAAGCAATGTGCCGTTTGACCTCAACCTCCCCGACCTTGCCTACACAATACCCAAAATAGGTGACAAAAAGAAATTGATAGACCTCGCCATGAAAAACCTACTCTATTTTAGGCAGGAAAGGCGCAAAGCAAAAACCGAAAAAGCCTCTACCAATCCCACACAAGCCGTACTGGAACTCCAAAAAGCCCTTAACCTTGCCTGCCCGCCTATGCACATTGAATGTTTTGACAACTCCAACTTACAAGGCACTAATGCAGTCGCGGCTATGGTTTATTTTCAAAATGGCAGACCACTGAAAAAAGAATACAGGCATTACAATATCAAAACTGTAGTAGGGCCAGACGACTTCGCGTCTATGAAAGAAATCGTGGGAAGGCGTTACAAACGTATCCTAGAAGAGAAAAAGGAAATGCCCGACCTCATTATTATAGACGGAGGCAAGGGGCAACTGAGCCACGCATGTGAGGCTTTGAAAGAATTGGGGATTTATGGAAAAGTCCCCGTCATTGGCATCGCCAAAAGATTGGAAGAGCTGTACTTTCCTGAAGATGATGTGCCATTGCACTTAAACAAAAAGTCGATAGGCTTAAAATTGATACAACAAGCCCGCAACGAAGCACACCGTTTTGGTATCACTTTTCACCGCCAAAAAAGAAGCAAAACAAGTATTCAAACCATATTAAGCGACATCAAAGGGGTAGGCGAGGCGACCATAGAAGCCCTGCTCAAAGAGTTCAAAACACTCAAAAACATCAAAACTCAACCACTCGAAACACTTGCCGCGCATGTAGGGGAGGCAAGGGCAAAGATGGTCTTGGAAGGACTGCAACAAACGCCACCCCAATAATAAGTTTTGCAAAAAATAGATAGTCTCAGGTTTTAAACGTGTATTTGCGCATCTCATATAATAAGTTTTGCAAAAAATAGATAGTCTCAGGTTTTAAACGTATATTTGCGCATCTCATATTAAAACTGTAGGTATTTATGTTGAACATTCAAGAAGCAATGGGCAAAATCAAGGAAATGCAAAGCAAAGTACAAGAAGCCCAAGACAACCTCGTACATATCAAAACCACCGCTGAAGCAGGCGCAGGCATGGTAAAAGTAACGGTAAATGGCAAAAAACAACTCCTTTCGCTTGAAATTGACCCCGACTTGCTCAACCCACAAGACAAGGAAATGACACAAGACCTTATCGTAGCCGCTATCAACAAAGCCCTTATAGAAATAGAACACCTCTCCAAAATAGAGCTTCAGAAAGTAACCGAATCCATCATGCCAGGGCTTCCCAATATGGGACTTGACCAAATGGGCTTCTAAAGACGTGCCAAGCATAGCTGTTGTTATTTTAAACTACAATGGGCAAGACTTCTTACAACGTTTCTTGCCTGATGTAGTCGCGTATAGTTCGCCCCACGAAGTTGTCGTGGCGGACAATGCCTCTACTGACAGTTCTGTGGCGTATTTGCGGGAGCATTTCCCCCAAATACGCCTCATACTGCTTGAGCATAATGGCGGGTATAGCGAAGGCTACAACCAAGCTTTGGCACAAATAACAAGCGACTATTACGTTTTGCTGAACTCTGACGTGGCAGTAACGCCGCATTGGCTTGAGCCTATTTTGCAATACTTTACAGAAAACCCAACCGTAATCGCGCTTCAACCTAAAATCAGAGCATTTCATAAGCCTACCCACTTTGAATATGCAGGCGCGGCAGGTGGTTTTTTGGATAAATGGGGATATCCGTTTTGTAGAGGGCGTGTTTTTGAGGCGACAGAAGAAGACACAGGGCAATATGACGACGCCTTGCCTGTTTTTTGGGCAAGTGGCGCATGCATGGCTGTGCAGGCAAAAGCCTATAAAACTTTGCAAGGCTTAGACGCTGATTTTTTTGCGCACATGGAAGAAATCGACCTTTGCTGGCGTATTTGGCGCAGCGGAGGCAAGGTGCATTATTTGCCCAATAGCGTCATTTACCACGTAGGCGGCGGGACACTCGCGCAAGGAAATCCACGCAAAACATACCTCAATTTTCGAAATAACCTTGCATTGCTCACTAAAAACTTGCCTATTTATGCCCTTCGCAGCAAGTTGATAGTTCGTTTTTGGCTTGACGGATTAGCCACGATGCGTTTCGTAGGCAAGGGACAACTCTCTCACGCAAACGCAGTTGTGAAAGCCTATTGGCACTTTTATAGCCGCTTTCGCTTTTGGCGCAAAAAATACCAACTCTTCGCACACGAAACAGACAACGCGCCTATTTATCCTAAAAGCATTGTTTGGCAGTATTATGCCAGAGGCAAAAAGCTATTCAGCCAATTACAATAAAACAAAAAAAAACTGTATATTTGCGCACAAAACTACCACAGCATGAAACTTTATACAACACTCTGTATCTTCTTTCTTTCTGCCCATACCATCTTGGCACAAAGTCCACAAGCCCAACGTATTTGGGAAATAGCGCAGGCAGGGAACTGGACACAGTTCAACAGCAGCGGCATGTTCACCATCGGTATATTGCAAAATAAAGCCCTCAAGAAAGAACTTGAGGCTTTCTTGAAAGATAAAAAAATAGCAGGCAAAGCCATAGATGTCCGAAGGTTCGATATGCAAATAGAGATTAAACCCGTCAATATCCTATTCATTGATGGTGAAAGTACGCAAAATACTTTTATTGATGGCGTGAAACAAAAAGCCTCCAGAGGCAACTTCCCTGCCCTTATCGTCACAGCCAAAGGAAAAATGCTCGAAGATGGTAGCCACATCAACCTCATAAACAATGCCGCACAATACGAAATCAACCTGCCTGAAGTACAAAAATCAGGCATCAGTTTGAATACAGGCAGCATGCGCCAAGCCGTTTTGAGGAATGTACAAGTCAAAGACATAGAAACCAACAACATATCTTTAGACTTAAGGCGCAAAAAAGAAACAGGTGGAGGTGGAGGCGAAGCCGAAAATAGCCAAGAAACTCAAAAAAATAAACAAATCCGTACCACCAATGACAAAGGCGCGCCCATTTCACAAAACGATATCTTATTAGAAAAAGCCGCAAAAGGAAAAAACCTGAACGACAAGCAAATCAACGCACTCCGAACTTATATACAATCGCTTGAGCAAATGCTGAACGCCAACAAAATAGACTATCAATCGCTCAAAAAACAATACGATACCGACCAAGCCAAAGCCGAAGAAGAAATAGAAGACTTGAACCTTACCCTTATAGAATTGGACTCACTGCACAAAAAAGACTCACTGCTTACGCATCAAGCACTCGCTTTAGTACAGTCTAAAAACAAAACAGCGCAAGCAGAGGCCCGCACCAGCTTATATGTTGCGTTAGCTGCCGCGCTCTTGGCACTTTTGGGCATAGGAACTGCCTACCTTGCCTACCGCGACCGCCAAATCATAGCCAAAGAAAAACACAAATCCGACACGCTTTTGCTTAATATCTTGCCTGCCGAAACCGCACAAGAACTCAAAGACAAAGGACACGCCACACCGCGCCAATACGAACTCGTGACAGTTCTGTTTACGGACTTTAAAGGCTTCACGAATGTAGCCGAAACTATGTCCCCCGAAGATATTGTCCGCGAATTGGATAATTGCTTTCTCGCTTTTGATGAAATAGTAGAAAAATATAATTTGGAACGAATTAAGACCATTGGCGACAGCTACATGTGTGCAGGAGGCGTACCCACAGTAAATAAAACCAACCCTGCTGACGCAGTAAAAGCGGGTCTGGAAATGCAAGCATTCATGCAAAAACTAAAAGTGCAACGCCAAGCAGAAGGAAAACCCTATTTCGAATGTCGTTTGGGTATTCATTCAGGAAAGGTAGTCGCAGGGGTGGTAGGCAAGAAAAAATTTGCGTATGATATTTGGGGCGACACCGTAAACGTAGCCTCACGCATGGAAAGTAGCGGCGAAGTGAATAAAATAAACATTTCAGCCGACACCTACACCCTCATAAAAGACAACTTTACATGCGAACATCGCGGAAAAATAAATGCCAAAGGCAAAGGCGAAATAGACATGTATTTTGTACATGCCTAACACAAACACTTGTTTTTCGCCTTTTCAGGTGCTAGAAAACGAATGAATGACCAACTTTTACCATCAAAACAAATTATCACTCGTTCATTTTTGACACCTGAAAATAGCGCAAAAGCTGTCCGTTGCTGGTGTCAAAAAATACTGAAAGGAAGATATGTGTCGATTATTTACACTCGACAGCATTTTTCTAACACCTGAAAAGGTGAAAGAAGAAAACATACGCTTATATTTTGGGCAGGCAAGTTTTTTGGTTCTGTGGGGAAATTGTGTTAGCTTTGTAACAGTGTTTGGCTCTGCATACTTTTGCTTCGCAAAACGCAAGTCGAAAGCTATACCAAACCTCAAACGGTGGGAAAATAGAGCAGTATTTTATACGTGTCTAACACAAATGATTGTTTTTATAGCGCGAGGGCACTTCTCTTGCGCTTCATTATTTTACTATTTTATTACTTATGTGTGGAATAACAGGCATTTATGCCTTCAATGAAATAGGACGTTTCCATAGCATTCACCTTGCGAATGCTGTCCAAAAACTCAACAAACGCGGTCCAGATGCCCAAAACATGTCCTTGCATCACTTTGTGAATTTGGGGCACACGCGCCTCTCTATTCTCGATTTGAGCAACGCTGCAAACCAACCCATGCAAGATGAATCAGAACGTTATACCATTGTATTCAATGGTGAAATATTTAATTTTCAAGATATTAGGAAAAAATTAGAAGCATCTGGAGATACTTTTCGCACTCATTCAGATACAGAAGTTTTGCTTAAAGCTTATATGCGTTGGGGTGCAGATTGTTTGGCAGAGATGAACGGTTTTTTTGCCCTCGCTATCTATGACAATCAAACTGAAGAACTTTTTTTGGCGCGCGATAGAATGGGCGTGAAGCCATTGCTCATTTATCAAGACGAGGATAAAATCTTGTTTGCCTCCGAGATGAAGGCATTGCTTGCCTACAATATAGGCAAGGAACTTGACTACAACGCGCTTTATACGTACTTACAGCTAAATTACTTGCCTCCCCAAACCACTATTCTTAAAAATGTTCGCAAACTTCCCGCAGGGCATTATTTGCGTATCAAAGGGCGCAACAAAATAGAAGAACGGGCGTATTATCAAATGCCCTCGCCTGAGCTACCCCGTATAAGTTTGGAATATAACGTACAAAAAAAACAATTACACGAACTTTTAGATGCTTCAGTGCAAAGGCGTTTAATCTCTGATGTGCCGTTGGGTTGTTTTTTGAGTGGTGGTATAGACTCGTCTGTGCTAACTGCCCTTGCCTCCCGACATACCCCGCACTTGAATACGTTTTCGGTGGGCTACAGAGATGAGAAGTTTTTTGATGAGACGAGTTACGCTGAATTAGTAGCTAAGAAATTCAATACCAATCATACAGTTTTTAGCCTTACGAACCACGATTTGTATGCTGAATTGTTTAATATGTTGGATTATATAGATGAGCCATTCGCCGATTCGTCTGCGTTGGCGGTTTATATTTTGAGTAAGCGCACAAGAGAAAAGGTAACGGTAGCCCTTTCAGGCGACGGTGCAGATGAGCTTTTTTCGGGTTATAACAAACATTATGGCGAGTATATGATGCGTCAGGGCGGTTGGAAAATGAATATCTTGTCAGCACTTTTGCCGTTATGGAAAGCCTTGCCTAAGTCGCGCCAAAACCCATTTAGCAATAAAATCCGTCAATTTCAACGTTTTGCGGAGGGCAGTCGGGTAGGGGAGAAGCAGCGGTATTGGCAGTGGGCTACTTTGGCAAACGAAGGGGAGGCAAGGAGTTTGCTTTCAGCAGACAGCGTAGGCAAGTTGCAAGAGGCTGATTATCAAGCTATGAAAGCGGATATTTTGCAATATATCCACGAACCGAATAGGGGAGGAGAGGATTTTAATGAAGTCCTTTATACGGATATGAATCTGGTTTTGGTGGGCGATATGCTTCCAAAAGTGGACTTGATGTCTATGGCGAATAGCCTCGAAGTGCGCACTCCTTTTTTGGATTATACTGTCGTGAATTTCGTATCACAATTGCCTATCAGTTCTAAAATTGAAGGCAAGATGCGGAAGCGGATTTTGCAAGACACATTCCGCGAAATCTTGCCTGCCGAACTCTACAATCGCCCAAAACATGGCTTCGAAGTGCCTCTTTTGAAGTGGCTCAGAGGCGAATTGCGTGGTTTACTGGAAAACGATTTGTTGCAAGATGACTTTATCAGAGAACAGAATATTTTTAATCCTGAAGAAATTAAACGCTTGAAAAACAAACTATTCTCTGCTAACCCTGGCGACATACATGCGCGCATGTGGGGGCTTTTGGTATTTCAATATTGGTGGAAAAAGTATTTTGTATAACGGAAAAGCATGGGCGAATTTTAAAAAGCACCAAATTTAGTGCTTTTTCTATTCGTTATCAATCGCATAATTTTTGAGTATTTCAATCCACTTTTCTAAATGAAAATTTTGGTACTCTGACAAATTTTGTGTTAAACCACATAGAAACATAGAGAACATAGCTCGAAACACCGTGTGCCATATCTTTCTATGTGGTTTATACCTTGCTCCACTAAAATTGTCGGAGCACCAAATTATCTTTGAAGAACGGTGATGTTACTTGCGTATCCAAAACTCTCGCAGAGTAACCATTTTCAAAATCAGTTCTATGCAAACGAATATCTTGCGTAGGTTTATGGATTTTTTTTATCAAACTTGTAACCAATGCTGAAACCAAAGATTTATTGCTGTCTATTTTATCAATCAAAACATCAACATCTTGTTTTACAAGCATTAAGATAGTATTAAAATCTAAATTTTCTGCATTTTTGTAGGCTTCCGCCAAAATTTCTTTTTCTCTCATATAAATAATTCTTGTGAAAAATCTGCTTTTTTTAATCTATCATTTGCCAAATTAACATATTCAGAATTTATTTCAATACCCAAATAGTCACGTTTTAGGTTCTTAGCTGCCAAACAAGTTGTGCCACTTCCACAAAAAGGGTCTAAAATTAAATCATTTTCTTTGCTTAAAAGTTTTATCAATTCCTGCACAATATACAATGGATATACAGCAGGATGAGCATTATCTTTGGTAATTTCGACAGGGCTTTCAATTAAATCTTTTTTAAGTTTGTTACCCAATATTTTGATAATAGTAAAACCGTTGTAGCGTATTTGATTATTTCTTCCGCCTTCCATTCCGCCATAAGCTTCTTTGTGAATACCTTTGATTTTCATTCTAAAACTATCAATTTCACCCTTATGAACTGAAATAATTACTTCTTGCAATGCTTTTCTCGCATTTTCTTTTTGTTCATTTGTCAAATCAGCCTTTTCTATAAGTTCAAAATATTGCTTCCCTAACTTTTCAGTTGGTTTATTTCGGGTATTTTTATTTTGGTCGTCTAAGTGTTTTAAATAATTATCCAAATCAAAATGATAGTTTTTAGACTTTGCAAAAACAAAAAAAGGCTCTGTTGCTTGTATAAGTTTGCGTTTGTCCTGTCTTGGCGTTGGATTTAGTTTTGACCAAGTAATTTGATTGACGAGAAAAACTTGCTTATTGTCGGTTGCCTTGATAGCAAACTTGTAAGGCAATAATGACAAAGCACCATCAATATACTTATCGCCTAAGTTGAAAACGATAGCCCCTGTGTCTTTTGTAACGCGCACACATTCGAAAAAAACTGCTAATAAATTCTCTAAATATTCTTCTTCTGTTTTTTCATTACCAATGCCTAAATTGCCATTTCCGTAATCTCTTTGCTGAAAATAGGGTGGCGAAGTAATGATTAAATCAATTGTCTGACAATCTAAAGTCTTCAACAGCACCAAACTATCGGCTGCGATAACTTCGTTTTTGACTATAACTTGTTCTAATACTTGCATGTTATGTTTTGGGTTGATGATGCAAAGTTAGTTTATTTTTTTGTTTTATCATTGTTTTTTTTTGTAAAATGGCGTAAAACAGTAAATTTAGTATGTTTGGACACTGTGTCGAATTTTTTTTTTTCATAAGTCTTAAAAATTAGCTTATATTTGCGCATTAAAACTAAATTTTAAAATCACAAAATTATGAAAAAGTTGTATGTAGTAGCCATCTTTTGTATCGCTACACTTGCTTTCACAAATTGCGGAAGTAAAAAAGGGACAGGCATGAGCGCGGCGCATGTCAAAATACCTAAAGATGCAGGCGCGGTGATAGCAATGGACATGAAGCTGTTGCAATCCAAAACGAAGAACATAAAAGAAGCTATGAACAGCGAAATGTTCAAAAAACTCCAATTGCCTGCCGACGCAGTCGATATGCTCAAACAAGTGATAGAAGGCGTAGATACGGACCAAAACATGTACTTTTTTACAAAAGTAGCTGACCAGGGCTCGTACATGGCTTTGTCTTTCATGTTGAAAGATATTGAAAAAATAAAAAAAGTACTCGCTAAAGCACCGACTAAGCCTGAATTTAAAGCTGAAGGCGATATGCAACTGGCTATCATGGAGAAAGGCGCGATAGGTTATGAAGGCAAAACGGGGCTTATCATGATAAACGAGTCGCTCAAAAATGCAATTAATCGAGCTAATGGCTACCAAGAAGAACCTGAACTAGCAGAAGATGAGCCAACTACGGACGATGAGGAGCCTCCAACAAGCATGGATGATGCAGATGAGCCTAAAAAAGAATCCAAATCTTCACGTGAACGTGAGCGTGAGCGCAAAGACATCAAGCGCAAACAAGACATACTCAATCGTAAGAAACAAGAGGTGAAGGCAAAATTCATGACTGAAAGCGAATTCAAAGCTACATTCGCCAAAGTATTCAAAACATCGGACAGCGAAAGCTTGAAAACACCCAGCTTTATTGCTTCACAAGCCGCCAATTATGACGTAAGTTTTTGGTACAACCATGAGGCTATCCAAAAAGCAAGCATGAACTATGAATTGGAAAGCCTTATAAAAAACTATCCTTCTATGAAAGAAATGATGAAAATGCAAGGCGACTCTTATGCAGGTGTGAAGTTCGAAAAAGGCGAAGCCGTATTGGAAACTGTTTCGTACATAGACCAAGAGGCAGGCAAGAAATATACAGACATCATCTCAAAAGCTGATAATGACAAATTGGTTCGTAGCATTCCTATCAAAACCCCCACAGGCATTTTAGCTTTTAGCTTAAACATGGAAGCCATCTATAATTTGATGAAAGATGACAAAAAATCAACTGAAGGTATGGAGATGGGGCTTAGCGGCATGAACCTCAAACCTAAAGATGTATTTGAGATGTTTGATGGTAATTTTGTAATGGCTTCAGGCAGTTTTGATAAAGACAAACTAACTACAGAGCCTTTTGGCTCAGTACAAGCTGTACTTGGTGTTGGTTTGAACAAAAAAGATGCTTTTAAAAAAATTATGAAAAGCCTTGTTTCAGATGGCATGTTAAGCGGCAAGGGCAAAGGCGTTTATCAAATAAAAGTACCCATGAGTGGGGGCGCAAAAATATTCTTGGTAGAGAAAAACAATGCTTTCTATATCACAGCCACTACCAAACTGAAAGATGATTTGGCGAATGGACAAGGTGGTCTGAACATTACGCAGACGAAAGGCAACACGTTTAGTATGTTTTTGGATTTCAAAAATATATACGCTCAAATTCCTGCTGAAGTTAAGAAAGATAAAGAATCAAAAGATGCTATGGATATGTTCAGCCAATACAAAGACTGTACGATGTCTATGGTACCATTCAAAAATGGCAAAACTTCCTCAAAATTTGTTCTTCGCTTCAATGATACAAGTAAAAATTCCTTGTTGGTTTTGTCAGAAATGATAGAAAAAGCGGCTAATTCAAAAATGAGTCGCGAATTGAGTTTGCGATAAATCAGGGACAAGCTAAAAAACAATGTGCCTATTGACAGACTGCTGACACCGAAAATTTGAAAAAAAGCCCGCAATTTAATTGTGGGCTTTTTGCGTTATATTTACTTCATTTTATTGTTTCCATTTGATAGAACAGCCTACCGCTTTGGTGGTTGGTACGCTTACAGGTTCGCCTTTTTGAAGCTCTTTGAGTGCATTTGCGACATAGAATTTAGAGGCTTGTCCTGCATCTTGCGCGTTGTCGTCTATTGCGCCTATATAACGCACTTTCAGAGTATTATCGAGGATAAATACGTGGGGCGTTTTGGTAGCTCCAAATTTTTGGGCAATCGCTTGTGTTTCATCAAACAAGTAGGCAAAAGCATAATTTTTTTCTTTGGCGCGTGCTTGCATGTTTTCAAATGAATCATCGGGTTGTAGGGCAGGGTCGTTTGGATTGATGGCTATCACAGGATAACCAAGCGTTTCAAATGTTTTGTGTAAGGCGGTGATGCGGCCTTCGTACATTTTGGCATATGGGCAGTGATTGCAAGTAAAAGTAACGATATAGCCTTTAGCGTTTTTGTAATCTTTGAGCGACACGTTTTTGCCGTCAATGTTTTTGAGTGCGAAATCCTCTGCTTGGTCACCAATTTGATAGCTGAGTTGGGACTCTGCTTCTTTGGAGTGCATTGTGGGGGCATTTATAGCACTTTTTTCGACTTCCTTGTCCGCCTTGCTTCTTTTTTGGTTGTTAAAAATGATTGCGATGGCTACTAAAGGAATAAACGTGGCAAGCATGATAATAGGAAAGGGATTGCTACTTTTTTTCATTGTGTTTACTTTTTTTTAAGTGGAGATTGATGGTGTTTTCTAATTCGGTGTGTGTCATTTTTTTAGCGTAGAACGCTCGCGTGTTTTGTTGTGTTTGGAATATGAGCGTAGCGGGAATCTCGCCTTCCCATTGCGCATCTATGACGGGTATCCATATATTGGCATCTTTTTCAGTAAGAACGTAAAAAAGCGGGTTTAAGTTCTTTTGTGAAGCATAACCTTTATTATCTAAAAAGGCGTGTACTTTTTCGGTTTTATCCTCTACGGCTACAAGCAGAAATTTCACCTTCTTGCCTGCCTGTTGGTATTGGGAGGCAAGGGCGATAAAATCGGGCAGTTCTTCGACACAGGGTTTGCACCAAGTCGCCCAGAGGTTGAGAACACGAAGCGTGTCATCTTGTTCTGCAAGGGTGTGTTTCAAATCGGCGAGTGTAAGTGGGTTTTGTGCAAGCACCTTGCCTGCCCAACAGATACAGATGAATAAGAAGAGCGTTATTTTTTTCATGTTTTTAATTTTTAACTTTTTACTGTTTCCATTTCAATTACCCAAGCAGTTTGTGTGGGGTAATATTGCACATTCATCAGGCTGGCATTTACGAAAGTTGTGGCAGCGTTTTCTACACGTCCATGTGATTCATGAATATGCCCAAAAATGTGTAGACGAGGCTGTACACGTTCTATAACCTCCATTAAATCCTTACAACCTACTGTTTTGCCTTCTGTAGTCTGGTCAAGCATACCAAACGGCGGTCCGTGTGTGAGCAGAATATCAATGCCTTCGGGTATCAAATCCCAATGTTTTTTGATGACATCTCCTCTATGACGATTGAATGCCCAATCATAGAACCAAGGCGTAACAGGCGAACCCCAAATGCGTAAGCCCTCAATCGTAATCTCCTCATCATTCAAATAATGGGCATTGCTTATCCACGCACGCGCTTTTTCGGGAAACTCCTCCATGCAAAAATCATGGTTGCCTGCTATGACCACTTTGTGTTTGTGTGGGAGTGTTCCAAGCCATTCATTGAACGCAATAATTTCACTTTCTTTGCCCCTTTTGGAAAAATCTCCTGCATGCAAGAGAATATCACCTGACGGAATTTCGAATTGCGCATGTGCGCTATGGGTATCCGATATACAAACTATTCGCATTGTTTTCTTATCCATGTAACTTTTAACGTGAAAATCGATTAAAAAACTTTTTTATAGACAGAAAATGCCTATTATTGCAAGCATATTGAAACAAAAACTACATTTTATTGTTTAATATACGTAATATAAATAGTGTTATTACAAAATTAATCTCGAAAATTATTTATGAGCCTACTCCTGCAAGGTATTCGTGTTCTTTTGGTTGAAGATGTGAAAGTAAACCAAATAATAGCCAAACAAGTACTTCAAAACTGGGGTGCTGACGTTACTGTAGCAGAGAACGGGCAAGAGTCGGTCGAGCATTTGCAAAAAGACTTTCCTCCCTACGACCTCGTGTTGATGGATATACAAATGCCTATCATGAACGGTTTGGAAGCAACTAAACATATTCGCCAAGATTTACGTCTTTTTACACCCATCATCGCCCTTACTTCCAACGCTTCTAAAGGAGACAGAGACATTTGTATCGCCGCAGGTATGGACGACTACCTCACAAAACCCTTTCGCCCTGCCGACTTACTAGAAAAAATACAAGCTCATATCTCGCACCTTATTCGCCACGAAAATGTGGAAGCACCACCAAATAAACAAAGCTAATGCCCCAATAAATGTATAAGCGTATCTCCAAAAAAGTAAATCGCACCTGTGAATAACAACGAAAACCCAATACCGCTTATCAACATATAGAAAATAATTTTACTCGGCTTTTCGCCAAAACTTACCGCTGCGAGCGTACCTCCTATAGGCGTAAGCAACAAAGGCGTGAGAAAAGCAACCCCTATAATGCCGTATTTGCGCCATATTTCCACTTTTTTGCGGTTCTTGCTTGTGAATAACTTTTTAGGTTTTTTCGACAGCGTAGCCAGCCACTTCTTCAAGCCTTTTCCCAAAAAGGTAAAAAGCAACACTGAAGTCATCATGCCCCCAACAGTGAGCAAAACGGTTTCTATATAAGACAACCGCAAACCATACCCTGCAAGGGGTCCAAATATAAATTTGAGCATGCTTACTGCCCAAACACTCGCATATTTTAAAAGTAATGCCATAATACTATCAAGAGATGGGCAAAGTTAGTTAATTTTGGAACAAATACAAACCTTTTGTTGTTTAAGCTATGAAAACCACTTTGAATAATAGCAATGCTATGGAAGACATTACCCCGCTCGAAGAGCGTATTTATTCTCTCAAAACCATTAATCCGCCAAAAAGTGCCAAAGTTTTAGCCTATTGGGTTATAGGCATTATGTTATTTTCTTTTATGTGCCTATTTCTTCCTTGGCAACAAAATATAGAAGGTGTCGGACAAGTAAACGCGCTTACGCCCCAAGACAGACCGCAAGAAGTGCAAACGGCCATATCAGGGCGTATAAGCCAATGGCGGGTGCGTGAAGGCGACTTTGTAAACCAAGGCGACACGCTTGTAGTCCTTACTGAAATCAAAGATGACTATTTTGACCCCGAATTTTTGAAAAGATTGGAAGAGCAAGTAGGCGCGAAAGAAGATGGCATAGATGCCACCAAAAGCAAAGTAGAAGCACTTGACCGCCAAATAAACGCACTTGAATCAAGCTTAACATTCAAGCTCTCACAAGCACGCAATAAGTACCAACAAACAGCTATGAAAGTAGTGTCGGATAGTGCCAATCTTGGAGCGCAACAAATAGGATTGTACATAGCACAACGCCAATTTAAAAGTTTTGACTCGCTGTTTTATGCCAAACCCGTAGCCCTTATCTCTCAAACAGATTGGGAAAGACGCAATAAATCATTGCAGGAAGAGCAAGCTAAACTTATCTCCTCACAAAATAAATGGAGCATTTCTAAAAGTGAATATGTGAATGCCGCCATAGAATTGAGCGCAGTAGAAGCAGAGTACAGCGATAAAATATCGAAAGCGCAATCTGATAAAAGCAGTTCCATAGGTTATTTGGCAGATTCAAAAGGCGAACTTTCCAAAATCAAAAATAAATATGCGAATATGGTTATTCGCAATAACCAGTATTATATCCTCGCACCACAATCGGGATATATCGTCAAAACGCTTAAATCGGGTATTGGCGAAACAATAAAAGATACAGATGCTATTTGTACCATTCAACCCGCCACGCCTGCCATAGCCGCCGAAGTTTATATACGCGCCATGGACGTGCCATTGATAGAAAAAGGCAGGCAAGTACGTCTCGAATTTGACGGCTGGCCCTCGTTGCAAGTGTCAGGGTGGCCAAGTGTTGCAGTAGGTACATTTGGCGGCGTAATACAAGTTATAGACTACGTAGATAGCAAGGAAGGCAAGTACCGTATATTGATTACGCCTGATAAAGACAGCCCTTGGCCAAGTCAGTTACGTGTAGGTTCGGGTGTGTATGCGTGGGTAATGCTCAATGATGTGCCTGTTTGGTATGAAGTTTGGCGACAGCTAAACGGCTTCCCTCCAAGCCTTTATGAAGACCCAAACAAGGACAAAGATGATGCGAAGAAAATGAAAAGCGGTAATAAAATGAAAATAAAAGTCAAAAAGTAACCGTTTCCTTTTTCAAATTGTAAAAATTTAGAAAGTCTTTTACTAATTAAAAATGTCGTTATCAAAGTGTGAGGCAGAACTGTTAAATTCTCCAAAAGCCTCCCTCTAATTTGGAGAGAGGCGCAGATGACACGGTTTTTAGGCCTTTTTAAAGGGCGGGTAGGCAAGGCGATTAGTTAAATATTTGGCAACTTGCCTGCCCAAAACGAGAACTCAACAGTTCTTGGGTGTGAGGTCTTTAGAAACACTTTCGCAAGAAGTCTGTTAAGGGAATTTAGGAAATTTGCTAAAATCAGGCTTGCGTTTTTCAAGAAATGCTCTTTTGCCTTCTTGTGCTTCCTCGCTCAAATAATATAGCAATGTCGCATTACCTGCCAACTCCTGAATACCTGCCTGCCCATCAAGTTCAGCGTTAAAAGACGACTTGAGCATACGCAACGCGAGGGGCGACTTGTCCAATATCTTGCCGCACCATTCAACTGTGGTAGCTTCTAATTGCTCAAGCGGCACGACTTTATTCACCAAACCCATTTGCAAGGCTTCTCGTGCATCATATACATCACACAAAAACCATATTTCACGCGCCTTCTTTTGCCCTACCACACGCGCCAAATAAGATGCTCCAAAACCGCCATCAAAACTTCCTACGTTGGGTCCCGTTTGTCCAAATTTAGCATTATCGGCAGCTATAGAAAGGTCGCAAACTACATGCAATACATGCCCGCCACCAATAGCCCAGCCTGCGACCATCGCCACGACTGGTTTTGGAATAGAGCGAATTTGTTTTTGAAAATCCAATATATTCAGGCGAGGAACGCCATCATTGCCCACATAACCGCCTACGCCACGCACACTCTGGTCGCCGCCGCTACAAAAGGCATCAGTGCCTTGTCCTGTAAGTACAATAACGCCAATCCTATCATCATAACGACAGAGGTCGATGGCATTTTGCATTTCCATCACTGTGAGGGGTGTGAATGCATTGCGCTTTTCAGGACGATTGATAGTGATTTTGCCGATCCCTGCGTGCTTTTCGGCAGGGTGATGGTACTCAAATTTGATTTCTTGGTATTCCTTGAGAGTTTCCCACACGATTGGATTGTTCATATATTTGGTTTAATAGGGTACAAAGATAGAGAGTATTCAACAAAACCCGTTTTTTATACAATAGATGTGTCAAACAAACTCCCTTGTTCTTTTCCATAACTGTTTTCAAGCACCAAAAGTTTTCGCTTGGTATCAAGTCCGCCTGCATATCCAATCAATGCGCCATCACTGCCAATAATTCTATGGCAAGGCACAAAAATAGAGAGCGCATTCGCACCATTGGCGGAAGCGACTGCGCGGATAGCTTTTGGGTTTTCTAAGATATTGGAAAGCTCTGAATACGTGTTGGTCGTACCAAAAGGGATTTGAAGTAAGGCCTCCCACACTTTTTTTTGAAACGCTGTGCCTATACATAAAAGCGGTACAGAGAACGTGGTGCGTGTTTTTTGTGCATATTCTTCCAATTCCTTGCCTGCCTGAGTGATGGTAGGCGAGTCCTTCTCTTTAAATTCGGCATTTAGAGCTGTTTTGATTCGGGCATCAATGGCGTGGCGCATTTTTCGATGTCGCCAATCGCATATACACAACGTATCTTCAAACGAACCCAGCACCAGTTCCCCAAAATCAGTCGCAACGTATTGTATTTCAATGGTTTCCAATGTCGTAGAGGTAGTTTTAAAAGACGCGAAACTCTTTTTAGCTACAAAAAGAGTTTCGCGCAATGATTTTGTGAAACTAATTAATAGACGTGTTGCCCACCGTTGATAGCATAATTTGAACCTGTGATAAAGCTTGCCTTTTCGGAGGCAAGGAAAGAAACAAGGTACGCGATTTCTTCCGTGCCACCCAATCGCCCTACAGGAATTTGCTCAATGATTTTGTTGCGCACATCTTCGCGCACCGCCAACACCATATCTGTAGCAATATAACCGGGCGAAATAGTATTAACGGTTATCCCTTTGCTGGCTACTTCTATGGCGAGGGTTTTGGTAAAGCCGTGCATACCTGCTTTGGCGGCTGAATAGTTCGCCTGTCCGAATTGCCCTTTCTGCCCATTCACAGAAGATATATTGATGATGCGCCCGTAAGCGCGTTCTCTCATGCCCTCTATCACGTGGCGCGTACAATTGAACACACTCGAAAGGTTGGAGCCAATCACCTCGTCCCAATCCTGTTTGGTCATTTTGTGGAAAGGGCGGTCTCTTGTTATGCCTGCATTGTTTACCAAGATGTCGATAGTGCCTACTTTGGCTTCTATATCGGACATCATGCGTCCTACGCTATCAAAATCGGATACGTCGCTTTCAAAAAGCTGAATGTCATAGTTTTGCGCTTTCATTTCGGTTTCCCAAGCGCGGGCTTTATCAGCATTGCGGAAGTTCCCTACCACGCGATAGCCATCTTCGCATAAGCGTTTGCACATCGCAGTCCCAAGACCGCCTGTAGCACCTGTAACGAGTGCTACTCTTTTGTTTGTATTGTCCATAAGTTTTTAAAATTAAAGGGTTTGGATAGCCACGCTTCATTTGAGCGAGGGTCGCTTGACAAAGATAGCTTTTTTATGATAATAAATCAATAATTTCCATTATTTTTTAAAATTCTAAAGAAAAAGCCTTCAAAAGGTTTCATATCGCTTTCCTGAAAGCAAAAATACGCTTCTTTTCTGAAAAAAAATATACTATTTTTTGATGATGCTAAAAAAAACAACTGTTTTTGCTGTAAACTTCGATGAAAGCCCAAGCTTCGGCGAAGGTTTTTATGTCCAATCTTCGGCGAAGTTTTAACCATCAAGCTTCGAATTTTTTTATGTCCAAGCTTCGGCGAAGTGAAAAAACTTCGCCGAAGCGGAAACCCAAAACTTCGGCGAAGTGAAAAAAAACTTCGGCGAAGTGAAAAAAACTTCGGCGAAGTGAAAAAAAACTTCGGCGAAGTGAAAAAAACTTCGGCGAAGTGAAAAA
>Ga0163154_10003864_pt1 | contig 20241 bp, 18 predicted proteins | sample OliLakLV19MP9P1_FD_148649 | JGI IMG/M metagenome (GOLD analysis project Ga0163154, IMG submission 148649) | Freshwater microbial mat bacterial communities from Lake Vanda, McMurdo Dry Valleys, Antarctica - Oligotrophic Lake LV.19.MP9.P1 | ecosystem: Environmental > Aquatic > Freshwater > Lake >...
ATCTGAATCACAGTTCAAATGCATTCTACCTAAAGTATTTTTTTGATTTGAGCGTAGAAGGCTCTTAGGAACTGGCAGCCATAGATAGCAATGTAAATTGTTAATCTCTTCTGTTTTGGTAGATGAAATGAATTTTAACTGACAGCAAGGCTTGGTTTTTCCACGACCATAAAATATACTTTTACCATCCTTTAGCTCTTTGATCCTCTGATTACTACCTAACAATTTTTCTCTAAGTCTTAAAATCTGTTTTTTGGTTGCAGGAGAAAGTTTGTCTAAAAAATTTATCAATACTCTTGGCGGTAAATCAACTTGATATGCTGGGAGAGATGTCTCTCTATCTTCAATAAAAGGAATTGGGATTTCTACCGTAACTTCTTTACGACCTTCGAGGTAAAAATGTAAATAAAAATCATTTATTTGATTAATAACTGAGAATCGAATGAACTCAAATTGCAAGAGATTGTAACGGCGATCAATAAAATTATGTTTATGGAAATCTGGTGCGATCGCAATAAGTCGAATAGGAAGGGTATAGTCTATTACATCTTTAAATGGTTTTTCTGTCTTAAGACCGTGATAGTAGCGAGTTAATTGATGGATAATATATCGATCTTCACAATTCTTTAGCTCTAATACAACGAGTTGGTTATTTTTCGTTCTAGCCAGAATATCGCAATATTCACCTGTAATACAAAGTTGGCGTTTAAGCGGGATTAAATCTAAAGTATTTTCTAGGGAATCCCAAATAAAATCCTCTAGTAGATGTTCTTCAATAAACATCCAACCTTTCTCAGATTTTCTCAGCACAATCCTTAATCCTTTCCTACACTTTCATCTTCAAGAAGTTCCATTCCTGTTGCTATTGGATCGAAGTCCTCACTAAATTTAGTTTTGTTGTTATAAAAAGAATAACGAATATCACCATTAAATTTTAACCAACGTAAGTCAGCATCCGAAAAATCCGATTTCTGAGATATAAGATTTTCAACATTGGCTTTATGAAAATTGCAACCAGAAAAGTTAGCTCCATTAGATTGAAAATATGTAAAAGTGGCTTGATGGAAATTGCTGTTAGAAAAGTCTAATGCAGGAGCTATAAAGTCAGATAGTCTTGCTTTATAAAAATTACTCTCACAGAACTTAGAATGTGAAAAATTCCCACTTATAGAGGAAGATCGAAAATCAGCTTTAGTGAAGTTTGATGCTGTAAAATCAGCACTATAACAGTTAGTATTTTGTAAAACTGATTGGATAAAATCAGACCCTCGACAAGATGAATAAGTTAAATCTGTATTTTTTAAAGATGAATTACTGAAGTTACATTGGTCGAGCTTGCAATAAGATAAACGGACTCCTTGCATATCGCAATTACTAAAATCCGATCCAGTTAAATCAACTTTTAGGGACTGTGACTTAAAAAGATCGATACCTGCCAAATTAGATCCCTTAAGAATAATCTCACGCAAGTCGAGATACTTAACCTCTTTATCATCAATGAGCTTGAGCGTTACCCCTCGTAGGTCGGAGCCAGAAAAATTACGCTGTCCCTGAGCATAGAGTCTAAGTAGAGCTTCAATTGTCCTAACAGGTTGGGCAGGTTGCTGTTCTAAAATTACTGGACTAGGATCAAGTTCTTCTATCATAGATAATAGTTTTCAGGTGGTATTTTCATTTATTGAAGCATGTTTCCTATAAAAAATAAGAATTGCTTCCATTTGCTTACTTTTACTAAGTGAAGATGAGTATAAAGTATTTTTGACATATGGCTACTCTACATTCAGTTACCTATTTCTATTTGTCTTCTCACCTGCGATCGCCTCATCACAGATAGTATAGGTTTCTGAAATCAAATTTTAATTTATTAAATCTGAGTGAAAGCGATCGCGTTCAAAGCAGTAATATTATTTATCAATTGAGTATTCTACCAGTTAATCAAATCACATTATACAAGGCGTAAAGGAAATACCGATTAGAAGAGCAACTGATACAACAGCTTTAGATTTACAAATTTTCTTAAGATGAATGCCAAAATCGAGAAATACTAACTCGCTTTTTATCTTCTTCTACTAACTCGCGGGATTCCTCATCCGTCTTACTGTAGGGAGGGATAGCGATGGATGTTGTAGCGGCAGCGGAAACAGCCAAATTACTTATCGACTCACACATAATTTGTTACTCCTTTGTAATAGTTGAACTTTGTTTACTTTGTACTGCCCAAGCCTTTTCCAATTGAGGTCGTACACGCCTAGAACCTTAGTATTTTCACTAAATCCACCAATCCAACCAATTACGGTTGAGCCAGATTTTTCAGCCTTGACTAAATCTCCAGATCTAAAACTAAACGGGGTAACAGTGCCACCTTTACGCTTGCGATTATTTGAGAACTTTGGCTTGGGATTCTCGAAGTGCAACTGACGGCGGTATAGATTGGGCTTGGCAATTACTCTGAAAACCGATTCAGTTACATTGACCTGACCTATCCACTCAGCGCCATCTTCACCAGATTTATGATATTTTTTGTAATCCATAAAGTGACTAGCCGCTACAGCAACCGCGTCATTAGCATGGGTTTCAGGCTCTTGAGCAGATTTATCGGTTTTGTTCTTTTCTAAGCCTAGATGTTGTCGCAGATTAGAAGTCTGCCAGCCTTGAATTGTTTCTATAGGTGCAAGTTCACGCAACCAAGTTAGTACCACCTTCTGCCCTACCATTGCAGGGGAAAAGCTTTTCCCTTTGCCATTCTCAGTCCGAGCCTTGATCTGTTCATAGCGGATATGCGAAATCGGAAATAGTCTGAATAGCTCCTTAGCTACTCGTAGTTCCATTAGCTTGTTGGCTTTGATCGATGGTGGAAGTTTACACTGGCGGCGGTTGTTGAATCTTTTCTGTCTGTGCGCCCTGAGTTTGAATGCAACCTTTCGATTGATTCTCCTACCACGCCTAGCTCTTCTAAGGATTCTGCGTGATTCCATCTTTTTAGCAACTGCTTTTCTGGGCAAAACTAAATGCCCTTTGAACAATGTTGCTCTGGAAGACTGAACACCTGCCCCTGTAAACATTGAGCCTGGATCTATGCCCAAAACCATATCTTGGATTGTTGTACCAGATGGTTCGGCTACAAACTGGATTGAGAATAGATTTAGGTCGTTGTGAACAATTTTGGCTTTACCTTCTTTGAGCCAACGCCTAGCTCGACTAGCCTTGGTTGGCATAGCTGGGGAACCATCGGGATTTAGAACTGATACTCGTAACATTTTGGATATAATCCTTATTTCTAAGTTGGAAGCCCCTTAGACCACGTTCTAATAGATGTCTTGCCTTTACGCAACACCGACAACCAGTAGGTTTGGAGTGAATCCGAGTTAGGGGAACGCTCGGAGGTCTGTACTATTTAGAACGCTCAGTGGTCTAGTCGTTTGTTACCCTCGAATCTGGTTATTCAAGCCCCATCCGCCTATGCGGTGGGGTTATTGACCTCGATAGACAATGCGATATGGTTTAAGAATGACTTGACGAATATCAGGACTGTTAAACTCCTTCACCATCTGACCTTTGAATGGAAATTAAGCTAGTTCTTTCGTCTTGTTAAGAAGACTTTGCCCAACCTTCCTAGCTGCATTTGGATTAGTTAAGGCGATATATCGGATAATTGCTTCTAAGTCTCCAACTGATTTGGGTGAGAGAATTACAGTGTAGTCCATGCTGCCATCATTTGCTCTACTGATTCAATAGATATGCCCTTTCCTCGATCGATTTCTTCCTATCCATCTTTAACCGCAGAAATAAACTCAATCTGTCGTAGAATTTCGCTCAAAGATACAGTAGTAGGTAAATGCTTCACAAGTTCAAGTACAGCTTCTTTATCATTCATGGTAAATTAAACTTTTCTATATATCCATTAATTCTACGCTAATACTTTTAAGGTAGCAAATTACCAGATATCTAATCTTCTAACAGTCAATCTATCAGTCCATAATGGTTTGGGTAATTAAGATACGGTTCTTAGAAAAAGAGAGCATTATATAAATCACAATATCAATTACAAGGAATGACTCAAGCTCAAACTAAACAAACCCTATACGATCGCGACCTTAACGCTTGGTTTGAAGAGACTTTAAATCATCTTAGATCGGGAAATATTCAAGCGATCGATATTGAAAATTTAATTGAGGAGATTGAAGGCTTGACAAAAAGAGATAAACGAGAATTAAGCAGCCGTCTGAGAGTCTTACTTTCTCATCTACTAAAGCGGATTTACATCAATTCAGTAGATCATAATCGAGGTTGGGAACTAACTATTCGGGAGCAAAGAAGAGAATTAGAATTGCTTTTACAACAATCACCCAGTCTTATAAATTATCTAACAGAAAATTTTTCCGCAGCATGGAACATAGCTTTATCCGAAGTAAAAGAAGACTATCCTAAATCTCAGTTTCCCGACCAATGGGAATATTCCCAAGATATTGAATCATTACTTAATCAAACTTTCTGGTAGGGTTGGATCTAGTCATAATCTATTTCCCGTTATAAAAATACAAATATTTAAAATGGGGCTGCGCTCTACACCCCTAATATCTATAATCTTTAACTAGGAAGTGAATAACGCTAAAGGCTTATTAACATATCAAGTTATAAATAGGATGGACTTCACGGCATTTTTACAGCAATTTTTGAATGGCATATCTATCGGTAGCGTGTATGCTATTTTCGCCTTAGGTTACACCCTAGTATTTTCAATTTTAGGAATGATTAACTTCGCTCATGGGGCAGTCTTTACACTGGGCGCATATTTTACTTATATTCTGGCGGGTGGAGGATTTGGGTTTAATGGGTTGTTAGCAAATGTAGGTTTACCTTTCAAATTACCCTTTGCGATCGCTTTAATTTTGGGGAGTGTTTTGGCAGGTTTTGCGGCACTAGCCGTTGAGTTTTTGGCATTTCGACCTTTGCGCCAAAGAAATTGCGATCCATTACTAACTTTGGTATCGAGTTTGGGCATGGCTGTAGTTATCGTTAACCTGATTCAATACTTAGTCGGGGCAGAGATTTATACCTTTCCTAAAGATATCTACGGAAATTTACTGCCATCAATTAATTTTGGTACAAGCGATCGCCCCATTGCCATTCGTACTGTGCAGATTATAATTTTCGCCGTATCCACGGTCATATTTTCGCTGTTAACATACATAATTGGTTTTACAAAAATCGGAAAGGCATTACAGGCAGTAGCAGAAGATGCAACTACAGCAAGATTATTGGGCATAAACACCGAAAAATATATTATCTTGACCTTCTTTTTAAGTGGTTTTCTAGCAGGCGTAGCTGGTACCTTGGTTGGCTCTAGTGTAGGAATTACTCCCTATTTTGGCATTGCCTTTGGCTTAAAAGGTTTAGGAGTAATTGTTTTGGGTGGGCTAGGTAATATTTCGGGAGCAGCCGTGGGCGGATTAGTAATTGGTTTAGCCGAAGCATTTGTCCCTGCCGATTATTCGGGTTATAAAGAAGCGATCGCCTTTGCCTTTTTATTCATCATGCTGCTGTTTAGACCACAGGGACTATTAGGACGAGTATTTGTGCAGAAAGTTTAAGCGATAGAATATCTTTAGTTAGAACTATTAACTTTAAAAAAATGGCAAGAGATATTACCCTCCAAGATCTAGCAACTTCGATCCAAAGCCTAGCAACTACGCTCCAAGGTGTAGTAGAGATTGTAAATGTTCTAAATAGTCAAGTTAAAGAGCTTGATATTAAGGTCAATAATATTAGTACTAAGGTTGAAGAACTGGACACCACAGTTACTAATCTCAGTATTAAAGTCGCAAACCTTGATACTAAAGTCGGTAATCTTGATACTAAAGTCGCAAATCTCGATACTAAAGTCGGAAATCTGGATACCAAAGTTAGCAATCTTAATACTAAAGTCGGTAATCTTGATGAGGATGTTAAAAGGCTGTTTTTAGAAAATGAGCGGTCAAACGATAAGCTCACAAATTATCAGCAAGCGAGTCAGTCTTTGGTAAATTTGGCTTTTAGTTTAATTGCCTCGGCTACATTGATTACGGTGGTTTCAGCCGTCTTTAAAAGATAGAGAAAATAAATAAGAATGCAGGCATTTTTTAATAGTTATGGATTTTTGCTTGTTTCCATGTTGCTGGGAGCATTATTAGGATTATCCGTATATTTACCGCTAATGGCGGGGCAGCTATCTTTAGCATCACCGGGCTTTTATGCTTTGGGTGGTTATATTGCGGCGATTATCTCAACTCAGGTAATTCCTGCCGATCGGTTTTCAATTTGGATCGTGTTTGGTGAAATGGGATTAGCAGCGATCGCCTGTGGAATATTGGCAATTTTTTTAGGATTTCCAGTGCTAAGGCTAAAGGGCATATATTTAGCGATCGCCACCATTGCCTTTGTCGAAATTTTACGAGTGCTTGCTTTAAATCTAGAAATTACAGGCGGGGCTGTGGGCATTTTTGGCATTCCTCAACCTTTTACTTCCCCAATTGGCTATTTATGGATTGTGCTTCCTTTGCTACTAACCAGCACGATCTTACTCTATCGAATGGAAGTAACGGAAATTGGGCGAGTGCTACGGGGAATTAGAGAGGACGAACTGGCTGCTGGGGCAATGGGAATTAATTCTACTTACTATAAAGTTTTGGTATTTAGCTTAGGTGGAGTTTTAGCAGGTGTCGCTGGTGCGATCGGTGCGCATTTTTTGAATACTTGGAATGCCCGCCAAGGTACCTTTGATAACAGCATTACTTACCTTGCTTTTGTTTTAGCTGGTGGCTCTCGTACTTTTGTCGGACCCGTAGTTGGGGGCATAATCCTGACCGCATTACCTGAAGTATTGAGGGCGATCGCTGGGATTAATGGCTTACCCAGATGGATATCCCAGTTTTTTCAAGATGGTAGACTGATGATTTTTGGAGCATTGATTGTCCTAGCAACTATATTTTTCCCTAAAGGTTTGATTACACCCGAACTACTAAAAAGTTTAAGCCAAATTTTCAGCACAAAGACAACTAAGAAGAGTTTTTAATACTGGAAAAAATTAGAGTAAAAAAATTAGACTAGCGATCGCCGATCGGAGTGTATTTAATATCATGCAACCCCGTATAAACCTGAGTGGGTCTAAACAAGCGATTATCTGCCATTTGTTCTTTCCAGTGTGCCAACCAACCGGGGACACGGGCGATCGCAAATACGGGCGTAAACAAATCGACTGGAATATTTAATTTCTTGTAAACCAGTCCCGAATAAAAATCTACGTTGGCGTAGATACCTTTCTCGGCAAATACATCTGTTGCCTGACGTTCTAGTTCTAAAGCGATGTCGTAGTAGCGATCGTGCCCGAATTGATCGAATAGCTGATCTACCAATTTCTGTAAAATAGTTGCTCTTGGATCTTTAACTTTATAGATTCTATGTCCAAAACCGGGGATACGCTCTTTCTTACTCAGCTTGGTTTCTAGGTAATTTTTGACGTTATCTACCGAACCAATTTCTTCAAGCATTTGCATTACTTTTTCATTTGCACCACCATGCAACGGACCTCCCAAAGTACCAACGGCTGCGGCTAAAACCACATAGGGGTCATTTAAAGTGGAAGCTGTAACTAAGGCACAAAAGGTTGAAGCATTGACCGTATGTTCGGCATGAAGGGTAAGACAGACATCAAAAACCTTGGCAGCTAAAGGATCGGGCTCGATCTCGTTAAGCATATATAAAAAATTAGCCGCATAACTCAGATCGTCTCTAGGCGTAACTGGATCGTTGCCCTGACGCATCATATGAAATGCCGCAATCACTGTGGGAATCTTAGCGATCAATCTAATGGTGGCACCGTAAATATATTCAATATCCCGCAAGTTTTTAAGTGGATAAAACATCCCCAAGGCACAGACGCACGCTTGAATAACATCCATAGGGTGAGCATCATCGGGAAAGCACTTGAGCATATCTCGAACCCGATATTTGATTCGACGACGGTGTTTAATACTGTGTTCAAATTTGGCTAGTTCTTGATGCTGTGGTAGCTCTCCAAAGATTAAAAGGTAACTAGTTTCTAAAAAGCTACTATGCTCGCATAGATCCTCAATGCGGATACCTCGGTACTCTAATAATCCCGACAGACCATCGACAAAACTGATATTAGACTGAGTGGCAGGAACTCCTTCCAGACCTGGTTTGTATTCACCAACAGCCATAATCCACTCCTAACTCCTACTACTGTAAATATAAACTTAACATTTCTGGATATTGATATCAGTCCAGAACTAGATTAGAAAAAAATAGGATAAAAAACTGGGTTTGTCAAAAAATGAACTTTCCCAGTACTACTAACTCTATAAATGAAATTTTACAGGAGTTTATTGAAATGGATTGTTACCACGATCGCCAAATAGTTTAGCTTCGCCTTTAATTACAGCCTTAATCATGTTAAAAGCTGCCCAAACTATTACCAAAGCGATCGGAGCAATAACGATAAGAGGTCTTAAATCAATATCCATAGTGATTAAATGTAATTAGTTGTATTAAAAAGTTGCACAGATAATTGCATTATCTCATTTCCTTGTGCTTTTATAAGATCGCATTAAATCCTGTGTGTTTTACGCTGCATATCTATCTATGCCCACAGATATAAAACTGGTGATAGCATATTAATGAAAAATTAAATTTTTAGATAGTTTCCAAATCTGTAAAATTGGTGAAACTTAACTTAAATGCTTATAGCTCCGCCGTTACCTCGAAAAGAATTAAACCTTTACCCCATCGACTATCCTTTTGAGACATTGGTTAGTAAAATCGACAGCAATACCTTAATTTTAGACCCTGAGTTTCAGCGTAGATACAAGTGGAATAATGAAAAAGCTTCTCGCCTCATAGAGTCATGTATGATGCAAGTACCGTTACCATCTTGCTATTTTGCCGAGGATGAAAATAAGAATCATCTTGTTATCGATGGAGTACAAAGAATTAAGTCAGTTCATAGATTTATCAAAAATGAGTTTCCTTTAGAGGAACTTCAAACGTATAAGGAGCTTAATGGAAAGTATTTTAGGGATTTAGAATTAAGAATTAGAAGGCATATTGAAACCTATACAATTCGTTGCATTATTTTAAGAAATGATAACGATCCTGTCTTGATAAGAGATATTTTTGCTCGTGTAAATCAAGGTTCAATAATCTTATCTCCCCAAGAAATCCGCCATGCTCTGTATGCAGGAGATTTTAATAAACTCTTAGACAAACTATCTGAGGAGTTAGATATACACAATCTCACCACGGGAGATATTAAGAAAAATGATCGAACTGCCCAAGAGATTGTTTTAAGATTTTTTGCCCTTAACAACGATTTAAAAGACTATGACAGTAAGCTTAAGGTATTTTTAGATAATTTCATGATGAGGCATCAACATCTTAATAAAGATAAAGTCATTGAGATGAAACTTACCTTTGAAAATTCTTTAAAAAAATGTCGTGATGTTTTCTTAAATTATGTTTTTGCAGACCCAACTAAACAAAGAATTAAAAGAAGTATTGCTCATTATGATTTGCAGATGTACAGTCTTCAATCTTATCCCGAACAATTTTTGGCAGACAAACGTGAACAAGTGGTTGAAGAGTATAAAAAACTATGTTTAGAACCTGAATTTCAAAAAACTTTGACAGGAGGAATTGCTCAAAAGAGCTCAATACTTAAACGTAGACAAATGTGGCTTAAACGTCTAGCCAGTATAGATTAGTTATTATGAATTCTGGTTTGTATAGGGATACTTTTTCATTTTTACAAAGCCTTGAAAATTTCATTCAAGATATGGACTACAAGTCAATAGCAGGTGACACTTTTATCACTGATAACCTAACCATACTTACCAATTCTTCAATAGTTTTAGCCTGTACTTATCTTGAAGCATATATTAGAGATGCCTTTAAGCTGTCTGTTGATAATTTAAACATTAGGCTTCATAGTCAAAATTTTCCTGACAACATAATCCGATGGTCTGTGCTTAAGGGGGATGAAAAAAGGCTTAATTTAGGTGAAAATTTTGCAAAATTTTTTAAGATTGACGATACTGATGGATCTTACGAGAGTTTTATTGACAAAATATCTGGCAATATTGAGATAACAATTAAGGTATTTCTAGTTTTAGGAATCAATCTTGATAGTATTCCTGATTTTTCAAACCACAAAGCGGAAATTGGCAACTTTATTTATATCAGAAACCAAGTTGTCCACAGAAATGAGCAGCATACATTCTCTCTTGGTGACTTAAGAAATAAGATTGTGGTTATAAAAGATTATTTAGCTATGTTGGATAGTCAATTGATACAGAAGGGCTATCTAGATTAACCCAATTAAATAAATAATTATCAATAACTTGTAAAAGGCGATCGCCCCGCACCCCATAATGAAAGTGATAACTGATATTTGCATATTATTTGACTGTGGCTGCTATTACAAAATTGTTGATTGCCAATCGAGGCGAGATTGCCCTGCGGGTAATTAGAACTTGCGAAGAACTGGATATTGCGACTGTTGCCGTACATTCCACTGCCGATCGTAATTCTCTTCACGTCCAACTTGCTACTGAATCGGTATGTATTGGCGATCCGCCTAGTAATAGAAGCTATCTAAATATTCCTAATATTATTGCTGCTGCCCTCTCCCACAATGCTACAGCCATTCATCCGGGTTATGGTTTTTTATCAGAAAGTGCGAGATTTGCTGAAATTTGTGCCGATCATAAATTAATCTTTGTAGGTCCTAGTCCCGCTTCAATTCGAGCAATGGGTGATAAATCTACTGCAAAAAAAACTATGCAACGGGCTGGTGTGCCGACAATTCCGGGTAGCGATGGCTTAATTGAATCTGAAGATCAGGCATTCAAAGTTGCCGAAAAAGTTGGTTATCCCGTCATGGTTAAAGCCACAGCAGGAGGAGGTGGGCGCGGAATGCGTTATTGTTCTAGCCCTGGTGAATTGCTGCGATTGCTCAAGGCGGCTCAAGGTGAGGCAGAGGCTGCTTTTGGTAATTCGGGAGTTTATATTGAAAAAATTATTGAAGAACCTCGCCATATTGAGTTTCAGATTTTGGCAGACAGCTATGGAAACGTCATTCACCTCGGTGAACGGGATTGCTCGATTCAACGTCGTCACCAAAAGTTATTAGAAGAAGCTCCTAGCTATGCTCTTAATCCTAAATTACGCGCCCAAATGGGTCATGCAGCAGTTAAAGCGGCGCAGGTAATTAATTATGTAGGAGTTGGTACGGTCGAGTTTTTGCTAGATAAATATGGCAAGTTTTACTTTATGGAAATGAATACGCGCATTCAAGTCGAACATCCTGTAACGGAGATGATTACTGGGATCGATCTGATTGCCGAGCAGTTACGGGTAGCAATGGGCGAAAAGTTACGCTTGGCGCAAAAAGATGTGGTTTTGACTGGTCATGCGATCGAATGTCGGATCAATGCCGAAGACCCCGACCATAATTTTCGTCCGCATCCGGGTAGAATTAGCGGCTATCTACCTCCTGGTGGTCCGGGTGTAAGGATGGATTCGCATATTTATACCGATTATGATATTCCGCCTTATTATGATTCTTTGATTGGCAAATTGATTGTGTGGGGCAGCGATCGCCCTGCGGCTATTAAAAGAATGAAACGGGCGTTAATGGAATGTGCAATTACGGGAGTACCGACGACGATTAGCTTTCATCAAAAAATCTTAGATGATGATGCTTTTCAAAAAGGTAAGGTTTTTACTAACTATGTCCAGCTATTGATGGAAAGACTGAAGTAACTAATACGGATTTAATTTAGCCCAAATCTATAAATACAATAAATACGACCGAATTAGTTAATGGAAATTATTAATCAGGCGATCGCCGCCCTAAATCCGACATTTAGTGAAATCGATCTGCAAGTTAAAAGAAATCTCAGTAAAGTTTTACAGGCATTTCGCGATCGCAAAGTTGGAACCCATCATTTTGGCAGTGTCACTGGTTACGGACACAACGATCTGGGTCGAGAAGTTATAGATTTAGTATTTGCCCAGATTATGGGAGCAGAAGCGGCGGCGGTCAGAGTGCAGTTTGTATCTGGTACCCATGCGATCGCTTGCTGTTTATTTGGGATTTTGCGTCCGGGAGATGAATTATTATCAGTGGCAGGTGCGCCCTACGATACCCTTGAAGAAGTCATTGGACATAATAGTTCTGATAAAAATTATGGGAATGGTTCACATGGCTCACTTCGAGATTTTGGGATTAGTTATCGGCAAGTTGATTTAACTATGTCGGGCGAAATTGATTGGAATGCTTTAGCGATCGCCGTTAAACCCGAAACTAGGATGGTCTTGATTCAGCGATCGTGTGGCTATGATTGGCGATCGAGTTTATCTATTGCCGAAATAGAGCGCATTATTAAAATTGTAAAGCAGCAAAATCCTCACACAGTCTGCTTTGTCGATAATTGCTATGGTGAATTTGTGACAGATTTAGAACCAACTCAAGTCGGTGCCGATTTAATGGCTGGATCGTTAATTAAAAATCCGGGTGGCACCATTGCGATCGCGGGCGGATATGTGGCGGGAAAGCATGAATATGTGGAAGCAGCAGCTTGTCGGCTTACGGCTCCGGGAATTGGCACTTCTGGCGGAGCATCACTAGACCAAAATCGTCAAATTTTACAAGGACTGTTCTTGGCTCCTCAGATGGTGGGTGAAGCAATCAAATCTTCCCATTTAGCGGCATATATTTTTGATAGTTTAGGATACAAAGTCAATCCTTTACCCTTTGCAACTCGCCGTGATGTCATTCAAGCCGTGCGATTAGGCAGCGTTGAAAAAATAATTAAAGTGTGTCGAGCGATCCAGAGATTTTCGCCCATTGATTCCTACGTCGATCCTGTACCCGGAAATATGCCCGGCTATGTGAGCGAACTGGTGATGGCGGGTGGAACATTCATCGATGGCAGTACTTCTGAACTATCGGCAGATGCGCCGTTAAGGGAACCATTTACAATATTTATTCAAGGTGGTACTCACTGGACTCATCTGGCGATCGCTTTAGAAGAGGTAATTACCAATCTTGGCTAAATTACTATTGTTAACAATCCATAGATTTGCTAGAATTTATAACCTTGCTGGTGTAGCTCAGTTGGTAGAGCAGCTGATTTGTAATCAGCCGGTCGAGTGTTCGAGTCACTTCACCAGCTTTCTTTAGATAATGAGCATTTTAGACTTTAATTCTAGATTTTAATTAAGTAGGAAATATTTCCCCAAATCTTCAAATCCCCAAAACCTTGACAAATCAAAACTTCGACTCCGAGAAACTACTATTTAATCCTGCTACGCCCCAACACAACGCCATAGGTGTAATCTATGCTTTCCCAAATACTTATACTGTAGGCATTACTAGCCTTGGCTATCAGTTTGTGTGGGGCAATTTGGCAACTAGACCTGAAGTAGAAGTCAGTCGGTGGTTTACAGATATGCATGAGGATTTGCCCCGATCGCCTGAGCTATTAGGATTTTCTTTTTCGTGGGAACTAGACTATGTGAATATTTTAGGCGCATTGAAAAGTTTAGGTATTCCCCTCAATCAGAGCGATCGCACCGAACAACATCCCTTAGTTTTTGCAGGCGGAGTGATTCCTACTGCCAATCCCGAACCGTTTGCCGAGTGGTTTGATTTCTTACTTTTAGGCGATGGCGAAGAACTGGTCGGAACCACGATCGATACCTTTCAACGAGTGCGAACTGCCAGTCGTCAAGAAAAATTACGTCATCTCTCTCAAGTCGCGGGAATTTATGTTCCTAGTTTGTATGAAGTGAAGTATTTAAGCATAGATGGAGCGATCGCTGCGATTCAACCGCTAGATTCAGATACTCCCGCCACCATTAGTAAGCAAACCTATAAAGGCAATACGCTTCTAGCCTCGACCGTAGTTACCGAAAAAGCCGCATGGTCAAATATTTACATGGTAGAAGTGGCACGCAGTTGTCCGGAGATGTGTAGGTTTTGTCTTGCCAGCTATCTTACCCTACCCTTTAGAACTCCCAGTGCCGTGGATAGTTTGATGCCAGCGATCGCTAAAGGATTGGAAGTAACCGATCGATTGGGACTTCTCGGTGCATCAATTACTCAACATCCAGAATTTGAAACTTTACTCGATTATATTGCCCGCCCCCAGTTTGATTCCGTAAGGTTGAGTTTAGCCTCTGTCCGCACAAATACTTTATCGTTAAAGCTCTGCCAAATTCTTAGCAGTCGAGATAGTCGTTCGGTCACGATCGCGGTGGAAAGTGGATCGGAAAGATTGCGGCAAATTATTAATAAGAAACTTACTAACGATGAAATTCAGCAAGCCGCCGCTAATGCCCAAGCAGGAGGTCTAAGTGCCTTAAAACTCTATGGCATGGTTGGAGTTCCGCAGGAATTGGACACGGATATCGATCTAACTATTGAGATGTTGCTCGCGGTCAAAAAAACTGCGCCTAAACTCAAACTCAGCTTTGGTTGCAGTACCTTTGTGCCTAAGTCTCATACGCCGTGGCAATGGTTGGGAGTTAGTCCTAATGGCGATAAAAAACTGAAGTATCTCCAAAAACATCTGGCACCAAAAGGGATAGATTTTCGTCCCGAAAGTTATAAGGATTCGCTAATTCAAGCTTTAATTTCGAGAGGCGATCGCCGCATTCAATCCGTTCTCAAACTGGCATACGAATACGCGGATCATGGAATTCCCAGCGATGGAATGTATAAAAGAGCATTTAAAGCACTCCGAGGACAAATCCCACCCCTAGAGCATTATGTTTATGAAAATTGGGAGACGGATACTATTCTTCCTTGGCAACATATTCAAGGAGCTTTGCCGATGGGAACCCTAATTAAGCATTTAGAATCTTCGCTAACTCAATCATAGATATCTCAACAAAACATCTAAACAAAACATCTTAACAAGACATCTCAATAGATTTACTCATTTGTCCCTAATGCACCAGGGGAACCAGCCAAAGTCCGTTTAGGCGAACAAGTGATAATCATAATAATCAAGGTAAGAATATAAGGCGAAGCATTGAATAGATAGGGAAAAGCATTAATTCGCACTGCTTGTAAGGCTGGACCGATCGCCTGCGCGCCACCAAATAAAAGGGCTGCCCATAAACATTGCATCGGTTGCCAACGAGCAAAGATCACCAATGCCACCGCCATTAATCCCTGCCCGCTAGAAATATTTTCCGACCAAATGCCGGGATAATAAAGCGATAAACAAGCCCCGCCGATCGCCGAGAGAAAACTACCCGCCACAATTGCTAAAAATCTGACCCAAAATACCGAAATCCCCATTGCCCTTGCCGCACTCGGACTATCACCCACCGCCCGAACATACAAACCCCAACGGGTAGATTTAAAGAACCACTGCATTAACGGCGCGATCGCAATCCCAATCAATAGCAACGGACTAATTTGCAGAGCCGATTGTAAAGGTGGATAGCTACTCCAAGCCCCTAACTCAAAAATTGGTAACTGCGGAGCCTTAGGCTGAATAAAAGCCTTACCAAAAAAGAAAGCGATACCACTCCCAAATACGATCATCGCAATACCGACGGCAACATCACTCACACCCTGACGCTGAGAAAGCCAAGCATGAATGCTACCCAAACAAAGCCCCGCACATCCTGCTGCCAATACTCCTAACCACGGCGAACCCGTCAAATAAGATACGGCATAGGCACTCATGGCACCTGTTAGCAGAGTTCCTTCTAATCCCAAATTAATCTTTCCAGATTTCTCCGTTAAGCACTCGCCCAAGCTCACGAATAAAAAGGGAGCACTACCTCTTAGAGTTCCGCCAATAATTGCCAATGGAACTCCCAACCAATCTGCTGTCTCTGCCGCCATATTTTTATCCTTTCTTTTATCTTTTTGTGATGAAGACTCTATGAATTAGAAGCTTTAAGCCACCTGCTGAGGAGCAGTATTAATTTTAGGTGGTTTCGCTCGATCTTTAAATAAGTCAAACTTCCCGTACATCGATTCGCTGAATAGAATCACCAAAAATACAATGCCCTGAAACACCAAAACTGTAGCGTCATTTAATCCCAGCGATCGCTGCAAACCACTACCACTTGCCAAAAGCCCCCCCAGCAAAATTGCTACCAGTATCGCCGCCAAAGGATTATTTCGAGCCACAAATGCCACAAGAATGCCACTATAGCCATAACCAGTATTGAGCGAAGCATTAGCACTATGATGAATTGCCGCAACCTCAACCATTCCTGCTAAACCCGCACAAGAACCAGCCAAAAAGCAAACCGCCAAAGTAAGCTTACCCACAGGCAAGCCTGCAATTTTAGCCGCTCGAATATTTCCACCCGCAGTGCGCACGCCAAACCCAAAAGTCGTTCTTTGAATTAAAAAGTAGGCAATCACACAGGCGATCAAGCCATAGATCAGACCGTAATGTACCCGACTCCCCGGAATACTTTGCAACCAGTTCGCTTCGAGTAAGGGATAAGTAGAAGGCTTATTTAAGCTGGATGGATCGCGCATAGGTCCTTCGACTAAGGTATTAAGAATGGCGATCGCAATATAATTCATCAACAAACTACTAATCGTCTCATTTACTCCCCGATAATATTTAAGCGCACCGACACCCATAATCCAGATGCCACCCAAGATAATTGCCCCGATCGCCATCAAAATTTGGACAATTAAGGGCGGTAAAAAATTAAAAGCTAACCCCGCCGCGATCGCCCCGATGCCACCCATCACCAATGCCCCTTCATTCCCAATTACTACTAACCCCAAACGTGCGGGTAAAGCAGTACACATTGCCGTTAACATCAATGGAGCCGATCTGATTAAAGTTCCCTGCCAAGAGAAGGCGCTACCAAAAGCCGATTGATAAATTACGCCATATACAGCAAAAGGATTTGTTCCCTGCACTGCACAAAAAATGCCAAATATCACCAACGATAGAACAATGGCACCAATGGGAATTGCAATTTTTTCAGATAGCGATCGCCAGCTAGATAAAATATTCATCACTTTTTTATCCCTCTAAATATCCAAATCTAAACCTATCCGATCTTGCCAATCACACCTTCAACTAACCAATTCATTTTCTCCAAAGAAGGGTCGGTCTGTTTCAGTTTTTTATCCTTAGTCACTATAACCTTACCAGTATTATCTTTAATCTCTCCCCCATAAATAATCATGCTTCCGTCCATAAATTTAGCGATCGCCGCATCCGCTTCTTTTTTGGTAGCAGCACTTACCACAGAGCCATAGGGAGAAACTTTACAGAATTTTTCCTTGAGCCCGCCTCTAACTAAGTGAGAGATCCCACCATCAGCCAAGGTTTTACCCGCTTTTACTTGTTCGACATATTGAGTATAAACCGTTCCCCAATCCCACTCTGAGCCAGTCAAAAATCCATTAGGAGCCAATTGGGATTGATCGACGTGATAACCCGTACAAAATATCTTACGCTTTTCAGCAGTTTCAATTACCACCTTCGGACTATCAACGTGACAGGTCATCACATCTACACCTTGATCTACCATACTGTTAGTAGCTTCAGCTTCTTTAACTGGAATAGACCAATCACCCGTAAAAATCACCTGAGTAGTTATTTTAGGATTGACGCTTCGAGCACCAAGGGTATAGCTATTAATATTACGCAAGACTTGAGGAATCGGCTTGGCTGCAACAAAACCTAACTTTCCAGACTTGGTAGTAAGTCCAGCCACAATCCCCGCAATGTATTCGGCTTCGTCGATATAGCCATAGTAACTACCGACATTGGGGGGATGAACTCCATCTTGGTATAAACCGCCACAATGTAAAAACTGAACTTTAGGATTTTCTTTAGCAATTTTAAGAATGTGAGGATCGAAATAACCAAAAGATGTAGGGAAGAGCAAAGTAGCTCCATTTTGACCGATCATACTCAACATCGTTTCCTGAACTGTAGCAGTTTCGGGAACATTTGCTTCATCTACAGTTTTTATCCCTGCCAAACTAGATATTACTCCCTCACCTTGGAAATGTGATTGATTATAGCCAAAGTCATCTTTGGGTCCGACAAAAATGAAACCAATAGTTAACTCTGGAGCAGTGGGAGTGGTAGGAGTAGGACTTGTCCCGACTGTAGGAGTTTCGGATGGTGTACATCCAGTCCAAAGTTGGGAAGTAACACCAAACGCAGTAGAAGCTAAAATTCCCCGAATTACTTGACGGCGGGGTATATACAATGGCTCTTTCTCTTTCAATTCTTTGCTCCTATTTATAATAATTATTAGATGATTATCGAGTTAAAAACTTTTAAGTCATTAGAGATAAAAAAGGCTTCATCCCTAATGGTTAATACTAAGCTTAGAAACCAAATTGCAATCGTAAATTAGCGACAGTGAGTAATGGATTACTACTAAAATTATTTGGATTAAAAATAAAGTACAGTGCAGGAACGACTGAAATATTCTTAGAGATAGGATAGAAGTAAGCAGCCTCTAGGTCAAACTGAGTGCCACCATCTCCCTGTCCTGCTGATAGGAGATTCCGACCACTGGTAAAATTAAATGGCATAACAAAAGAGATTGTTCCTTGCGCTCCCTCCTTAAGTAGATCGGGGAAAGCCGCCCCAATTTGAAATGCTTGCGTTGTCACATTACCTACAGAACCACCTCCAACTTGGTTTAGGTTAGTAAAACTAATTCCATAGCGTCCAAATAATCCAAATCCTTTAGTAACCAACCAGTCAAAATTAGCTACAAATACATCAGATTGACCGTTAGAGAGGTTATCTAGAATGCCGTTACACGCAGTGCCAGGCAAAGAAGGAGTAGCTCCAACCCCACCAACACAACCAAATATCGCTTGTAGGTTAGTTCGACTATACAAAAATCGTAAGTTTATATTTTGATTGGGTTTAAAACCAATTTCTGCAGTCAAGGCATTGTTACCACCGAAAAGCCCTTCATTAGGATTGGAAGCAGAATTGAACAAATTAGAAGGTAAAAATTCGTTGCTTTCAGCTAAGTAACCTATTTTAAAATCTAACTGGTTCCCCAAAGAAGTTAAGAAAACTGCGCCTGCTCCCCGTTTAGCATTGGAAAGTAACGTACTGTTAATAGAATTGAAACTACTTGTGCCATTGAGAAACAGAGTAAAACGGTTATTATCAAAATACTTATAGAAATTAACTCTTGGACCCACAACTAAAGTCGAATTGGCAAAAATTGGGAATTGATAGGAAAGTTCGCGAAGTACAAAAACATTAGCAGCAGTCCCAGCGGTTTGATCGGTAAATGGCGTGCCAGTAGAGTTAAAAAATCCCGAAGTAAAACCAGGATCTACAAGACTATTAACAGGTGAATTTCCATTGCCTGCGGCTAGTTGAGTAACTAATAAATCCTTGCCAGTGAAAGAAGTTTTAAGGTCTAACCAGACTAAACCACTAAAGGTAGTATTGGGAGTAGGATTTAGTTGAGGAGTTTTAGTAATAAAGTTGTCAGATCGAACTCCGTTCCCTCCGTTGGCACCTGTTAAGTTAAAGAAAGCTAGAATTCCCAACTTGGTTGTGGTTGAAAACTGTTGCGCTTCTAAGGTTTCAACTTTTGCTTCTAAGCCAGTGACTCGTCCCTTAATGGCGGTTAATTCTGCCGCAAACTCAGTTTGAAGCTTTTGTAAAACAGCTAAATCTTCTTTCCCAACTTTATCTGCCAAACCAGTGGAAATCAGTTCGTTGATCTTATCTAAACAAGCGTTAAGACCAGCCGCAAATTCATATCTACTTAGGGCTCTCTGACCGCGAAAGGTGCTATTAGGATAACCTGCAATACATCCATATCTTTCGACTAGAGACTGTAATGAAGTAAATGCCCAATCTGTAGGTTGAACATCGCTTAATTGCGAAACCGAAGTAACTTGGGCGGTTGTTTGTACACCTTTTCCTTCTTTCCCAAGCTCTTCTAACTTTGGTAAAATATCATTTTTTTCGGTCGGAACATTTTTATTGGTAGAAGCATCAATAGGAACTAAAGTTTCAGCACTTGCACTATTAATTAAATCACTATTAATTAAAACGATATTAGCTAAATACAAAAAAGCCGCACAGGAAACACTCTTAATAAAAAAGAGTCTCATAACATTAACTTTGTTCATCTCTTCACACCAATTAACACAACTATTTTTTGGAAATCACAACACCTTTGGAG
>Ga0163154_10003866_pt1 | contig 20238 bp, 13 predicted proteins | sample OliLakLV19MP9P1_FD_148649 | JGI IMG/M metagenome (GOLD analysis project Ga0163154, IMG submission 148649) | Freshwater microbial mat bacterial communities from Lake Vanda, McMurdo Dry Valleys, Antarctica - Oligotrophic Lake LV.19.MP9.P1 | ecosystem: Environmental > Aquatic > Freshwater > Lake >...
TACGCATGCAATCGCTGCATGCCCTCGTAGAGCGCTGCGGCGTCGATGCCCTCCCGGAGGCGTTCGATCTTCACGGGGTCGGCCGCGTCCACCGAGATGTTCAGGATGTCGGGGCCGGCGTCGACGAGGTCCGCGACGCGGCGCTCGTCGAGCGTGGTCCCGTTGGTAGACAGTGTCACGACGAGTCCGGCCTGCTTCGCGAGTCGGATCATCTGAGGCAACTCAGGATGCAACGTCGGCTCGCCCACGGTGTGCAGCGTAATGCGCGGGATGCCCAGCGTTTGCATCTCCGCGAGCAATTGGCGATAGACCGGCAGCGGCAGGTACGTCCATTTGCGCGCCATGTCTTTGTTGCCGCAGTAGCCGCACTTGAGGTTGCAGGCGTTCGTCGGCTCGACGATCACACGACTGGGCGTGGGTGGGATCACGCCATAGGGGTGCGTCCGCCGCAGCCGAACCGTACGGAGGTGCTTGACGGTATGGCTCAAGAAAATCGAGCCGCGGAGTTGGCTGCGTAGATCCATGTGGTCAAGGTTGCCATGCCGGCGCCGACGTCACTTGGTATTCCGTGCGCCCAATCCGTGCGCCCCAAGGTGAGGCGCGCCGACAGGGTGCACTGGCTACGATGGCCAGACCATGGACGTCCTCGTCACTGGCGCGACCGGCTTCCTGGGTCGGGAGGTCGTGCGCGCGCTCTGCGACGCCGGGCAGGGGGTGCGGGCGTTGGTGCGCACTCCCACCCGAGCAGAGGCATTTTGCTACTCCGACACCGGGGCCCGGCCCCTAACCGTCACCCAACATCTGGGCGCCCTCGAGGACGAGCGCTCGCTGCACAACGCCCTGCGCGGCGCGGACGCGGTGATCCATTGCGCTGCGCACCTCGGCGGCTGGTCGCGCGCCGACGGTGACCAGCGACGTGTCAACGTCGAGGGCACTGCGGCGCTCCTGCGCGCCGCGGAGCGCCGCGGCGTCACGCGCTTCGTGCACGTCTCGACGATCGCCGCCGTCGGCTTCACGCGCGAGCCGCGGCCCATGGACGAGGACGAGCCCTGGATGGGCGCACGCGGGCCACAGCTCGGTTATGCACTGACGAAGCGCGAGGCCGAGGAGCGCGTCTTCGCGGCCTCGCGCGCCGGTTTGCCCGCAGTCGTCGTCAATCCGACGAGCCTCGTGGGCCGCAATGCGCGTGGCGCGGTGCGCGGCGGCAATTGCGCCGCGGCGTTCGCCGGGCGGTTGCGCCGCGCGATCCCCGGCGGCGGCTCGGTCGTCGCGGTCGAGGATGTCGCGCGGAGCTGCGTTCTGACGCTGACACGCGGCGCAATCGGGCGGCGCTACATCCTCGGCGGGACGAACGTGACGTGGCGGGAGCTCGGTGCTGCTGCGGCCGAGGCCGCGGGTCAGGCCCCGCCCATCGGCGCATGGCCGGTCGCCCTCGGTGGCGTGCTCGCGAGGGCCACGGGCGCGCTCGACGTCGTCGGATTGTCTCGCCCGCGGTTCGCGCCCGAGCGCTTCAGAACCTGGGGCTGGTACACCTTCGCCGACGGTCGCCGCGCCGAGGACGAGCTCGGGCACGTCAGTCGTCCGCTCGAGGCGCTGCTCGCCGCGCTCGTCACATGAGCCTCCGCCAAGCCCTCGGAGCCCGCCTTCGCGGGCCACGCGCGCGCCGCGCCGTGTACGCCGCGCGGGTCGCACGCGCGCCGCTGCAATACGTCGTGCGGCGGCGCTGGGCGCGGCGCTTGGCGGACGAGAACGAGGGCGCGTGCGAGGCCGGCCCTGTGATCGACCCAGGCCTCGGGTTCGCTCGCCTCGCGCGCGAGGACCTCGTCGGGTTCGACACGGCATTGGCGAGCACAGCGGGCTTGAACGCAGCGGCGGCCAGCGCGCCCCTCGACGAGGTCCTGGGTGAGCGCTCCGCCTGCGCACTGTTGCTCGAGCGCTGGCAGCTCGATGTCTGGCGACCAGGACCGGACGACCACCGCGTCACCCATGAGCTGCTGTCGGACTCGCGCATCCTCGCTCACCCAGCGCTGCTCGAATTCGCGTTGCAACCGCGCCTCGTCCGAGCTGTGTCGCGTTACCTCGGCGTGCTGCCCTATCTGGCGCGGGTGGGGCTGCCATTGTCCGTGCCACGTCATCCACTTGGCCAAGGCGCGTATTACGAGGCGTTCCACCTGGACAACGACGACACGCGCCACGTCAAGGTGTACGTGCACGCGGACGATGTCGGACCGGACGATGGCCCGCTGACGTTCCTACCCGCCGACACGAGCACGCGCGTCATCCGCGAGCTGCGCCGTCGTCGAAGGGGCAGCCCCTACGGATCCTGGCCCGACGATGTCGTGCTGCAGCACTGCGAAGCGAGCGAGCTCGTGACACTGTGCGGGCCCCGCGGCGCGGGCGCGCTGGTCGACCTCTCGCGCTGCCTCCACTACGGCAGCCGCGTCGCGACTGGGCATCGGCGCCTCGAGCTCGTGCTCTCGTTTCTGCGATTCCATCGACCGAATGCCAATGTTTCGAACCAGCTCCACGGCGCGTGTGTGGGCGAACATGGCCCGGACTGGCGCCGCCTCTTGCTGCAGAACCCGCGCCCTGCGCCGCGCGACGCCCACTACTCGGGCGAGCCGCCGCGCGCGCGCCGCGCGGACGTCACGACAATGGAGCCGACAGGATGAGGGCTTGGCTACGACGACACGAGCATGGCGCGCTCATCCGACCGCTCCTCGCGCTCGCGCAGGACCTCCACGAGCGCAGGCACGGGCTACACCGCCCCGGCGTGCGACCGGCACACGCGAGCGGGCCGCCGACGCGGCTCGTACCGCTGCCGCGTCCGCGGCACTACGATCGGGAAGCCCGGCGGCGGCTCGCGGCGCTCGCGCATGAGCAAGAGACTTCGTTCTCGGACGGCCCCACGGTGCGCGAGTTCGAGGGCGCGCTCGCGCGCGCTTTCGAGGTCGACGAGGCAATCGCGGTCTCGTCCGGAACCGCAGCACTGCACACGGCGTTGCTCGCTTTGGGCGTCGGCCCCGGCGACGAGGTGCTCGTCCCGGCCCTGACCCACGTCGCGACGGCGATGGCCGCGCTGCAGGTCGGTGCGACGGTGGCCTTTGTCGACGTCGACCCCGATACGTGGACGATGTCGCGGGCCGCAGTCGCAGCCGCGGTCGGTCCGAAGACCCGCGCGATCGTCGTCGTGCACCTCTGCGGCGTGGCCGCGGACGTCGGGCAGATCTGCGCTTTCGCGCACGAACGCGACCTCGTGGTCGTCGAGGACGCGGCACAGGCCCACGGTTCAAGGGTCGCGGGGCGCGCGCTGGGCAGCATCGGTGACGTCGGCTGTCTCAGCTTCCAGAGCACCAAGACGCTGTCGACGGGCGAAGGCGGGGCGGTGCTCGTGAACGGCCAAGAGGTCGCGCGCCGCGCGCGGCTGGCGATGAACCTGGGCGAGCGCACGGCGGCGCGCGGGCCCACGATCGACGACACCGCGTTCGATGCGGCTGCGCCGCTGCACTACGACGAGCTCGGCTGGAACCACCGCATGAGCGCGCTGCAGGCCGCGCTCGGGCTCGCGCAGCTCGACGACTCGGGCAGACGTTTCAGAGCTCGCTGCGCGATGCTGCGCGCGGCGCGCGCGACCCTCGTCGAGGCGTTCAAAGGGCACCCCGTGCTGCGCTTCCAGTCCGCGCCAGCGGCCGCGGAGGTCGTGTCGGGTACGGTCTTCTTCGAGGTGCGACCTCCGCTCGGGCGCGACGAGCTGGCGCGAAGGCTCTGGCTCGAGCGCATCGACGTGCGCCTGCCCTATCAGCGGCCGCTGTCGGAGCACGCCGTCTTCGGCGCCGCGCGGTGTGTTGGACCGCTGGACGTGTCGCGCCACATCTGCAATACAAGCCTCGGAGTCCGGATCGACTCGGCGTTCAGCCGTGCCCATGTGCGGTCGATCGTGCGCGCGTTGGAGCGCGCCGTGCGCTGATGCCGCTGATGCCCACGGCTTCGTCGATGCCCACGGCTTCGTCGATTCACGGACGCGCCGTCCGCGCCCTAGTTGACGACGGGTCCTCGGCGTCTTGGCGCTGCGCCCTTCGATCCGGAGTGTTGATCGGAGCAGCGTTCGGGCTGTTCGAGGGATTGCTCGTCGCCATCGGCGTCGACCCCGCCCTATTGGTGTACGAAGCGCGCGTGCTGGGCCTCGGCGCAGCGCTGGCGCGCGGCCTGCCGAGGGTCGCTGAGCTGGGAGCGCTCGTGCGGTGTGTGCTCGCGTCGATCGCCGCGTTCGCGCTGCTCGGCGGCCTCGTGGCGATGATCCTGCGTGGCGCGGTCTCGTTCGTCGGCCTCGCGCTGCTCGGCGCGCGTGGTGCGCGGTTCGACGTCGGCGTCGTCATCGGCGCGCTATGGACGTGGATCGAGCTCGCGTGGTGGGCCCGCCCGTTCTGCTGGCCAGCGGAGCCGATCAGCGACCCTCGGCGCCTCACCGCGCTCGCGCTGCTCGCGCCGCCCGCGACGCTCTTGGCTGTCGTCGCGGCGCGCGTTTGGCGCAGACGCTCACCGAAGACACGCCGAGCAGTGCACGTCGTCACAGCGCTGGCCGTCGCCGCTGGCGCGTGGTTCGCGCTCGGCGGTAGCGTCGCCAGCGCGCGCCGTGGCGTAGTCGAGCCAGACAACGCAGACCGGCTCAACGTGTTGCTGGTCGTCGTCGACGCGCTGCGCTACGACGCCCTCGCCCACGAGCGCGCCGCTGGGCCGAGCGCGTTCGCCGCACTTCAAACGCCGCACCTCGACGCGCTCGCGCGCGACGGGACGACGTTCGAGCGCGCGCTCGCCCATGCGCCGTTCACATGGCCGAGCTTCGCCTCGCTGCTCACCGGCAAGCTGCCGCGACGGCACGGCCTGGTACGCATGACCGCCGATGCATCGCTGCCGGAGAACGTGACACTCGGTGAGCTGCTCGTGCGTCCACGCACGGGCGCGTCGCGGGGTGCGCCGACGGAGGCCTCCACGGCGTGGTTGCGCGCCGCTTTCATGACGGGCGCGCTGTCGCACGGCTCGGGGCTGTTGAGGGGCTTCGACGTGTACACCGAGGCCATGGTGGGGCGCTGGCTCGTCGACGCACACGACCGTTGGAGCACTTTCCGTGCGCAGCTCCTGCCGTGGCTCGTTGCAACGAAGATCGCGCAGCACGCGCGCAAAGAGAGCGTCGCGCTGCGCGCGGCCGAGTGGATCGAACGTCACCGCGACCGGCGTTTCTTCGCGCTGGTGCATCTCTACGCGACGCACACGCCCTACGACCCGCCGCCCGAGCTGCGCGCGCGCCACGTCGACCCGAGCTATCGCGGGGTGTTCAACACCTTCGACGCCGCGGACCGGCGCGCGATCGAGCGCGGCGAGCTGGTCCCGACCGCCGCGGACATCGCGCAGGTCCGCGCGCTGTACGCGGCGTGTGTGGAGCAGGTCGATCAGGAGTTCGGAGCGCTCTTGCAGGCCCTCGAGCGCGCTCGCAACGCGGAGCACACACTCGTCATCGTCACGTCGGACCATGGCGAGTCGCTCGGCGAGCATGGGCTCTTCGAGCATGGTTGGATGACACAAGAGAACTTGCGGGTCCCGTTGCTGTTGCGCTGGCCGCAGCGTGTGCCCGCGGGCTTGCGCGTGGCCGCGCGAGTCGAGCACGTCGATGTGCTCCCGACGGTGCTCGAAATCGTCGGCGTCACGGCGCCGCCTAGCGCAGCGCACACGGCCGAATCCGACGGTGCGGCCACGGTCGATCGGGCGGCGCTGCTCGACGGCGTGAGCCTCGTGCCACTGCTGCGCTCTCCGTCCGAGGCCCGCGCCCCGAACCAGCGGGCGGTCACCTATTCCGAAGACGGCGAGCTGCGCGCGGCACAAGACGACCGCGTGAAGGTCGTCGTCGGCGCGCGCGGTTGGCCGTTCGATGTTGCGGGTGCTGCCGCGCCCGATGCGCTAGCGCCAATTCGTTATGCCGTCTTCGACCTCGTCGCCGACCCCGCCGAACGCTCCCCGCTCGTGTTCGCCACTCGCCCGAGCCGCGCCGAGGGGCATGGGTTGACACCTGCAGCGCACGCCGTGATCGAGGCCCTGCATGCACTGGAGGCCCGTATCCCCGAGCGCTCGCCCGCTCCTGCGCCGCGCGCGACACAGTCTGCGACCGAGCTACGACTCCGCCAGCTCGGTTATGCGGAGAGCGACGAGCGCTGACACGCACGGTTACCGTCGCTGGCGCGACCCAACGATCGAGGTCGAGCCGCGCGCGCAGTTCGCACGTGCTGCGCTTGGAGTTCCCTCGCGGCGATGACTGAGCGACGACGGGTCAGTCCCTGTTGATTGTACAGGATGTTCGCCGACATCGATCACGGCTGGAACGTGATCACCAGCGCCGAGGACATGTGCCCGCCGACGACGGAAGCGTCCCGGTAGACGATTTGCAGCGTGCGCGTGTCCCCCGGCAGCAGCGCGTGCGGCTGCGCGCTCCACGCGACGCTGAACGAGGCGTCACCCACCGAATCTGTCACGACCAGCGGCACCCGCACGAGCGCGCCGGATACACACAGCGGCCCACCCGGTAGGATCGCCTCCCCGCTGGTCGTCCCCGCTACGGGCAGCAGGACCGTGTGCGCCGGAGCGTCCGTCACGTGAAACACCAGCGCCCCACCCGCGAGCGACGGCGCGCCGCTCCAACCCAGCAGCGTGCGTTGCCAGCCCGAGTGACGCAGTCCCGGGCAAAACGCGGCGACGCCGCCGTCCGCGTCATCGACGTTCAGCGCGACCCACGCAGGCCGGCCGCTCTCGTGCGCGTAGAAGTGCGAGGGCGACAAAGACGGATCGCCGACGAGGCCGATCGAGACCGGCGTGTCGGGCACGCCACTCGACGCCGCGGCCTGCACGGAGTCCGTCACCACCCGCTCCGCGAGCGTCCCGGCGCTGGTCATCCCGAGCGCCGGCGAGCCGACCAGCTCGAACGGCGGTGCATTGCTGTCGGTGACGGTGGCCTCGGACCACGTCGAATCGGTGACGCGCAACGCCCGCACGAGGTTGCAGCGATCGACGGGCTCCAGCGCGAGCTTGGCGTGTCTCACATGGCCAACGACCAGCGGGAGCCGGGCGCGCACGAGCGCTCGGTCGCCGGGATGGAAGACCCGCAGGCCGTCGCCCGTGCCGAGGGTTGCGTTAGGCTGGCCCGCGGCGAGCCAGGCGTCGGCCTCGATCGGCACGCTGAGGCGCACGCGACCGGTGCGCGGCGCGAAGAGCGCGCGCGCGACGGGGTCATGTGTGAGGAAGCCCTCCAAGAGGTCGCCGAGCTTCTTCTCGCCCGAGACCGACGGATGCAAGCCATCGAGCTCGAAGTCGTCGCGCTGCATGACGAAGCCGTCGCTGCGCGGCACGTCGCCGTTGCACCACAGGTACGGCCCGTACAGGAGGAGCGGCGCCTCGACGAGCCCGCGCCAAGGGTCGAACTCGAGCCGCGGGTCCCCGAGGAGCTGCTCCTCGATCAGCCATTTGACGCCGAACCCTTGTTCGTACGAGCGCGGCTCCTGCTTGTCGCTCAGGACGCTGTTCCCCGCGTAGGCAACAGGGAAGACGAAGGCGACCCGCAAGTGCGCGAAGCGGTCGTGAAGCAGCCGGACGACCTCGCGCAGGTCGTCACGGTAGTCCTCGGCGTGGCGCGGGAACGGCGGCACAGGCTCGTCGATCCGGGTCAACTCCACGAATGCGACCTGCACCTGCTGTGGCGCCACACCTGCTGCGCGCAACTTCTGGTCGATCATGTCCCACGCGCTGAACGCGGGGTCACGCATCCGGTTCGAGAACGCCCCGTTGAGAGCGCCCTGGACCATGACGATGCTGCCGTCCACGAGCGCCTCCCGGTCGATGCGCCAGGTCAGCTCTCGCCACTCCTGACCGAAGCTCGAGATGCCGATGGAGAGCACACCCACGAGGCCATCGGCGTGCGGTGCGCCGCTCGCGTCCCTCGGTACGACGGCCGCTGCCGCCCAGAGGCCGGCCTCGAGATGCTGCGTCGGCGGCACGTTCGCGCCCCCAGGATAGAGGCCTCCAATGTGGCCCTGATAGAGCCCCGCGCCGAGGTCTGTCAACGGCACGCAGGTCGCGCACCCGAATTGCGGCGACGCGTGCGCGGCGGTCACGCTCAGCAGCGCGCCCGTCCACAACGCCGACGCCAGCGTCTGGCAACCTCGATCACTCCTGCTCAACGTTCAGTCGCTTCCCAGGGGTGCGCGGACCCCCTCGTCGATAGGTCTGAGACGATCGCACACGCGAGCGGTCCAGGCCCATACCTTACAGCGGTTCGCGGCGGGCTGACCCAAGAGCCGCATTTCCCCGTGCGACTGCGCACGCCCATCGTGCGCGGTCGCACGGTCGCCCTCGCAAAAGCGTCGAACCGCGCGCGAGGCGCTCGACGGCGCCCGGGTGCGCGGTTAATCCGGGGGTGTGCCACCTGCCTCGTTCAGCTCACTCGTGTCCCGCTCGCTCGTCTCGCTCGGTTGCGCCTGCGTCGCAGCGTTTTCGAGCGTAGCACCCAACGCGTTCGCCGCAGTGATCGGTGGAGACCTCCCCGAGCGCCTCGCACAGCACCCGGCGTTGGCCGCGCGGCGCTTCGTGGCCCACCCGTGCGCGCCGTTCGTGCTGCACGTCGAGCTCGGTGACATCGCGGTCGCCGCGGTGGTCCTACCGGCCCTCGAAGCGTTGGCGCGCGAGGTCGCGGCCGCCGTCGAAGGCACCGTTCCTGAGGGGGAGCCGATCGCGCTCGTCCTCTGCGCCGACCCGCTGACTCCGCGCTGGTTCTTCCTCGCGAGCGGCGCGTCGTTCGAGGCCGCGGCGGCGACCAACTACGAGCCGCGACTGCGCGCCGTCGTCCAGCACTGGGACGTCGCGTGGTCGAAGCACGCGACGGACGACACCCTGCGGCCGCTCTTGCGTGACGCGTGCGCCGCGCTGCTCGCGGCGCGCGCGGGCGGCGTACCAGCTTCGCCGTGGCTCGCGCACGGGCTCTCCGTGCACCTCGCCGAACGCGCGCTCGCGAAGTCTTGGGGCCATCGCACGACGGCGCTGCTGCCAGTCGATGCGAGGCGCCTCGCCGAGGTGCGCGCGCTGCTCGCCGACCTCCCGCGCCGGCTCGCATGGTGGGATTCGCTGCCCGCCGTGCTCGCCGCGCAGAGCATCGAGGCCTATCCCGCGCTGCACGCGGACGCCAAGGGTTGGCTCGACGCGGACACGAGCGACATCGATGCAACGCGCTCGTCGTTCGAGCTGCAGGCGGCGCTCTTCGTCGCCTACCTCTACGAGGGCGCCAGCCCCGCTGTCGTCGCATGCATGCCGAGCGTCGCGGCCTCGAGCCTCACCGAGCACGTCGATGCGCTCGGGTTGCTGGAGCGTCTCGAGGTCCCCGAGTTCGCCGCGCTGGAAGGCGGCGCCGAAGCGTGGCTCGACCTCGTCTTCGCGCAGCGGGCGGGCCTCGCGCCGGCGGCGGTGCTCTCCCCCACGGCGACGCTGCCCGAGCCCGAGGCGCTCGCGCGCGGGCGGCGCGCGGAACTCGTCGTGCACTTCGACCGCGCGTGCCTCTTGCCGGCGCCCACCTCGTTCGACGAGTTCGCCGCCGAGGCGCTGTGGCTGGGCAGCGTGGGCCGCATCGCGGACGCAGCTTGTGTGCTGGAGCTCGCCGCGGCGCGGACGAGTGACGACGAGGCGCGCGGCTACCTGCAGCGCGAGCACGCGCGGATGCTGGACCTCGGCGCGGCGCGCGCCGCATGGCTGGAGCACGTGCTCGCGGGCGGGAAGGTTCGGCTCCCGATCGGCGGCCGGTTCGTCGAGGCGCGCGTCGCGGCGGTCGAAGGCGCGGCGCTGAGGCTCGCCGCGCCGGTCGACGGTCAGTCCGACGTGCCGCTCGTGGCGCTCGATGCCCGCACACTTGGACGAAACCTGGTGCGCGCGGACGCGCGCGGCGTGGCGCCGGCGTGGGTCGGCGGCTATGCGTTGCTGCTGGCGGGCGAGCGTGGTTGGCGCGACGCAGTGCGCGACGAACTCGAAGGGCGCTCGCTGCTGCTCGACGCGCTCGTGATCGAGGCGCTGCGCGACCGCGCGGCGGCCCGCGGGCGCGTGCTGGCGCTGGCGGCGAGCCCACACCCGGGGGACGATGCAGAGCTCGAGCGAGTCCTCTCAGTGATCGGCGCGCTCGCCCCGGGGGCGCGCGCGCATGCGGGCGAACGCGGTCGCGACATCGATGTCGAGGGGAGCCCCGCGCGCGACGCGGCGCAGCTCGGCATGCTGCGCGACCTCGCGCAGCGCTGCCTCGAACGTCGACATGCACGCTCTGACGTGCACACGCTCCTCGTCGGGCGTAGCGAGGAGCTCGAAGGAGGCGCGCTGCGCCTCACCTACGACTTCGACGACACTCGCGAGCTCGAGGACTTCGTCGTCGACCTCGCGCCCGCGGAGCTCGCGCCGACGACGGGGCTGACGATGCGCGGACGGTGGTTCGCGAAGCCGTCACCGGCGACGATCAAGGACCCCGAGCTCGCGCTGACCGGCCGGGTCGAGCTGCGGCATCGCGTCGAGCTCGCGCCCCCGTGCCGCCTGCTCGTCGAGCTGCGCGACCCCGATTACGAGGGCGGCGCGGCGCTCGCCCGGTCGCATACACTTGTATTCGCAATGCTCGACGGCGGCGAGGGCGGCCCGACGGTACGCTCGGTCGATCGCACCGGCTTTGTCGTGCGGCAGGGGCCTGTGAATCAGGTGGACCTGCCTCACCAGGAGCCGTTCCCGTCCGGCGCGAAACGCACGGTCGAGCTGATCGCGACGCTCGATGGAGCGATTCGCCTCGTGCTCGACGGGCGCGAGGTCCAGCGCACATTCACACCCGAGCTCGTGCCGGGGGCGGTGCGCCTCATGTGTCGGACGCCATTGACGTGGACGCTGCGGCGTGTCGTGGTGGAGGGTCGACCGGTGCCGGCGTCGATCGAGGCGCTGCGGGCCGCAGTGGTCGCGCGCGGCCTCGCGCGGCTCGGGCTCTGAGGGCACCATCCCTGGCGTGGCGCTGACGCTCGTCAGCGCCACGCGAGATCGGCACGCTCACGCGCCGCCCGCTCCCGACGTTCCTTTGGGCTTCGGGACGTCAATCGGCTTAGGCTTCGGCGCGTCGCCCTCGGCGCCGAGGCCGAGCAGCAGACGGATCGCGGCCTCGACCGAGTCGTTCCGGCAGTCGGCGATGACGAGGTTCCCCGCGCGGTCCACGAAGTAGTAGTCGGGGAAACCATCAACTGTATACGCCGCGATCGTGGCGCCGTCGCCGTCGAGGGCGACCGGGTAATGGATGCCCTTCGCGGTGACGGTGTCGGCCATCTTCTCGCCGTCGCGCGGGTGGCAGACCCCGAGGATCACGAGGCCGTGCTCGGCGTACTTCGTCGCCAGCTCGTTCGTGTGCGGGATCGCCTTGATGCATGGGCCGCACCACGTGGCCCAGAAGTCGAGCAGCACGACCTTGCCCTTGTAGGCCTCGAGCGACGTCTTGGCGCCGTTCAGCGGGTTCGAGAGCACGAGGGCCGGCGCGGCCTTGCCCATCAGCGAATCCTTCTTGGCGCGCGCTTCGCCTTCGCCCTCCAGGAACCCCTTGGGCACGGCGACGCTCGGGCGACCCTCGGCGAGCAGGCGCTCGACGACGTCGTCGACGAAGTCCGGCTGCAAGCCGATGGCGCGCAACTTGCCCGCGCGATCGACGACGCCGTACGTCGGCCACCACATCACGCGCCACGCTTTGGCAGAGGCCTCCGTCGAGTCGCGCGCGATCGGGTAGGCGATCGCGTGTTTCTCCGCGACGGCGCTCATCTTGTCCTGGCCGCGGTTCGAGCCGCAGACGCCGATGAGCACGACGTCGTCCTTGTACTGCTGCGCCAGCTCATTGTTGTGCGGGATCGACTTGATGCACGGGCCGCACCACGTCGCCCAGAAGTCGACGACGACGATCTTGCCTGCGAGCTTGGTCAGGTCGACCTCGCCGTTCCGCCAGTCGCTGAGCGTGAGCGCGGGCATCGGCTTGCCGATCAGCTCCTGATGCTTGGCCCACTGCTCGTCCTTCGTGTGCCAGAACCATTCCCGCGGAAACTCCGCCGCGACCACGGCCTCTGACGCGGCGCTCGCAATGGCCGTGCTGGCGGGCGGAGCGGGGTCGGGCCGTCGTTCTCGGAGCTCTGCCTGGGCGAAGAGGGGCGCCATGCTGCACACGGCGGCCGTACAGAACGCGTAGAGGGGTGATCGGCTGGGGTTCATCGGGATCGTTCCAGGGTCGTTGGTCGCCGCGCTCGCGGCGCAGCGAACCGATCCTAAGCCCCGGCGAGGACGCATGGACCGCCGATCGGGCGAACCGTCGCGTTGCGCGGCCCACGGTCGAGGGCGTGCAAAGTTCAGGTTCGAGCGCCGTGCGAGCAGTGTCACGCGCCGGGTGGGCCAGGGTCGCGCGCGCCCCCTGATTCGCCTCCGCACCGTCCCAACATTGGCTGTACGTCCGCCGTACGGTGGAGCGATGCCGCCCCTGTCCCACCGTCGCGCGCGGGTCCTGGCCGGCCGAGGGTCGTGGTTCGGTGCGGCCGTGGCGCTCCTGGCGCTGGTGATCGTCGTGCTCGTGCACCATGGGACGGGTGAATCGGCCCGCGGGGGGAGCGCGCTCGCGCCCGACGTCGAGGACGAGGCGTCGGGTTCCGCGTTGGACACACCAGGCGTGGCGCTGGACTTCGAGGTGTCGGCTCCGAACGCCGCGGCGACGACGGGAACGTTGGAGGCCGGCGGCCCGCGTAGGGCTCGCGTCGCTGCTCGGGCGCAGCCCGAGGCGGCGATCGTCATCGGGTTCGAGGTCACCGATGAGATCAACGGACGTCCCCTCAACGCTTGGCGTGCGTCGTTGGGTTTCGAGCTCGCCCGGGGCGACGAGCGTTGGACCGGGCGACGGTTGCAGCGCGGGCAACGCTATCACGACGCGATCCTCGCGTTCGGGCAAGGGCGGAAGGACTCATTGACGGGCGCCGACGAGTTCGTCTACGTCGAGCTCGAGCCCGCGACGCCCCGCGGCGTGCCGCTCGCGTTCACGGTCGAGCTCATCTACGAGGCCGAGTCCGAGCTCGGGTTCGAGCTCTTGCCCCGCGCGACCTTCCACGGGGCAGGCACGTTGACGTTGTCCGGTGCGCCGTACCAGCAGCTGCCCGACGTCGCGTTCCGTCGAGTCGACGCCTGGGCCACTGGGATGGTCGTCGCCGGTCCTCATATCGCTCTCGACGATGCGCGCGTCGAGCTCATCGAGACGGTCGTGGGTGCAGCCCGCGCGCTCGGGGGTGAGGTCCTCGCCGAGTCGAGCCAGCGGGTTGGCGAAGCCGCCGCCAGCGCCACGGTGCTCGCGGATCGGACCTTTACCGTGCCGGCGCCATCGCGCCCGACGCTGCCGCGCATGCGGCTTTGCCTCGTGCTCGCGGACGGACGGACGTTTCCGACCCAACGGATCTACGAGAGCTTCAAGAGCGGCATCGTCCTGCACGTCGAGGCCACCCGCACCGCGACGGGCCGGCTGCTCTTCCGCGGAGCGCCGGCGACGGGCCTCGCCCACCTCCACGCGGAGCAGGGCGGCGCGCGCGTCGGACAGGTCAGCGTCGAACGAGACGGCACGTTCACCCTCAGCGAAGTGCCCTACGGAGCTGTTGAGGTCGTCCTCGAGAGCGGGCGGCCCGGTGGCGAGCTCGCGCGCCTCCCGCTGGCGTCGCTCGTCGGCAACGCAACCGCCACGACGCTCGCGCTCGGTGTGATCGAGGTCGCTGGGCACGCCGAGGTGATGGAGCTCGAGCTCGTGGACCGGAACGGCGCACCGGCGGCCGCGCTCCTCCGCTGGCGCGGCCGCGGCGGCTCGGGCGGCGTGTCTCTCCGGGCGGCTGCCGTGCACACGCTGCTCCTGGCGCCGATCGTGCCGTTCGACATGGAGCTCGTCGCGGCGTCGCAGACCGAGCCCATCGCGCTCGCCGCCACGGCTGGCCGCGTTCGGATCGTCGTTGGCGAGTGATCGCTTCAGTGGTCTGCAGCGAGTGAATCGAGCATGTGGACCACGGTTGCGTCCACGAGCTCCGCCCACTGCGTCGCGAGCTGCTCCGGACCGGCATCGAGGTCGCCGACGAGGGGCAGGAGTCCTTGTGCGAATAGCCGATCCGAGTCGCGCTCACCCTGCACTTCGACGAAGGCCAGGATTAGACCGCGGGCGACGCAGTTGGGCTCGACGCACCAGAACCACGCCCCCTCCGCTGGCGCGTCGGCAACAGCCACGCTCATTAGATAGCTCGGCACCGCCGATCGAGGTCGGAGGTCGAACGTCGGCATTATTCGCCGACCGGTCTTCCATTCGTGGCGGCGCCCCCTCCGATGCTCGAAGGTCGTGACCGAGATCCGTTTCTTGGTTGGGTCGAGGCTGCTTTGAAGCGAATTCCCGCGTTGCACGAGCGCCCGCGCAAGGGGCTCAAAATACGCCGTAACCCGGCCGTTCCACGACTCGTCCTCGTCACTTCCGACCGTCGCGAACCGCAGCCGCTCGATCGCGCGCTCGACCGGATCCTCGGTCTCCAATTCGCTCGACGGCGCCTCTGGCGCTCCGACCATCACTGCATTGAGCAGCGCGAGCTTCTGCTGACGTGCGATCAGGTCGACAAAAGGCGCGAGGTCGCCGGCGTCGCAGCGCCGGAGCGCCGCGAGATACTCCTCCCGTTGCTCCCCACGGTCGATGCTGAGGTAGAGCATCCCATTCTTGATCAAGATCACGCTCGCGAGCAGCCGTACCAAGCGGCCGTTGCCGTCCTGGAACGGATGGATGATCGTGAACGCATGATGGAACCACGCGGCGAGGGGGATGGGATCGGCGCCTTCGCGCTCGAGCTCAGCGAAGATCCGGAACAGCGCCTCCATTTGCGGGGCGACCTGCTCAGGCGGGCAGTATTCCTCGACGATCCCGTCCGAGCGGGTGGGAATGCTGGGCAGCCGCTTATAGGCGCCGCGTAGCAGCGGAACGCGCACTCGGTTGCCCAGCAGATCTCGGCCTTCAGCGAATTCTTGGCTCCTCGTGAGGACCGCATGCAGGTCCTTGACCACTGACTCGCCGAACGTCCGCGTCCCACCGATCAGGTCCATTCCGCCAGACACCGCGGTCATGATCTGCCGGTACGCCTCTTCTTGGTCGCGCAGAATGTCGACCGCTTGCTCGGCGGAGACCGGTCCCGCACCGCCGTGCCCGATCAAGCTCGCCTCGAAGCCCTGCCGGACGAGCGTCTCCGTGGTGCCTCGATCGAGCGCGTAGACCCCCTCGATCTGGCCCGTCTCGATCACGGTCCGGCGGAGCAGCTCCTGCGTGTGACGCTCGAAGCGCGGCTCGCCTTTGCACAGTTGTCGCACTCGCGCCCAGTAGTCACGGAGCGTCCCGAGCTCGCGCGTGTAGAGGCTCGGCGCGAGCTCGGGCTTCGTCAACGGCCGCCAGATCGCACGTCGTTTGGTCATCGGTAGAGGTCGGGGCAAGGTCGCTCGCGTGTGGACGCAACCCGGCGCTCGGCCGACGACCTACCCGATAGGGTATTCGCGCGGCGCCGCGGACGTCAGCGGCAGCGATTCATGAGCACGGAGACCCCACGGGACCTGCCCACGACCAGGTCCGTGTCGCCATCGCCATCGAGGTCGCCCACCGTCACCATGGTGCAACCCTCGCCTGCGAAAAACTGTTTTGGCGTCGCGAACTCTGCGGGACCAGCGCTGCGCAGGACCGCCACGGTGTGGTTCGAGCTGCACAGGAGGTCGAGGCTGCCGTCGCCATCGACGTCCGCGAAGGCCAACGACGATGGCCTTCGACCTGCCGCATGTCGAGTCTGCCCGGGGAACAGGCCGCTGCCCTGGTTGCTCAGGAGCGAGACGTCATCGCTCCAGTTGTTCGCGACGGCCAGATCGAAGTCGCCGTCGCTGTCCAAGTCGGCGGCGGCGACGGACCAAGGCCGCTCCCCCACCGAGTGCACGACCTGCGCGGCGAGCGCCCCGCCGCCCTGGTTGAAGAGAACCGAAACCGTGTCGTCGCCGCGATTCGCGACCGCGACATCAAGGTCCCCGTCGCCGTCCAGGTCCTCCACCGCCACGGCGACAGGATCGACGCCGACAGTGTGGCGGACGTGCGGGAGGAACGTCCCGTCACCCTGGTTCAAGAGCGCGGACACCGAAGCTTCGTAGTTGTTGACGAGGATCGCATCGAGGTCGCCGTCGAGATCGAGGTCACCGAGCGCGATCCCGCGAGGTCCCGCGCCCGCCTCGTACCTCACCGGTGGCGCGAGTGCACCGTTGCCCTGGTTCAGCAAGACTTGCAGGGCCCGGTCGGTATCGGCGACGGCCAGGTCGAGGTCACCGTCGCCGTCGAGGTCACCGAGCGCGAGGTCGTTCGCGACGTTGTAGAACAACGAGTACGAAGTCGGCGCCGCGAACAGCCGGTGCCCGAAGTTGAGCAACACCGACATGCCCTGCCCTGTCGAGTTGGCCACGACCAGGTCGGGTGTTCCGTCTCCGTCGAGGTCGCCGGCCGCGACAGCCCTCGGGCCGCTGCCTGCCAAGTACGCCGTCGGCGAGGCGAACATCCCGGCGCCTGAGTTCCAGAGCACCCGAACGCTGTCGGTCGGTTGGCTCGTGACGACCAGGTCCAACGCACCGTCACCATCGAGAGCCCCGCGCAGTGCAACGTCAGATCGTTCATGGCGACGTCCGAACTACCCATGGCAGAGATCTGCGACGGCGCGCCCGTCGAGTTCGGGTTCGCGACGCAGTAGGAGGTCCCGATCTGGGCTCGCGCTGGCGCCGCGCCGAACAGGATCACGGCCAGGGCAACGGCCGAACGAAGGGCGGGTGGGTCATCGGTGCTGGGAGCTGAGGCGTCGGGTTGCGGATGGGTCGACCCAGGGCGGCCGACGGCCTGGTAGCGAGCGCCATCTCGCAGGTCACACCAGGCAAGGCCCCATCCGGCTTCCCTCCCCGCGCTCAACGCTCCGGGCCGCCGTAGCCGACCGCGCGCACGAGTGACGCGCCGGCGCCGCGGGCCGGGACCGACGCCAGCACCTCCTGCACGGAGCGTGTCAGCGCGCGCAGCTCCGCCGCCAGCGGGCTGTGCGGCTCACCCACGGTGACCGGCATGCGGCGCTGCGTGCAACGGAACGCGGCGCGGTCCTCCGGCAGCGCGGCGAGGCACGTGAGGTCGCGCCCGAGGAACTTGCGCGTCACGTCGGACACGCGGCGCGCGACGTGCTCGGCCTCGCCGCGCTCCGTGCAACGGTTCACGACGAGCAGCGGCATCGCGCGCGGGTTCTGCCGCACGAGAACCTTCAAGAACGCGTAGGCGTCCGTCATCGCGGTGACGTCGGGCGTCGTGACGAGCAGCACGAGGTCGCACGCAGCCGCAAACGCGACGGTCTGGTTCGAGAGACCAGCGGCCGAGTCGACGCAGAGGTAGCGGAAGCTCGGCTCCAACTCCTCGATGCCACGCGCGACGACGTGCAGCTCGAAATCAGTGAGGCCCGCGACGCGCGCAAAGCCCGAGCCCCCTGGCAACAGCGCGAGGTTGCCGCCACACTCCGTGACGATCTCGCGCACGGCGAGCCGGCCCTCGACGACATCGATCAGGCTGCGCTCGGGGTGCACATCGTGCAGGAGGTGCGCGTTCGCGCAACCGAGGTCCGCGTCCAGCACGAGCGTGCGCGCGTGCGCCGCGAGCTCGCGCGCGAGCGCTGCGACGACGAGGGTCTTGCCGGTGCCCCCCTTGCCGCTGGCGACGCAGATGGACGCCGCGACCTGAGTCGACCGCGGCCGCGCGCGCTCCACCAGCGACGCAACGCTGCGTGCGCGCATGTGGGGGTCGGAGTCATGGGCGACATCGACGATGGGGCTGTTGGAGCCGCCGCTCCGTCTCGAGCGTCCGAGGCGCAGCAGGTTGCGCGCCTGGTCCCAGTTCAACCTGATGTCTCCACTTGCTTGCAGCCCTTTGTCCGTGCGGCATGGGGACCGCGCGTCGCAGGCACGACTCCAGGTTCTCAGAACGGGGCGGGCCGATTCCAGGCCGTTCCCAGGAATCCATGGACTGGGGTGAGTTGGGCCAGGGATCAGTTGGGGCGGGGATCAGTTGCGCGCCCAGCCAGCCGGCGCGCCTGGCGCCGCTTTCGTGCTCTCCCCCGCGGCGAGCGCCAGGAAGCGGCCGAGCGCAGCGTCGAGGAACGCCTCCAGCGCGCCGCCGTCGGCCAGCGCTCGGAACGGGGCCGCTTCGGTGGTGTCCGCGCCATCGGTGCTGCCGACTCGACCAAGGAGCTCGTCACCCCTCCAGCCGAGTGTGCAGAGCGATATCGCGCCGATCCGCCACTCGAGGCCGTCGCCCGTCCGGGTCAACCCGAGGCGGCTGTCGACCGCATTGCCGAGGCGACGCAGGCGCTCGACGAGGACCGCGGCGCGCTCGCCGATCGGCCCGGGGAGCGCCCCGAGGAAACCCTCGATGTCTCCGAGCCGGTCGGACACCGACACCTCTGGTGCCGGGAAGTAGCTCGTCGTGATGCCGCTGGCGCTGCGCAACACGCGCGCTTCGAGCAGGCGCAGGCGCGCGGGGCCGACGACGCGCACACGCCGCACGAGGTCATCCGGGAGCTCGGCACCGACGAGGACGACCAAACACGGTGCCGCGCCGAGCGGGCGCGCGAAGTGGCGCTCGAGGAGGCTCTGGCGCGCATCGGCGAGGGCCGCGAGGTCGAGGGCCTGGGCCAGCGCGACGTCGGCGCGCGGGTCCGCGAGCTGCAGGACCAGCACGAGCCGACCGGCCCGGTCGAGGCCGACGAGGTCCGCGACGGCCGAAGGCAAGCGGGCATCGCCGACCAATGCGAGCTCCTGGTCAAGGAGCTGGAACCCACCCAGGTCCGCGTCGAGGGCCCGGACGAGTTCCTGCTGCAAGCGACTCCGGTCGTCCGATGCGCTAGGGCGTTGCTGGTGCGTCAAGGACTGGTCTGGAGGGAGGACCGCACAGCCATCGCGCTCGCAGGACTTGGCCATGAGCGCAGGATATTGCATCAATTCGTTCGAACACTCAGGATCTTCCCGAGAAACGTTCCCGGAAAATCGCCGTCAGCGCGAGCGCCAGGGCGTCGGTCGCGTCGGCCGGCCGCGGCGGTTCGCTCAGGCCGAGCTCCGCTGCGACGCAGAGCGCGACCCGGCCCTTGTCGGCGCCCCCGTCTCCGGTCAACGCCTTCTTGGCGCTCGAGGCCTGGATCTGCAGCACATCGGCCCCGGCGCAGACGGCCGACGCGAGGATGACCCCGCGCCCCTCGCCGATCCGGAGGGCCGACTGTGAGTTGATCGCGGTGTAGGCGTGCTCGACGACGACGAGCTTCGGCCGCAGGCGCCGCAGCAGCTCGTCGATCGAGCGCCGGATGTGGCCGAGGCGCACGGGGACGCTGTCCCCTGCGCTCGTGCGGAGCACGCCTGCTGCGAGGAAGCGCGGCCCGTCCGGGCGCCACACGAGCGCGCCATAGCCGACGATCCGCGTCCCGGGGTCGATGCCGAGCACCACCGAGTAGGGCAGGTCGGCTGGCAGTTCGGGGATGAGGGAGAGGTCCATCGCGGCGGCGCCGCGCACACTACGGGACCCACTGGCGCGGATCCAATGTCATCCTCCTGCGCCGCCGCATGTCGCCCGACCTCAACGCCGTCGCCATCCTCCTCGCCGCGGGCCGCTCGACGCGCATGGGGGGCGGGCTGCAGAAGAGCTTGATCCACCTCGCGGGCGAGCCCGTGGTGTTGCGCTCCGCGCGTGCGCTCCTCGCGGCGCCCTCTGTGCGCGGGCTCGTCGTCGTCACACGGCCCGAGGAGCGGGCCGACGTCGAGGCCGCGCTCGCGCCCGTCGCCGCGCACATCCTGGCCTTCGCCGTCGGTGGTGCCGAGCGGGTCGACTCCGTGCGCGCCGGGGTCCTCGCCGCGCCGCGCACGGCGACTCTATTGCTCGTGCACGACGCGGCGCGGTGCTTGGTGCGCTCGGCCCGGGTCGAGGAGGTCGCGCGCGCCGCGGCAGAGGGCGGCGCCGCGCTGCTCGCCGTGCGCGTGCGTGACACGCTGAAGCGCTCGCGCGATGGACACACTGTCGACGAGACCCTCGTGCGCGCCGAGCTCTGGGCCGCGCAGACGCCGCAGGCCGCGCGGGCCGAG
>Ga0163154_10003870_pt1 | contig 20224 bp, 13 predicted proteins | sample OliLakLV19MP9P1_FD_148649 | JGI IMG/M metagenome (GOLD analysis project Ga0163154, IMG submission 148649) | Freshwater microbial mat bacterial communities from Lake Vanda, McMurdo Dry Valleys, Antarctica - Oligotrophic Lake LV.19.MP9.P1 | ecosystem: Environmental > Aquatic > Freshwater > Lake >...
GGTGTAGGCGGGTGGTTCGATGGTGACCTCGGCAAGCGTCACGCGGGGTTGGAGCAGAAGGTCGACCCGGTGCCACGTGCTCCGTGCGCGGCCGGTTGAGAAGGCGAATTCGACCGGTTCGACCACGCGTTCGAGTTTTTGGGAATATCGGCCCGCCGTTTCCTGGAAGCAGACCGCCCGGCTCTCGCCGCCCGGCGAGCGGGTGAGCAATTCAACCGGACCGGTGACCGGGCCGCCATTGATGGCGACCGATACGGGAAGGTCGGCCCCGTAAATCAGGCTGGGCGCGGCCGGCTCGACCTCGAACCGGAGCGGCGAGTAGGGCGGGAGATCACGCCACGGCATCAGGAGTCGGGCGGCGATGAGTCGGGTGGCTGGGGCATGGGCGATCAGCAGCAGAGCCGCGGACAGGGCCAGCAGGGCGCACTGGCGCAGAGCGATGCGGAGTTCGCGCCGGGGCGACCGTTCCCGTGGCGGCAGGGCGCGCAGCGCATCCAGACCCCGGGCAACGGCCTTGAACGAGAGGAATCCGTAGAGGCCGGGGGCTGCGGCAGCGTCGCGCAGTTGGTCCGCGGCCTCGATCTCCCGCCGACCGTCCTTTCGGAGTGTGTCCGCCTCGCGCGCCGCGGCACCGTGGTCGAACCGACGGACCCGGTCCGCGAGCAGGAACAACGCGGCGGCGAGGGCGGCGAGCAGCCCGATGCCGGTCGCGATGCGAACCGGTCCCGGCAATCCGAGCATGAAATCGGCGAGCGAGTAAACGGCATACGCGGGGAGTGCGATTCCCAGGGTGCGCACCAGGCCCGAGAAAAACAGACCCCGTCGCCAGCGCGAGGCAAAGCGTCCGAGCTCGCGACCGAGAAGGTTCGCGGGGTCCGGGAGAGGTGGAGGTTGGGCGGGCATGGTCAACGAAGTCCGTTTCTTCTGCGCAGGAACCATTCCGTGCCGAAACAGCCGAGCATGCAGGCGAGCAACCAGGGGCGGTCCCAGGCCGATTCCCATTCCGGTCTGCCGGAAGCGGGCGTCTGAGCCGGGTGGGTATCGAACAACGTCGTCGCATTGCGCGGGGTGAGCACGCGTCCGCCGGTGGCCTGTGCGAGTTGTTCGAGAAACGCGCGGTCGGCGCCCGGGCTCTGCCGGTCATCCGCGGGAGATTCGACCGTGAGTAACGCCTCGGGCCCGGCGGTCTCGGGATGCTGTCGGTCGCGCAGTGAAACGCGGTAGGTGCCCGGCTCGGTCGGGGCGACCAGGGCGTTCCATTCCACGCCCTGACCCGGAACCGGAAGCGGTTCGATCTCGGCCGGGGCGGCGGTCCCGCCCGAAACCGTGAGGAAGGGGGATCCGGCGCCGGCATCGTTGTTGCGTCGACGAATCCGGACCTGCACGGGCTCGCCGGCACGGATCAGGGAGCGGCCCAGGCGGAGCGAGTATTCCTCGCCCGGCAGAAATTCCGAGTAAGTGGCGGTCCACTGCATGAGCTGGCTCCAAAACTCCTCGTACCGGTTCCTGGCATTGGGATCGCCCGGAAGGAAGTCCCAGCGCCAGAGACCCTCGGCGTTGATGGTGACCACGATGCCCTTGCCGAAGCGTCGGCTGATGACGGCCGGGAACCGGAATTGCCTGCCCGCGCCAACCACCTCGCCCTCGGCGAGCACCTGACCGAACGTTTTCACGGCGGCGACCTGGTCGGCATCGAGCAGGGGCGGGAGGTTTTTCCAAACGGCGTCGTCGGGCGCGGGGAGGAGATCGCCGAACAGGCCGGATTCCTCCCCGCCCGCGACCGGACGAAGTTTGAATTCGGCGCCGATCCGGTCGCCCCACACGACGGGTTCGAGCGGTTCCAGGGCATCGAGTGTGCCTGCGTAAGGTTTGCCGCGGGCGAACACGATGGCCCCGCCTTGATCGCGTACGAACGCCTGCATGCGTTCGAGGCGGGCGGGGGTCAGGAAATACTCGGCACCCTTGCCGAAGAGAACGATATCGAACGCGGCCAGTTCCTCCGCGGTTTCCGGGAACGTGGCCGCCTCGATCTCCCGTGCGCGTGCCGAATCGGTTTCGAGTTTGAAGAACCGGTCGCTGCCTAGGCGGTAGATGGCGGTGATCTCGAAGTTGGGTTGTTCGCGGAGCAGTTGGACGAGGAATTTGCTGTCCCAATAGGGGACCCCTTCCGCCATGAAAATCCGCACCTTGCCCGCCAGGGCGGTCACGGCGAGGGCCGCCTCATTGTTCGCCTCGATCTGGTCCTCCGGGGGTGGCGTGATCCGCAGGCGAAACTCGCTGTGGCCGCGCTGCTGCGGTTCGAATTCGAGGACGCCGGTGACCCGTCCCCCGTCGGCGACCTCGGCGTGGGTTTCGGCGATTACCCGGCCTGCCTGGTCGGTAAGCTCGACGCGCGGGCGCAGGGGGCCGAGCCCGGCTGACCGCAGTTCGAACGGGATGCGCAGTTTCTGGCCCTGAAACGCGACCAGTTGACGGCGCAACGGTTTGATCTCGAGATCCCGGCGTCCGACGGGAGCGCCGAGCGGAACCACATGGATCGGGACCGCGAGCGACTGGGCTCGGTTGATCAGGGCGGCGGTGTCGACCTCGCGGTTTTGTCCGCCATCCGAGATCAGCAGAATCCCCTGCACAACGCCCGCCCCCGATCCCTGCAACGCCTCGATCATCGGGCGCACGAGGTCGGTGTGCGGGTGGTCCGGGGCGAGCTTTGCAAGGTCCGGGGCCTGGCAGGCCGGTTCGAGCGCCGCGCCGATGGGGCGGATGTCGACTCCACCCGGGCGTTCGGCGGCGACTTCCGAGGCGACCGTTACGGCAGTATCCCAGCGTGGTGCATCGCCCACGTCGGGGGTGCGCATGCTGAGCGTGCGGTCGATCAGCACCATCCATCGGGCATCCGGTGGGGTCTGCGGAATGATCCACCGTCCGGGGTTCAGCGCCACGGCGGCGAGACAGGCGACCCCGCCGATGCGGAGGGCGCCGAGGGTCCAGCGCAGCGCGGGGCCGCACCGGCCCGCGAGGCGCCAGGCGGCATAGGTGGTTCCCGCAATCAACGCTCCCAAGGCGAGCAGGAGGTAGCGGAGTTCAAAGACCGGGTCGAGGGTCATGGGCTCTCCTTTCCCGGTTGCCAGGGCACGGGCCGGTCCACCCACGCAACGGCGAGCGGTTCGAGCAGGACGAGGGCAATGGCGGTCGCAAGCATCCACGGCCAGAGCGGCAAACCGTTGCGCAACGTGCTCACGGATCGTCCGTCGGCAACCGCGGTGGATCGCCCGTCGGCGATCTCCGGCGGGCTGGTCACGGTGCGCAGGTCGGATTCGACGGATGGGAATTGCACGGCCGCATGCCCGACCGGTTCGGAACGCATCGTCCACGTGTGGATGCCCGGGATGCGGGTGGGGTGGCTGACAGCCACGGTGCGCCCGGGACCGGGTCGAAGAGCGAACGGCACGGCGGCGCCGTCGGGCCCGGCGAGTTTGAGGTCGAATTGTTCGACCTCATTCTGGAGCGGGCGGACCAGTGGCATCCCCGGCACCAACCACGAGTCGGTCCCGCCTGCAGCGGGCGCGCGCAGGCGCAGGAGCAGTTCGCCCAGAAACATCACGAACTCCGGCTGGGCAGTCCATCCGCCGGGTTTGTCGTCCAGGGCGAGGTTCCAGAGGACGAATCGGTCGCCGGCAGCCGCAAGGGCCGGCACCTGGTCGCGGTAAGTCAGAAGCGGTTTGAGCGTCGGGAATGCGGGAATGGCGAATCGGCCCCGGAACACCGCGCGGCTGGGATCGCCGTGCTCGCCCTGGCCGAACACGCGGAAGAGCGGGTGATTGGGATCGGTGACCTGGACGCGATGATTGCCGCCCGGCTCGAAGCGTGCGGTCCCCGCCAGCTCGGCGAGTCCCGGCAGCCCGGTGTTGCGCAAGCGTGCCAGGTCGAGTTTGTCGGAAGGTCGGAGAACGAGGGCGGTGCCGTTCCGCAGGGCGGATTCCAGTCCCGGGATGGGTTCGCCGTCCCAGGCCGACAGAAACACGGCGGCGGGTGGAGGACCCGACTCGACGCTCGCAAGTGCGGCGACCGATTCGACCTTCACCCAACCCAGGGCGAGGAAGGCCCTTCGCCAGGCCTCCGCGGTTTCGGTGTGCGCGGCATCCAGCACGACGCGAAGTCGATCCTCGACTTCGACCAGGTTCCAGCGGCGATTGTCGCCACCGAATCCGTCCTCACCAGTCATGGCGAGCACCGGCGTCATGCCCGCACGCGAGGGGGTCCAGCGGAACGAGGCGGTGGCGCGGCCCCAGGCGGGAAGCGCGACCTCGCGGGATTGCCGGGTCTCACCCGCCTCGATGGAAACCAGCGTCTTGCGTGCTTGCGGCGAGTAATTCGCAAGCTCGGCGAGGATCCTGACCTGCTCGCCGACCAGCGCCCGGGGCGGTTCGCATTCAACGCGCAGCACCGCGAGATTCGAGGCCTCAGCGCGCGCCACCGGGATGCGGACGATCTGCGCATCGCCCGGCACGGTCGGAAAGGGTTCCCAGGCGGTTTTCTGAAAATCGGAGATGACGCAAATTTCGCGAGCTCCCTCGCGTCCTTCGAGTTGTCGGGCCGCCAGTCGGAGGGCGCTTGCCGCATCTCCCGGTTCGCTGGAGACCTCGGCCCGCCGCAGGAGATCCCGCAACTGGCCGTGATTGGGGCTGAGCTCGGGGAACGCGGCTTCCGGTTCCGCGCGGACCCAGACGACATTCGCGAGATCGCCGGCGCCGAGGTCGGAGAGAATTTGGGAAGCTTCCGCGCAGGCTGCGGCGAAACGGGTCTGGGCCCCTTCGTTCCACGCCATCGAGGCGGTGGCATCGACGACCACGACGACGTTGCGCTGTCGCCCGGGAGCGGCTTCGCCCGGCTGGGGGAAGTAGACCGGTTTGAGGATCAGGAGGATAAGCGTGAGGAACAAGAGGGTGCGCAGCGCGAGCAGCAACCATTCGCGCGGACGCCGGACCCGCATGGAGTGGCGAATGATGCGTCGCAGGAATGCGACCGGCGGAAACGCGTAGACCGAGGGGCGTTGGCGGGCGACGAGATGGATCAGCGGGGGGATGATTCCGAGGGCGAGCAGCCCGGCGAGCGCGGCGTTGGCAAACCCGAAGCTCATCGCAGGATGCGGTCGAGGAGCCCGTAAAGGTCGCCATCGGTCCGGGCGAGGGTGTGGTCGACGTTGCGGCGGGCTGCGAGTCCGCGGACGGCGCGGATGTGGGCGGCCATGGCGTCCCGATAACCGGCCGCGACCTCCGTGGGGTGGGCGACGACCCGGGTGCCGGTCTCGGGATCGACATACGCGGTGAGGCCGCGGGCATCGAGCTCGAGTTCGGAGGGGGTGAGGATTTGGACGAGATGGACCGGGAATCCGCGGTGCAGATACGGGTTCAGCCCGTGGAACAGGGCGGCGGGATCGTCGAGGAGATCGGAGAGGATGATGACGGTTCCTTTGCGTTTGAGCAGGGGAAACGTCCGGCGCAACGCTTCGCCGGTTGCGGTTCGACGTCCGGGCTCGGCGGCTTCGAGTGCCGCGAAGAGGCCGTGCAGATGGCGGGAGGTGGTGCCGGGGGGGATGCAGGTGCGGACACTCTCGTCGAACAGCGTGAGCGACACGCGGTCGCCCTGGCGAACCACGAGATAGGCCAGGGCGGCTGCGAAGAACGACGCGAACGCGAGTTTCGAAGCGGGGGTGCCGAACCCCATCGAAGCGCTGGCATCCAGGAGGATGTGGCAGTCGAAATTTGTCTCCTGCTCGTAGGTCCGCAGAAAATGCCGGTCCGTGCGTGCAAACACCCGCCAGTCCACCAGCGCCGGGTCATCGCCGGGCGTGTATTGCCGGTATTCGCGGAACTCGATCGAGGAGCCCCGCCGATGCGACCGGTGCTGGCCCGACAGATAACCCTCGGCGAGCAGTTTCGGGGCGAACTCGAACGATTCGAGCCGGCGCAAATCCTCGGGTGTGAGGAACCGGGTCAGCATGCGGGAGGCGGGTTACGGGCGGACGAGTTCGAGCAGGTGATCGACGATCTGTTGGGCGCCGACCCCTTCGCCGGTGGCGTTGTAATTGGGCACGATCCGGTGCCGAAGGACGGCCGGGGCGAGCTCGCGCACCTCCTCGACCGAGGCGGCGGGTTGGCCGCGCAACAGGGCGAGGGCTTTGATCGCGCGCACGAGATTCTGCGAGGCCCGCGGACCGGCGCCCCAGGCGACGTAGTTGCGAATGAATGGGTCCGCATGTTCGGAGCCCGGACGCGTCGCATGGGTCAGGCGGAGCACGTAGTCGGTGACATGATCGGGGACCGGCACGTCGATGGCGGCGTCCTGGAGGGCGAGCACCGCATCGGTCCCGAGCACGTCATGGCCGGAGGAGGTCGCACGGCCGGTGGTGCGCCGGATGATTTCGCGTTCCTGATCGAAGGTCGGATAATCGATCAGGATCTGGAACAGGAACCGGTCGAGCTGTGCCTCGGGGAGCGGGTAAGTCCCTTCGTGTTCGATGGGGTTTTGAGTCGCGTAAACAATGAAGGGTTCCGCCAGGGCCCGGGTGTGACCGGCGACCGTGACCTGTTTTTCCTGCATCGCCTCGAGCAGGGCCGCCTGTGTCTTGGGAGGTGTGCGGTTGATCTCGTCGGCCAGGATGAGATTGGCAAACACCGGCCCGGGCGTGAACTCGAACGCGCGCCGCGATCCGTCGCCGGATTGTTGCAGAATCTCTGACCCGACGATATCCGCCGGCATCAGGTCGGGCGTGAACTGGATCCGGTTGAAGCTGAGCCCGAGAATCCGCCCGAGCGAACTGACCAGCAGCGTTTTGGCAAGCCCGGGAACGCCGACGATGAGGGAGTGCCCGCGACAGAGCAGCGCCACGGTCATCTGCTCGATCACCCGTTCCTGGCCGACGATGATTGTGCCGATTTCCGAGCGCAGCCTGGTGGCGTCAGCCCGGACCTTTTCCCATTCACTGGATTCGATTTGGTTCATAAGGGGTTCATCGGATGGCGGGGTGTCGGACCCGGCGGGAGCCGGGATGCCATAGAAACAGAATGAGGCGGTGCCGCCCAGCGCAGTCCGCTGGAGCCAATCCGTGGCGGTCTGGTCGGAGACGTCGCCTTGTTCGAGCCCGGAGATGCCTCGCGCCCGCGCCAGATGATGGAGCGTGCCCGGGCTGAGGGCGGGGAATTTTGAGAGGATAACGCGGACCCCATCGCCGCTCCACCCGAAGAGGGTGATGGGCTGGAACGGCGCAGTCCGGACGGCACCGACGTACACCGGTTTTCCGCCCGCGAGTTCCCGGGCGGCAAGGGCGCCCAGTTCGCGCAGGAGTTCCGAATCGAGGGCAGCACCGGTCGGCCGGCCTGTCATGAGAGCGCCCGCGGTGGCACCCACGCGCATGACGGTTGTTGCGAGTCGCGTCAGACTCTCCGGGGGAATGGCCTCGATCAGCGCCAGCTGCTCCGCCGGCGGGAGGTTCCCAAACCAAGCAGGAACGGTTTCGGAGGCCGCGGCCTGGAACTGGGCGACGAGGCTCGCCCGTTGCTCCGGGGTCACTGCGGCGAGGTCGGGCAGGGGCGGCCATTCGGCGGGTGGCGTTCCCGCGGCGGCTGCCTTGGCGCGTGCGAGGATCGGCTCCACGCCCGGCGATCCCAGGGTGACGAGTTGTTGCAGCGTGCGCATCGGGACGGTGCCCGTTTGAAAAAGCACCAAGTAAGCGGCGGTCTCGCGCACCGGCGTTCCACCCTCGATGCCGTGGATCGCGTCCGGCAACGGGGCGCGGGAGTCCGCGAGCAACTGTAACCAGAGCGGAGCCTGCTCGGGAGCGAGTGGCCGGGCAGGCACTTCGCTTTCCCCCTGCACGGCGGCGTAGAACAAACGCCGTTGCGCGGGCAGCGAGGAGCGGATTATGAGGAGAAGGTGGCGTTCGCGGGCATCGTCGCTGCGGGCGGCTCGTTCGAGGAGGCTCTGTTCCATCGCATCGAGCGCGGGACTCCCCGGCTGGCGCGCGAGAATCGCGGTCGCCTGCTCCACCGGCAGGTCCCCGCCCAGCACCCGGGTGATGAGCTCATCGGGGTCGAACTTGCGGCCAAGCTCCCGCAGCTCAGCGAGCATTCGTTCAAGGTCCTCCTTGTTGTCCGGGTTGGCGTCGGCCCGTTGTTTCAGGCGCTTTTCAACCTGGGCCAAAAACTCCCCGGCTTCGCCCGCTCGCAGGCTGAGATAGGTCTGGGCCGCGCCCAGATTCGGGGATGCATCCGAAGCATCAAGCTGATCGAGCAGGACGGCCTCGATTTCGGCGGGAGTCATGTGTCCCGGGTGCTTCATGAGCCAGTTTACCCCGGTGCTCCCGAATCCCGGCTGGCCCGATCGCAGGTAGGCCACCGCGATCCGGTCGGGGGCGCCGTCGCCGATCGCGCGTTGAAACGCGAGGGCGAGTGCGGCCGGGGCATCGTCGCTGCGACCGTTCATCCCCGGAATCGCACTCCTCAGCAAGTCGCGGGCCACGGCGCCGCGGGTGATGGGAATCAGCATTTCCCGGAGCACCTCCTCCACGGCTTCGTCGTCCCCGCCGGAAGGGTCCCCAGAATCCAGGGACTCGCGATCTCCGCCGGGTTGCATGAAGGCAATGGGATATCCGTCGCCCAGCAGTGCGATGAGGAAGGGAAGTGACTCGATCTTGCGGGCGGTGATCCGGGCGGCGGGCAGATCGTTTGCGGAACCCTCCTCCTCTTCCTGCGCATCTCCCGTGGCCCCAAGCAGCCACCCGAACCGGACCCCTCCCATCGGCTGCTTCGCATCCGCCAGCTCGGACGCGAGTTTGCGGGTTGCCGGATCGATTCCGTTTCCACGCAGCGGGGGTGGGGGTTTCCCTTCGACCTGTGGTCTGATCAGGGCCGCCACCTTCAGCATGGCAGCCGACTCGGGCAGGTCGTCGCCGAAGCGCGAAGCGATCCGGCGAATGTCGGCATCGAAACGTTTCCAATTGAACTTCGCCTGAAATCGATCCGCGGCTTCCGCATACTGCGCCAACGCAAGGAGAGAGACGGCGTTCGCCACCGGAAGTTCGGCGCCATTCGTGAGTTCGAACAGACGTGACACAATCGCTGCCGCCTCGGTCCGAAGCCCGGCCCCGTGCAGCTCCGCGGCCGCAAGAAGGATCGAACCGGTCACGGCACCAAACTCATACGGCCGTTGGTTGTTCTCGGCCTTCGAGATCCTTTCAATAAATCGAAGCAGGGCGTCCGCCTCGATCTTCGCATCCATCGGTTTCCAGGAGCCGCCCGCCTCCTCGGTCGACATGGAAACGGTTCGTCCGGCGCGGACCAAAGTGCGGTTGGCCCCCTCGCCTGGAAGCAACCATGCGCCCGGCTCGTGCGGCTGCAGAGCCACGGCGAGCGGATGGCACGCCTCCGAGAGAGATTCGGGAGCCAAATCAGGCATCTCGACGAAGGTGGCGTGGGCGGTGCCGGGCAGGCCCAGCTCTTCGAGCATGTGGAAGCCATTCGCGAAATCAGTCGGGGCGGGTTCCGCGGCTCCGAGCAATCCGGCAACGGAAAGTGTCGCGAGCCGTATGCCCGCAGCTGCGACCCTCCCAAATGTCCGGTGGAGCATACGGTGGATGACCGGAATATTTTTTAATCCCGGCCCGTCGATCAGCGTAAGCGCGCAGCGCGTTGACCGATCCGGAGCGCGTGACGCGCGCTTAGCGGAGCGGGGGACCCTCGGGTGCGGCAGCCTCTGCCAGTCCGGCGGGGAACACAGTGGGCCAGCGGGTGTGCAGATCCGCATAGACCGGCCTCAGGCGTGCGTGGTCGATGTGGTGGCGAAGGCGCGGATAAGGGCGCCAGCAGGGCATGGCCAGGTCAGTTGTCCAAGGCCGGTGGAGGGCGAGCGTGGCCTCGCGCACGCAGGCGTTGAGACGCGCGTGGGATTGCACGCAGGAAATATTCGCGACGGCCCAGCCGCGCGGGTCCATGATGGCGGCGGCGTCCCGCAACTGCATCAATTGCTGGTCCAGCGCCGGTGGAGCCAGCAGTCGGCCCGTGGTTGGATTGACGTAAGCGGTGGGGCCGACGTGCGCTCCCTTCAACAGGCCCAGAGCGGCTCCGGCAAACAGCGCCTCGACCGCCGCCACGCAGCATCCTTCCCGCCGGGTGAAGATGAGCGCGACCTTGGCGCGCGCTTGAAGTTCCATGACTTCGGCGAGCGGTCGGCGCTCGCGCAGGTCGAGCTCTTGCCGGACCCCGAACAGGCGGGCCAACCGGCGGATGTCGTCGGCGGTGTGCCCGGCCTCCGGTTGGCCGACCAGCGTCACGTTCAGGTCGCGCGGCATCCGGGCGAGGGCTTCGAAGAACTGCCAGTGCCGCTTGAACGGCGCCCAGTTCGCCACCATGAGAAAATCGATGTCCCGCTCCGCGAACGGCCGTGGCGAGTGGGCATCGGGATCGATCCAGTCGCACCCGAGCAACTCCGGCACCACGCGGAGCCGGGGATGGAAGCGGGTGATGCGTGCGGCTTCCGCAAAGTTGCACACCTGTACGAACACCGGGCCGGTCGTTCGTGCGAGGGCGAGGCCGAGCATCGCGTAGTTGGTGGGGGACCAACTGGTGCAGAGGAGAAAGTCGTATTCACGATCGAGTTCGTGAAAATCGGGAATGCCGCCGAACAGCCGGAGCCAGTTGTATTCAAAGAGCATGGCGATGAGGCCTTTCTCGCCGGCGGGGCCCGGGGCCTTGAGCACGATGGTGCGGGTCAGTGCCGGGTCGCGCCCGACCGGTTCGCGGTAGCGGTCCCAGCCCACCCGTTCGCGGGCCCAAATGGAGGCGGCCTCCGCGGAATCGAGCCAGGGCGCCAGCCGGTCGCGCGTGAAGCGTTCGAGGGCGGGGGTGTCCGCGCGCTGGATCGCCGCGCAGAGCCGTTCCAACCGGGCGCCGTCGGTGCGGGCCATTGCGGCCCGGGCGGCGTGAAGCCAGCCGGAAGCGTTCCACGCGGTGCGCGAGTAACGCAGCGCGTCCTCGATCCGGATTCGCGCGCGTTGAATGGTTGACGGCAACATGGCCTCCCCGATTGCGCCTGCCCTAGCCTGGTCCGGTTAGTAAGGGGTGACGATCACGCGCACTTTCGGGTCGAGCGCGGCGCGCAGACGGAAAATCGGGGGAGGCGTTTCATCGCGCGATTCGATGTCGGTCAGGACGAACTCGGGATAGAAACTGTTGCTGGCGGGTTCGTAAACGGTGTCGCCGGAGAAGCGTCCGTAAAGTTTGTATTCCGAATTGTTGTCGAGCCCGAGCTTGTTGGCTGCGCGGTCGGGGGCAAGTTTCTGTTGTTCGTTGAGCATCACGAGCTTTGCCTGTGTCCACGATTCGCGCGGACGCCGCACATACCCCCAGAACTTGTAATCCACCTTGTAATAGCGGCGTCCGATGAAGTAGTCGCCGGGCGGTTCGTTCCGGATGGCCTCGAGCATGCCGCTTCGGGCGGCGTGGTCGGCGTTGGGGACGCTTTCGCACCCGGCCAGAAAGCCAAGGGCCAGCGCGAGGCAGAGGGCAGTGAGGATCCGCATGGAACGGAGGTTCCGTCGGGCCGACCGGAGATGGCGAGCGAAAAACCCATCCGCGCCCGGGGCTCGGGCGTAACCAAAGTGTGTCATTCGTGGAAATGCTACCGTCCCTTTCAATTCCCAACCGTGTGCCGGTCATGCCGCTGCCCGGGTCGGTGCTGTTGCCCCATGCGTTGGTGCCGTTGTTCATCTTTGAGCCACGCTTCCGGGCGATGCTCGCGCAGGTCCTGGAGTCCGACCGGATGCTTTGCCTCGCGCATTGCCGCCCGGGGATCGAGGAGGCACGGGAGGACGCCGACATTCTCGATGTGGCGGGAATCGGGCTGGTGCGGGCGTGCGTGGAGCATGCCGACGGCACGTCGCACCTGATTCTTCAGGGGGTCGCACGCGTCCGGTTGGGCGCATTCGAGCAATCCGCCCCCTACCGGGTTGCCCGATTGGAGGTGATCGCATCCATCATGGCACCCGCTGCCGAGGAAGGGGCGTTGCGCGACCGATTGATGAAGGCATTGGAACAGGTGCCTGCCGGGGGGGGCGCCCTGCCGGCACCCGTCCGTGCGGCGGTGGGCGAGGGGGTGTCGCTCGACATTTTGTCCGACATGGTCGCCGCCTCGTTGGTCGTTGATCCGGAAGTGCGACAGCAATTGCTTGAGCAGGCCTCGGTGGCGAGTCGCACCCGACTTCTCCTTCGTCTGTTGAGGGGCGGGGAGTGAAGAGCGGCGGCCCGCCGGTTCGGGCGTGGCATGACCGGCCCGATCCTTCCACTGCGGCCATCCATCGGCAGGATGCCGCGGACGCCTGGGCCGACCGTGCCGGTTCTCGAACCGCTCAGGGCGAGGTCAGCCGCAGGTAGTAGGCGGTGAGCGGGGGAATCTCGGGCAGCGCGATTTCCCCCGGAGCGCTTTCGATCTTGAGTGAGCCCGAGGTGGCAAGTTCTTCGGTGAGGAGGAGCCTCGGGATTTTCGGGTCGATGCGGGCTTCCGCGAGCGCCGATGCCGGGATTCGGATGCGGACCTCCTTGAGCGTTTCGGATCGGTGCAGGTTGATGGCGACCAGAAACCGCTGCTTGGAGACCGGGTCGCTGCGGAGGAAGGCGTAGAACCAATGACCGCTGGCGGTTTCTCCGGCGATGCGTCCGAACCCCGCATTGTCGCCGTTGGCGGCGTTGAGCGGCACAAAGCCACCCTCCCGGAATGCCGGGTCATTGAGCAGTTTGAGGAGGCGTGCGTAGTAGGCGCGCAGCTCTTTCTGGGCGGGGGTGAGTCCGCCGCCGTCGTATTTGTGGTTGTTGACCCATTTGACCAGCTCGGGCATCGACCAGTAATCGAAGATCGAGGTGCGTCCGTCGTCGCCGCCAAATCCTTCCTCACCCGCCCCCGGCTCCCCGACTTCCTGCCCGTGATAGATCAGCGCGGGACCGGATGTGACGCCGAGGAGGAGGGCCGATACCGCCCGACCGACTTCCATGCCGATCCCGCCCCACGCCCCGCGCGCGGCGAGTCGGACCTCGTCGTGGTTCTCGGCGTAGCGGAGGGAATGATCGCGCAGGAATGGATCGCGCAACAGGGTGTCGAGATCGTTGGCCCACGCGTTGCCCTCGTAAATTTCCTTCAGGCGATCGTAGGTGGGATCGTCATACACGGAGTCGAACCCGGCGTTGAGCAGATCGAACATGACGTTGCCCTTGCCGTCGTTGAGTTGCGCGACAACGGGATCGGTGCCGGGAACCTTGCTGGGATCGGCGTCGTAGGCTTCCGCGACAAAGTAGACCTGAGGATTCCGTTCGCGTGCGCGTCCGATCAGCCAGTGCCAGAATTCCGGAGGGACCATGTGCGCCATGTCGCACCGGAAACCGTCGACGCCGGCCTCCTGCCAGAAGGCGATGACACGGTCCATTTTGTACCAGGTGTCGGGGACCGGGAGCGCGGGTTTGTCGGCATGTGGATAGGCGCGGGTTTTGCGGGAGGGGTCGGTGAAGTCGAAGCCGTAATTGAGTTTGGCGGTCTCGTACCAGTCGCCGGCGGTCGGGCGCCAGGTCGGGGCGTTGTTGCCGGTGACGCGGGCCTTCTCCTTCTCCGGCCCGAACAGGCCGTCCCCCTGGTTGAGCGCCTTGCAGGTCGGGCTCAACTTCGCACCGCCGGCGGGATCGACGGTGGGGAGGCGCAGGGGCGGGCCGCCGCCGGGATCGGTCGGGCGCAGCCAAAAAAAATTGTTGCCCGGAGCGAAGAACAGGGCGGGGTTGTCGGTGGAGCCGAGTTCGGTCTGCGCATCGCCGCTCGAATCGTAAGAGCGGGCGACATGGTTCGGAACGAAATCAATGATCGAGTGCATGCCTTTCGCTCGGATCCGGGCAAGGAGCGCCTTGAATTCCTCCATCCGATTCGACGGGTTCTTCGCGTAATCGGGGCAGACATCGAACCAATCCTTCACCGCGTAGGGGCTGCCCGCGATTCCCTTGAGGAGGTCGGCGTCGTCGGGACCGAGCGCCACGGTCGGGTGGTCCGTGCCGGTTGCCTGGCGCGGCACCCCGCAGAGCCAGAGATGGGTAATCCCCATCCCCTTGAGACCATCGAGCGCCATGTCGCTGATTTCGTCGAACTTCCCCGCCCCGTTCTCGACGAGTGTGCCGTTGGCTTTGCGCGTGCCGTTGGTGTTGCTGAACAGGCGGACGAGCATCTGATAGATGCGGGGTTTGCCGACTGCCGGGTTGTGAAAGCGGCGGGTGAGATTGGCGGTCTGGTTGGGCTGATTGTTCGCGAAATCGACGGTGAACAGGCGTGCGATGGCACGGTCGCCCGTGCCCGGCGCGACTCCGGGATCGGTCGCGCCCCAGAGATGGCCCCACCCGTCGTTGACCCCGGTGTCCCGCAGCCAGGTCGCAATCCCGACGGGGCCGGGCCCGAGGTCGGCGCGGTAGATGCGCAGCCGGATGCCGCCCGGGACGTCCTCGGCAAGCCGACCCGGCGGATCGGCGGAGCGCTCGGACCACGCGAAGCCGTTCCAGGTGCGTTCATACACCTTGAGGGTCTCCCCCTCGCGACGGCTGAACACCACGCGGTCGGCCTTGAGCGGCAGAAACACGGTGGAGCCTTCGTAGCCCTGGCCGAACGGCATCACGAACGAACCCCCTGCGCGCGTGGTGTCGAAGGCGGCATACACCCCGGTCGTGCCGCGCACGCCCGGGCCGAAGAAGGTGAGTTCGAGAAAGCTGCCGCCCCAGCGGGCTTCGACCCGGGTGCCTTCGTTGGCGGGAACGACGAGCTGCGCTTTCTCCGGAGGAGGCGGGGTGGGAGTGGGAGCGGTTTTGGCGCCGTAAACCGCCGCCACGACGACGACGAGGCTGCCGGTTGCCGCCAGGATCGAGCGCGAAGGCGCCGGGATCATGATTGGGGCTCCCGGGTGTCCACCCGCAGGGTGAACAGCGCGGCGATCAGCATGCAAAACCCGCCCGCCACCACGGCGCTCAGGCGGCTGACCTGCGGAAATTGATCCATCACGCGACTGAGGATCAGTGCGACCAGGATCTGCGGGATGACGATGAACAGATTGAAGATTCCCATGTAAACTCCCATCCGATCCTCGGGCAGCGATCCCGAAAGCATGGCGTAAGGCATCGAGAGAATGGAGGCCCAGGCGATGCCGACACCGACAAAGGCGGCAAGCAGCAGCGCGGGCTCGCGGATCACGCCGATCGAGGCCAGCCCAAGACCGCCGAGCAGCAGGGAGACAAAGTGGATCGTCCGGGCCGGGATTTTGCGTCCGAGCCACAGAAAACCCATGGCCGCAAAAAACGCGACGAGGTTGTAGGTGGCGAAGCAGTTGTTCGCGAGGTCGATCCCCTTCTTGTAAAGATCGGAAGTGGTGTCGGTGGCGCCGAGGATGTTGCGGGCCACGGCCGGTGCAAAGAAGATCCACATGGAAAAGAGCGCCGACCACGTGAAGAATTGCACGACGGCAAGCTGTTTCATTCGCACCGGCATTTCGCGGAATGCGAGGAAGATTTCGCCGAAGCCCTCGGCCTTCTTCCGGCGGAGCGCATCGAGGTCCGCGGGCGGGTGTTCCCGTGTGGTCAGGATCGTCCAAAGCACGGCTAGAAAAAATACGACGGCGCCCACGGTAAAGGCGACATGCACGGTCTGTGGGATCGGTTGGTCGGGGCTCGTTTCGATCCCGACGTTGCCGTAGGTGTGGAGCCATTCGGGGAGTTTGGAGGCGATGACCGCTCCCGCTCCGATAAACACCGATTGCATCGCGAAGCCGACGGTCCGCTGGTTCTCGGGGAGCAGGTCGGCCACGAACGCGCGGAATGGTTCCATGCTCACATTGACCGAGGCGTCCAAAATCCAGAGCAGGCCGGCGGCCATCCAGAGGACCGACGAATGCGGCATCGCCAGGAGCGCCAAACTTGCCAGAATGGCGCCGACGAGGAAGTAAGGGCGCCGCCGGCCGAGCGGTCCCCAGGTGCGGTCGCTCATGTGACCGACGATCGGTTGCACGATGAGGCCGGTGAGGGGCGCGGCGAGCCAGAGCAGCGGCAACTCGCTCTCCTTGGCCCCTAGGTATTCGTAGATCGCCGACATGTTGCCCATCTGGAGGCCCCAGCCGAATTGGATTCCGAAGAACCCGAAGCTCATATTCCAGATCTGCCAGAACGAGAGGCGAGGTTTGCTCATGGGAGGGATTCCCCATCATGGACGGCTGCCTGGCACGAGGCGACCCCCAAACGTCGGCCCGGCTTTCCTAAGATTTGAACGGTTCAGAGGAGGCTCCCGAAACGGGGCGCCCCGGTGTGGTGCGCGTGGATGCAGCGATCGGTCTCACAGGATAAGTCCTATAGGACCTAGTGCCAACGCCGTTCGGGAAATGCGCGCAATCAGGGGGTGTTTCCGAGGCTGCCACTCGCGATCCGTCACAGACTTCCGCGAGCCACGCGGATCGAAAGCGGCAGAGGACTGCCGCACTCCAAGGCCCCACTGGGCAGGCGGGATGCTTTTGCGTGAAGCGCTTTGGAGTGCGGCGGCTTGACGCCGGTGTCGGGGCAGAGGAGGCAGTCCCTCATTCCGGCATAGTCCGATTCGCGGGATCGACGATCCAGTCGATGATGTCAGTCCCCCCGCTGTAGCGGCGGCCCTCCCGAAGGCGTGCCGCCGGGGGCGCGTCCGGACCTTGCCTGCCCGGTGGCACGTCCCTGGCTGCGCAAGGCTCCGTCAGGGACAGAGCCACCGCTACAACAGAAGCGCCTCGAGCCTGTCGGCGCTCTACGACGCCTTAGCCCAAGGCGAACCTGAAACCCGCGCAGCTCACTCGCGATTCGCGAACGGCATTGGACCCAGGGCTCGCATGCCCCCGCACGGCCCCCGCCGGGGCCGAGGGGATCGCCCTCACCCGCAGCGGCCGTGCTTGCGGGCGAGTGTCGTGTATCGCGAGACATGCGCCGCGAATGCAGGGTCTGCATCGAGTTCCGGCACGGGTCGTTCGAGGCGCGGCGTCCAATTCGGGTCCCCCACCGACCCAGGCGTGTTATAGCGATCGGCCGTGCCGAGAATATCCGCGAAGAGACAGATCACCCTACGCGCGGGGGATCGCATCAGCGCGGCGAGAAACCCCTCGTGCACCGCTTCCGTGAAGGCGCGTGGCGGCACGGGGGCGTCGATGCCGGTCGCGAACGCGTGGATCGCGCGCAGCTCGGCCTGAGCGGCACGCCCGGCCGCGGATTCCGGGCCGTGGATGTCGAGGGTGCGCCATCCCTCCTCCCACGCACCCCGGAGCGGGGGATGATCGTGGGTCGCCGGGGCCGTCACCGCCAACTCGGGAAAGGTTTCCGGTGCGGGATACGGCTCGCCCGCGTTGCGCATCAGGAACGGGATGGCAAAGCCCGGGATGCCCAGCGCAGCCAGGGTTGGGGGAACATAAGGCGGCACCACCCCGAGATCCTCGGCCACCACCGCGGTGTCGCCCGCGGCATCCAGAATCATCCGCAGCAGTTCCTCCCCCTGCGTCTGGTTGTCCGCCCGGTGCTCGGGCGTTTCGTCGTCGCACCGGCTGAAGTGCGGAAGGTGTCCCCCGGTTTCCGCGGCGGCCTCCGCCTCGGTGAGTGGGAGGAAATGATCGTTCCGATCCGGGGTCCAGGGGAACGCATAGATCCGGAAGAATCCGAGCACGTGATCAATCCGAAACGCGTGGAAGATGCGGCGCAGATTCCCGACCCGGGTGCGCCACCAGTCGAAGCCGCGCGATCGGAGCAGTCCCCACCGATAGAGCGGGATGCCCCAGTTCTGCCCCCATTTTTCAGTGAACGGATCGACCTTGAAAATGCGTTCGGGCGGGCATCCGCCGCTCCAGTCGAGGTTGAAAATGTCCCGGGTCGCCCAGACATCCGCGCTCGACCGGCCCACCCCGAACGGGATGTCGCCCATCACGGTGACGCCGCGCCGGGTGCCGTGCCGCCGAACCTCCTCCCATTGCCGGAAGGCGATCCACTGAACGTACCCGAAGAAGCGGATCCGTTCTTCGATCGATTCACGGTGGCCGGAGGGGAGGGTTTGCAGCCCGGCGCGGGCCGAAGTCGGATCCTGCTGTTCGGTCGGCCAGCATTCCCAGGTCGGCCACCCGCCGTTGTGTTCCATGAGCGCCCGGAACAGGGCATAATCGCCGAGCCACGCGGCATGCTCGTCGCGGAACGACCGGAAATCGAGATCGTGCGGGGTGCCCCGCCCGGCGTGGACTTGTTCGAACCGCCGGAACGCGGCTGACAGCAGGTCGGACTTGAGCGCGCGCACCGCGGCGTATTGCACCGGCCCTGCGCGGAGCGGGTCGATCCGGGCCGGCGTGGCAATTGAGTCAAAATCAGCGGGGTCGAGGTCCGGCAGGGCGTCGGGGTCGGTGGCGATCGTGGTGGGTTCGAGCGCGAGTGAGCTGATGGCGTTGTAGGGGCTGTTGTCGTCGCTCGTCTCGTTGATCGGCAGGATCTGCAGCACGCCGAGGCCGTGCTGCGCGCACCAATCGATCATCTCGCGGACGCCCCGCGTATCGCCCACGCCCAAATCGATCGACGAGCGGATGGCAGAGACGGGGATCAGGATGCCGGCGGTGCGGGGGGAGGAAGGCATGGTTTACGCAACGGTAGGTGGGACCGGCTCGAACCCGGTTTGGGCGAAGCGGGGGTCCGGGGTGAGCGCCTTGTGAAAGGGCTGCGCCCGCATCACGGCACAACGGGTAGAGTCCGTGAAGGAAAACACCGTGCTGTTGATTCCAAGCGTGGAGACGGACGGGATGCGGGTTCGGGGGGAAATAAGGGGGGAGCTGAAGCTTCCGACGGGCGCCCGAGTTACTCCAAGTTACTTGTAGGACGTCGCGTTGTCCTTGTTCGAGGCGTTGTTGGGCGAGTTGTAAACGTGGGTGTTATCCTTGCCGCACGACCATGCAAGGACGGGATTGCGTAGAAGATTACTGTCGTCTTCAGGATCTCGAACGCTGCCGTCGTAGTCGATGTCGATGCGGACCCGGTATTGCTTTCCCCAGGGATCGATAAACTCGCCGCGGGCGTAGGTGATATTACCGTTGGCGGTCCCGCCGGTCTGCTGGATCCCGTAACCGCCGACGGACTTGGCGACCGAGCCTTCCAGGAAGACGATCTGGCGGGGGTTGTCGGCGGAGATGCTCCACGAGCCCGCGGGGGGGGTTGCAGCGGTCGAATGCGTGGGATTGTTGGTATCAGCCGTCAGGATCCCCATGAGAACGGCATTGAAGTTGTTTGCCGAGCCGTTGTCGTCGTAAGTATAATCCGTTTGCGTGGCGTTGGCGACTGCGGACGGTACGGGATACCGCCCGTATTCCGTGTAGTAGGCCTTCACGGCCGACACGACACTCGTCGCGTCGGTTTTCGCCTGGGCCGACTTTGCCTGGTTTCGGACCACGTTGATGGTGGGAAACAGGAGCCCCATCAGAATGATGATAATGGCGATGACCGTGAGCAGTTCGACGAGGGTGAATCCGTGATGCGCAACGGTCGGGCGGGGGAGGAGAGGCTTCATGACCATACAATGTAGCTACGGAGCGGGCAGTGCGCGAGCAGGATTTTTCGGACGTGATGGATCGCGTCGAGGGATGCACGACGAGGGCATGGCTGCGATGGTCGCCGCGGGTCTGGTATCGCCCCCGCGGCGCCGTTTGGACGTCAAGGCTCTGCTGAAACTCCCCAGGGGGCGGGCGACCCGGTCACTTTCCGCCGCAGTGCTTGACGACCGGGAGGAGCGGCCGAGTGGGCCAGGAAACGGTCGGTCGCGCGATAGGCGGCCACGACCTTGCCGTGGTCCGTATCGTTGCGGTTGACGAACGCGTAAAGCGCCCCGGTGTCGAGGAAGGCGATGCGTGACTTCACGCTTCGTGCCCGTAGAGGAGAGTCTCCGCGTCACGTCCGCCCGATCCGGGCGGGCCGTCCGAGGCCCCCGCGAGCGTGTCGAGTGGTCCCTGGCCGGGGGGCTTGCGCACGCTGCCGATCCGTTCATCCAACACCGACCGCAGGGCGGCGGAGATGGAGCACTTGCGCGCCCGCGCCTCGCGCCGGAGCAGCGCGTCGTGGCGGGGTTCCAGGAGCACTTGGGTGCGCAGTTTCGTACTTACATCATGCGGCTACATCATGGCCTGTCAAGC
>Ga0163154_10003871_pt1 | contig 20221 bp, 17 predicted proteins | sample OliLakLV19MP9P1_FD_148649 | JGI IMG/M metagenome (GOLD analysis project Ga0163154, IMG submission 148649) | Freshwater microbial mat bacterial communities from Lake Vanda, McMurdo Dry Valleys, Antarctica - Oligotrophic Lake LV.19.MP9.P1 | ecosystem: Environmental > Aquatic > Freshwater > Lake >...
TTCAAACGGCAGTTTGCCCGTCAACATCTGATAGGCCATGATTCCCAGTGAATAAATATCGGCTTTGGCGGTCACGTCGCGGGCGGTGATGATTTGTTCCGGCGCGATATAATAGGGCGTGCCGATGAAGGGTTCTTTGCCCGTCTGAGCCGTGTCTCTAACCAGTTTAACGATACCAAAATCGCTCAACACCGCCCGCGCCCCTTCCGCCGTCGGGCGCAGCAGGATATTGGACGGCTTCACATCGCGGTGAATAATCCCCGCCGCGTGCGAGACATCCAACGCGGCGGCCACATCGCGGATAATCGTCATAATCTGATTAAAGGCCAGCGGCGTGTGCTGATTGAGCCGGTCTAACAGCGTTTCGTTGCTCACCAATTCCATCGCCAGATAGTGCATCCCGTCCGACATGCCGGATGAAATCAGATGCACGATGTTGGGATGGCTGAGTTGGCGTAGCGCGTCGGCCTCGCGTTGGAAGCGAATACGCGGGTCGGCTTGCGCGGCCAATTCGGACGGCAATAGTTTTACCGCAACAATCGCGCCGGTGCTGATGTCTTGGGCAGTATAGACCTCGCTCATCGCGCCCTTGCCCAGTAGCGCGTTCAACTCGTAGCCGCCGACTTTCAGGCCGATATAGCGTCCCGCCTTAGCCTCACGCGCTGGGACGAAATAGGTCTCTTGTGGGGGCCGCTTACTGATGTCGAACAGGTCAACCCGGAATCCGTAGACTTGGCGGTCTATGAAATGCGCTAGACGACGACTGACCGGGGTGAACGCTAGGAGCGTGAGCGCGGCAGAAATCACCAGCGGAAGGGTCGAATCCGCCCCGACCACGCGAACGAGCGCTGCGTTGAGCGTGAAGAACAACCCCAAAAACATCACGATAAGCACGCCGATGGATGCGACATAGGCCAACGTGCGGTTAATCACCAAGTCGGCGTCCCACAACCGGTAACGCAACATCGAGAACGCGAACGCCAACGGCAGACCGAGGTACAGCGCGTGCTGAATGAACACCGCCAGCAAACTGGTGATGGCGAACGCGCCACCATCAAACGAGGGGAGGACAGCACGCTGGAAGGCGCTAAGAGACAACCCGCCCATGAATAGGGCAAATGCGAACAGCAGCCATTTAATTTGTTGGCGCTCTGCCGGGGCGAGCAACCGATAATTGCGAATCTGCAACCCCAGCCCAATCGCGCACAATCCCAACGTGCCAATCAGCAATTGGCCGGGGTTGATGCCCAATTGCGGCAAGTTAATGATGATTCCGCGTGATATTTCATAAACCAATGTTACAACCAGAGGGATGACCGCCCAGCGTGGCTCAAGACGCCCGTTAGGGAATAAATACAGCGTGATATAGGCGACCAGCAACATACCCGTCGTGAGGATGAGGTTGATTGGCAGCGTGCGCGGGTCGAGCATCGGAAGCGTGTCCACGCTGTAGGTCAGTTGGAATCCATGCAAGCACAAGGTCAAGCTGGAAATTAGCCCCATCCAACTGTCCGACCTGCGGCGAAAAATCAAGAGTCCGACGCCGGTATAGACCATCACCAATACCGTTTCCAACACCGGCCTCATCAGCGCCGCCACCGCAAACGGGACGCCGCTAAGGGCATATTGCTCTGTGGCATGAACGGAGAGTTGGAATCCCAGACACGGTTCGGCGCTGCACGGTTGCAACCGCCCGCTGGTATAGGCGATGAGGTTTATCACCCCATATAGCGTATTCACCAGCACAATAGCAATCCAAATCGCCCGCGCCCAACGCAGTCGATTGAGATTAATAACGCGGGTTGTTAGGGTGGCAGATTTATAGGGAGAAGCGTATGTCATTGTAATGACTCAGCATTGCACTATGACGATTATTACCATTAATTAGTATAACATTATCATGTCTCACAAACCATGTAATACAAATTGAATTTGTTATGGAATTGTGTCTAAATCAAGTTTTGACGCGGTGAATCAGCTGACCAATGCGGCGGCGAATGCCTTTGCGGAGCTATAGCGTTGCGCGGGGTCTTTTTCTAGCGCCTTCATGACGGCTAACCCTACCGACCTCGGAAGAGTCGGGACGATGTTGGTGGGGTTGGGCGCAGGCTGATTGAGATGCCCATACACCAACTGGGCGGGGTTGCCTTCAAACGGCAGTTTGCCCGTCAACATCTGATAGGCCATGATTCCCAGTGAATAAATATCGGCTTTGGCGGTCACGTCGCGGGCGGTGATGATTTGTTCCGGCGCGATATATTCCAGCGTCCCCATCACCGCATCACGGGTCAACGGCTCGCCCTGCCCCGGCTGGTGCGCGATACCAAAATCCGCCAAGATCGCTTGCATCTGACCGGGTTCTCCGCGCAGCAAGATATTCGACGGCTTGATATCACGATGGACGAGGCCGCGCTCATGGGCGTAATCTAGCGCGGCGGCCATATCGCCCACCAATGTCCGCACCTCATCTAACGAGAGCATTTCGCGCTGTTTGAGCAAACCGCTCAGGGTCGGGCCATCGACATATTCCATCGCCAGATAGCGCAACCCGTCGCTCATCCCGTCATTCAGCAAGTGAATCACGTTCGGATGGTCTAACTCGCGCATGATTCTAACTTCACGCTCAAAACGCGCCAAATATTCAAACTGGACGGCCATATCGGGCGGCAAAACTTTAATCGCCACCGGCTCGGATGTCGCGTCGCGTAGGGTCAAGTACACCTCAGACATGCCGCCGCGCCCCAACAGACCGCCCAACGTAAAACTGCCCAATGTGCGCCCGCTGTATACCCCATCCGGCAGATTGGCCTGATTCGGGTCGCTGAGGTCGCGGGTCTCGTTCTGGCGCTTCTTGAGTTCGTCCAGTTCGATACGGAATCCGAACACGCGCCTATCGACGAATCGCGCCACCCGCCGCCGCGTCGGGGTATATAACGCGCCGACCACCACCGCGCCGACCAGCGTGGCCGTGCCGGTCTGATCCATCGGGAGGACGTGTCCGGCGATAATCTGCATCACGCCCAACACGCCAAAGAACACGGCAGCCAGTAAAATACCGACCAGCGCGTAGACCAATGACCGATTGATGACGAAATCGGCCTCCCACAGCCGATAACGGAACATCGAGAAGGCCATGCCCAGCGGCAACATCAACGCCATGCCGTAATACAGAAGCGGGACGATTAAGCCCAAAACCACCAACGTTGGGCCAGTCAGAGTCGGTAGAATTGCCTCGAAGAAATTGGAAATGATGATAGCGAGCGTCGCCATACCGCCACCAATCACCACCCATTTCGACTGTTGACGTTCAACTGGCGTAGCATAGCGCAGTCGTACCAACTGGAAGGCGAATCCGATAGCACCGATGAATCCGCCCAAGCCTGCCAGCACCGCCACCAGACTCCCCCGTTCGGCCAGATTGCCAAAATAGACGCCGAATCCGCGAATCGTGACTTCATACGTCAAAATGGCGAACATCACCCACCGCGACCAGCGCGGCACAAATTTTCCATTGGGGAATAAATACAGCGTCGGATGGATGGTGAAGAAGAAAAACAACGCCGAAACGAAACCAATCACGCGGAAAGTGTCCGGGTCAAGCGTAATCAGCGTGCGCGTGACCGTGATGACGATGCGCGGGCCAAAGTACATCAACATCAAACTGCTGAGAAAGCCCATCCAGTCGTCAGAACGCCGCCGATAAATCAGGAATCCGACGCCCATAAACACCGATGCAGATAAGATGTCTAAGACCGGGCGGTATAGCGCGACCACCGTCGATGACAGCCCAATTTGTGAAAGCTGATCCATCACCTGTGGAGATACATCAAACACCCCGCACCCCTTAGGCAAGCTACAGGCAATCCAACCCAGTCGCAACCCGACCCACACCCCCCAGTTGGCAAGATAATACAACAGGTTATAACTCGCCAGAATCACCCAAAGCAGTTTTAGATATTGCAAGCGCTTAGGGTCGGTGATGCGCGTGATGCTGGTATGCCGAGTTGCGGGATTAGAGACGCCTTGCGCCATGAGGTTTCCCTAGTGTTATGGTCAAAGGATGATGATTGACGATGAAAATTGGACTATAACACGAAAACAAACCTTAATGCGAAAGTTAACCATTCAAGTCCTTAATGGTCAGGCGCAAGCGCAAGCGCAAACGCCCCCGCGCTGGCAAAACGGTGGTCGGGGAGCTTGTTCATGGCGCGTAAAACCGCCACAGCTGCCTCATCTGAGATGGATGGGTTGAATTGGCGCGGGTCTGGTGCGGGCTTATTCAGATGAGCGAACACCAATTTCCCCGGCCCGCCTGTGAACGGAGTTGCGCCGGTCATCATCTGGTAAGCCACCACGCCTAGCGAATAGATGTCGGCGCGGTGGTCAACCTCGCGGGCGGTGATGATTTGCTCTGGCGCGACATATTCCAGCGTCCCCATCATCGTGCTGCGCGTGATGGATGGCGAGGCGTCATCGGTTAATTTGGCGATTCCGAAATCGGTCAGAATAGGCTGAGACACGCCGTCATTCAGGCGTAGCAGGATATTGGACGGCTTCACATCGCGATGAACCACGCCCGCCGCGTGTGCGCTGTCTAATGCCGAGGCGATGCCGTGTATCAATTCCAGCACGGTCTCAAACGGCATCAGGCCGCCGGTTTTGAGCCGTTCGCCCAGCGTGCGCCCGTCGATATATTCCATGACATAATACGGCGTCTCATGGGTCTGCCCCGCCCCATAGGTTTTGATGATATTCGGATGTTTCAGGCTGACGAGGATTTGTGACTCGCGCTCGAAGCGTTCTAGCGCCTCAGACATACCGGCTAATTCACGCGGGAGCATTTTCACAGCGAACGGCTGACCGGTCTGGATATGTCGCCCCAGATAGACCTCGCCCATCCCGCCACGCCCCAGCAGATTCTCTAGCCGCAACTCGCCCGCCGTCCCGCCACTGCGCGTCCCGTTCACTTGCTCTGTTCGTGGCAGCATGACGGTTTCATCGTGGCGGACATTGCGCTTCATCGCGTCTAAATCAACCCGAAAACCGTAAATGTGAATGTCTAAGCGGTGTGAGACCCAACGCCGCACAGGGTTATAACTCGCCACGACCACCGCTGTCGCGCCAATCAACGACCATGTGCCATCTTGTGCGCCCAAAATCGCCCCTAGCGCAACATCGACGACAAATAACGTGATCGTGAAGATGAGCGCCATCCCCAGCGTGACAATGCCATACACCAGCGAACGGTTAATCACGAGGTCGGCGTCCCATAGCCGGTAACGCAATACCGCTGACGCGATGGAAACCGGCAGCCCAAGCGCCAATAAATACGCGCTGATATACCCGCCCATCGTCACCAATACAAAGATGCTGCCGTCAAGGTTTGGCGCGACGCGGACAGCCGTCTCGCGCAACAATTGACCAAAGACCAAGCACGCGACGGCTGCAATCACCAATTTACTTTGCTGACGTTGAGTCAGGCTGGCGAAATATCGGTAGCGATAAACTTGAAAGCCGACGCCAATCAAGATTAACCCGCCGTTCAAGAGCGATAATCCCAATGTCGGGGTCTGCGCCTGCACAATCAAGATAAACGTCCCGATGATGCTGGAAACGATATGAATGAGCAGCACCATCCACGACCAACGCGGGACGAATTTCCCCGTAGGGAACAGATACAGCGCCGTCAATGCGACGATATACATCAACGAGATCATGGTGAACCCGACGAAACGGGTGCTGGGGATAAATTGGTTCAGCGAGATGTTGACGCCGGATAAGCGCGGCCCGACGAGGAATAGCGCGGCGCTGACCAATAAGCTCATCCAATCATTGGAGCTGCGCCGGTAGATTAAAACGGCCAGACCGATATAGATGATTTGCGCCAGCAAGTCTAACAACGGGCGATAAAACGCGACCACGATATACGGGACGCCCGCTTGTTGAAAGTGAGCCAGATTTTCTGGCGAGACTTGGGCGGTGATACAAGGCGGGGTTCCGCAGAGGTCTAATAAGTTAGAGGTGACGACAACATAATTCGCCAACAGCACCACGACATTGAGCGTGAAAAGGGTTAGCCATGCCAGTTGACTAAAACGCAGCAGTCGGGGATGGTGAATCCGGGTAGATGAAGTGCGGGTATCGCTCTTGAGGCCGATATTGGACATCAATGCTCAAAACTCTCAGGGGAACTTAACCACAGTCATACATTAAGTAGCCTGAGTGTATCACAACACAACTGTCGGCATATAAGGCCAGCGCTATCTTAACCCTCCAGCGCCCGCGCAAACTCGGACGCGGAAGCATAACGTTCGTCCGGTTTCTTTGCTAAAGATTTCATGAGCGCCTACGCCATGGGACGCGATAAATCAGGGCGCAAATCACGCGGTTCAGGTGGGGGTTGATGGAGATGTGCGAACAGCAGCCCAGCCGCTGGCATCCCAACAAAAGGGTGCTGACCAACCAAGAGTTGATAGGCGATCATCCCCAATGCATAAATATCGGCCCGATGGTCAACCGCACGCGAGGCGATGATTTGCTCTGGTGCGATGTAATCCAACGTGCCGACTAGGTTTGAGCGCGCCAACGAACTGGTCGCATCTTGTGCCAATTTGGCGATGCCGAAATCGGTCAAGACCGCTTGCACGCCTTCAACAGTCGGGCGCAGCAAAACATTTGACGGCTTCACATCCCGATGAATCACCCCGGCAGCGTGTGCAGCGTCTAATCCGGCGGCAATATCGCGGATGAGCGCGATGGCCTCCTGTCGTGAGAGGGCGGGCGACTGCTTCATGCGCTCGCTCAAGGTCAAGCCATCAATCAACTCCATCGCCAGATAATGAAACGAATCACTCAAGCCCGCCCCCATCGTCCGCACAATATTAGGGTGGCTCAGGCGGCTCAATAGGTCGGCCTCGCGTTCAAAACGTGCCAACGGCTCGGCTTGGGCGGCCATCTCTGGTGGCAGTAATTTGATGGCGGCTATCGCTTCGGTCTCGCTATGTTGCGCGGCGTAGACCTCACCCATCCCGCCTTTACCCAACAAACCAGCGGGGCGATAACCGCCAATCAACTTTCCAGTCTGCGGGCCAGAGACGGCTTGATTGGCCGACATAAAGCGTGTGTCATGAGCAGGGCGATTGCGGATGTCTCGTAGTTCGACGCGAAAGCCATAAATCTGCTTATCGACAAACCGTGCCAGCTGCGCCCGTGCTGGGTTGAATAACGCCGCCACAACCCCCGTCGAGATGATTAACGGCAGCGTTGAATCCGTCGATAAGCCTTTCAAACCCGCCTGTAAGACAAAAAACAGGGTGAAAAACAGCACCGATAAAGTAATCGATAACGCCGCATAGACCAATGCCCTGTTGATTACCAAGTCAGCGTCACACAACCGGTAGCGCAGCATCGAGAACGCGAACGCCAACGGCAAACCGAGAAAGAGCGCATATTGCGCTACCGCCGCCAACAGGCTAATCACCACATATGCTGAACCCTCTAAGATTGGGACAGCAATATTGCTAACCGTATTGGTGAATAACCCACCTAAGAGCAACGCAACCGCCAAGATCACCCATTTCAATTGTTGACGCTCAATCGGTGATATGGTGTTGTAACGGCGAATCTGGCAATATAAGCCAATACTGCCCAGCAGTATCCCGCCGAATGGCAATTGAGAGGCGACATCCGTCCCAAATATCGGCACATACAGCGCCACACCGCGCAGCAATTCATAGGCCAATGTGATCACCAGAGGCACAACCGCCCATCTAGGGTACAGCCGACCATTGGGAAACAAATACAGCGTGAGATAAGCTGATATGAACATCAGTGAGGTGAGCGCCAACCCCATCGGGCGTGTCTCTGGGAAAACCTGTGGCATTATCCCCGTAAATCCTGTCAATCGGAATCCCAACAGACATAGCATCAGGCTGGTGAGTAGCCCCATCCAATCATCGGATCGACGGCGAAAAATCACTATCCCAACCACCATATAGGTCATAGCGGTTATAATTTCTAAAACTGGGCGCAAGAGAGCGATCACAGCGAAAGGGACGCCGTTATCCGTATATTTCCGAGCAGTTTCAGGGGAGAACTGCGCCGGAAAACACGGTTCAACGGCACATACGTCTAACCGAAGGGCGGCCAGCACAAGCAGGCTGATCACCCCAAACACGGTACTGACGACGACAATCCCCAACCAGACCATCCGCGCCAAACGCAACCGTCTAGGCTGTAAGATACGGGTCGTAGTTAGGTTGGACGATCTCGGTTGAGGGATGTGAAAGCGTCATCTTTAGTGATCTACCAAGCGTAGGCTTCGGGCGCAGTTCCGCCCGGGCCGGGGAAAATCGCGTCGATCTTCTTCAAGCTGTCCGCGCTGAGTTTAATCTCAAGCGAGCGCAAGCTGCCGGTCAATTGCTCAATCGTGCGCGGCCCGATAATCGGGGCGGTCACGACCTTATTCGCCAGCACCCACGCGAGGGCGACATCAGCGGGCTGTTCGCCCAATTTGGCGCACAACGCCTCCCACTTGCGTAGGGCGCGCTCGTGCTTCTTAATGGTTTGCTTGGCGCCATCTTCGCGGCGACGGCTGCCTTCACTGGTGTTAAATATCCCGCCGAGGATACCGCCCTCTAATGGCGACCACGGAATCACACCGAGGCCGTAGCCCTCGCAAGCAGGGATGACTTCTAGCTCAATCGTGCGCTCAAGCAAGCTGTACTTGCTCTGTTCGCTGACCAAACCCATAAAATGGCGATTCTTAGCGGCTTCTTGTGCCTGCGCGATATGCCAGCCAGCGAAGTTGCTGCTGCCAAAATACAACACCTTGCCTTGTTGCACCAAGACCTCGCACGCCTGCCAAAGTTCTTCCCACGGGGTCGTTCGGTCAATGTGGTGAAACTGGTACAGGTCGATGTAATCGGTCTTGAGGCGCTTGAGGCTGGCCTCCGCCGCTTGGCGAATGTGCAGTGCAGACAGGCCGCGCTGATTCGGCCAATCGCCCATCCCGCCATAGGCTTTGGTGGCTAAGACGGTTTTTTCGCGCCGCCCCCCGCCCTGTGCGAACCAATTGCCGATAATCTGCTCGGTGATGCCTTCCCCTTTTTTCCAGCCATAGACGTTGGCCGTGTCAAAAAAGTTGATGCCCACCTCATGCGACTTGTCCATGATGGCGAAGCTGTCGGCCTCAGTGGTTTTGGGGCCAAAATTCATCGTGCCGAGGCATAACCGACTGACCGATAGGCCGGTACGACCTAAACGTGCGTATTCCATTTGTAAAATCTCCTGAATCGACTCAAAAACGGGATATTGGCGAGTATATCATCCCTAACACTGTGTATTTTAACGGGTTTTGAGGCAGACCACATCAATCCAAAGAAATAACGAACGCCAATCTTGATCTATCAGTGCGGACAACGCAGGCATTTTCACGATAATCATCGCACTGAATGACCATTCATTATAATGAACATATATTCACCATAATGAACATGTATTCACCATAATGAACATGTATTCACCGAAAGATATTACTAAAACAAGGCTCATGTTCAAATCGCGTGGTGTAGGGACGGCATTCTTGCCGTCCGTTTTCAGAACAGGCGGACGCCCAGAAGGGCGTCCCTACCGTCACAATCGTTTCACACAGTCTAGGATATGCGCTAAAACAAAAGGGCGTCCCATGAGACGCCCTCCTGATACAACACCACTTTAATCGCGGCGGTTGTTGTTGTTTCCGTTACTCCCACCACCACCACCACCACGACGACGGCGCGGCGCGTCCCCGCTGCCACCCTCGGACGCGGCCAGCAAAGACAGCGCCGATGGGGCTTCATAGCCGCTGTTTGAGGCGGGTTTTGGCGCGTTCGATTGGGGCTGCGCTTGTGATGTGCCGGGGCGTGCTACCGAACGCGGCGCCAGCGCCCCGCTGGATGAAGGCGAAGATGACGATGAAGAAGATGAGGACGAACCACGGTACGACCCGCCGCCACTGGTCGAGGATGACGAGCCGGAGGATTGACTGCGCCCAGACCCGCTACCGCTCGATGAGGACGAAGATGCGCCTTGTCCACGACTCGCGCTAGTGCCAGTTGAGGACGACGTACTGGACGATGATCCACGCGACGCACCACTGCGACCTGATGACGATGAGCTAGACGACGAACCGCGCCCTGCCCCATTGCCGCTGGATGAGCGCAAGGAATCGCGCCCACCGCCGCGCTGAGGGCGTGGAGGACGGTCATCCGGCATCGGTTGGGTCGAGTTGGCATTGGCCGCAAACGGGTGGTCGGTCACAACCGGCACGCGCAAGCGGATGAGGCGCTCGATGTCACGCAGGAACGAACGCTCCTCGCTGTCGCAGAATGAAATCGCAATGCCCTCTGCACCAGCGCGGGCGGTGCGCCCGATGCGGTGGACATAGCTCTCCGGCTCATTGGGGAGTTCATAGTTGATGACGTGCGTCACATCGTCTACGTCAATGCCGCGTGCGGCGATGTCAGTGGCGACCAACGCACGGATGTTCCCGGCTTTAAAATCTGACAAAGCACGCTCACGGGCGCTCTGCGATTTGTTGCCGTGGATGGCGTCAGCACGCACGCCGCCGTCCTCTAATTGCTTGGCGAGTTTGTTCGCGCCGTGCTTGGTACGGGTGAAAATCAGCACGCGGCGGATGGCGCGGTCACGCAAGAGCATCTCCAACAGCGGGCGCTTCTCTTGTTTGGAGACAAAGTACACCGACTGGGCGATTTTCTCTACCGTAGTGGCCTGTGGCGTGACTTCAACCTTAGCCGGGTTATCGAGGAAACTGTCGGCGAGGTCTTGGATGTCTTTGGGCATGGTGGCCGAGAACAACAGGTTTTGGCGCTTATACGGCAACGCCTTCAACACCTTCCGCACGTCATGGATGAATCCCATATCGAGCATCCGGTCAGCCTCGTCCAAGACGAAGACATCCAGTGAACTCAGGCGCACAAACCCCTGATTCATCAGGTCAAGCAGGCGTCCGGGCGTGGCGACGAGGATATCGATGCCGCGCTTGAGGGCGTCTACCTGAGGGTTTTGGCCGACACCGCCGAAAATCACGGCGGCGCGTAGGCCGGTGTGTCGGCCATAAGCGTTAAAACTCTCGGCGATTTGCGACGCGAGTTCACGGGTGGGCGACAAAATCAGGGCGCGGATATTACGCTTCTGGGATAACGCCGGGGTCTTGGATAGGATTTGGAGGATGGGCAGCGCGAAGGCCGCCGTCTTGCCCGTGCCGGTCTGGGCGCATCCAATCAGGTCGCGGCCATCCAACACATACGGGATGGCTTGCTCTTGGATGGGGGTTGGCGTGTCGTAGCCTTCCGATACGAGTGCGCGTAGCAGAGGGTCAATCAGGTTTAGGTCTTTGAAGTGCATTACTTGCCTCTTAGGTGAGCGTGTTTAGCGCCGCCGCTTCTTTGTGAGCAGGGCGCGATATAGTGCGCGCAGGTCGGCAGCCAGTCGGTCAATGCCATAGCGATTGAGCATGGCGCGCTGCGCGTCGGTGGTATCGGGTGGTTCAGCCAGTACAGCGAGGACGCCCGCTGCCAGCGCATCTCTATCGCCGGACGGGGTGAGCGTGCCGAAGCGCCCACCTTCTAACAAGTCCGCTAGACCGCCCACCCGTGTGGCGACTACCGGACACCCTGCTGACAGCGCCTCAATGATGGTGACAGGAGTCCCCTCATTAACGCTGCTAATCACAAATACATCCATATCGGCGTAAGCGATGGTCAAATCGCGTTGCCAGCCAGTGATGATCACCACCTCGCGCAGCCCCAGCGCGTCAATCTGCGCCTCGACCTCGGCGCGGAGTTCACCATCGCCCACCATCACAAACCAAGTCTCAGGACGCGCCGCGTGAATCTTGGCGGCGGCCTCCAAAAACAGCGCATGGTTCTTGACCGCCACAAATCGCCCGGAAATCCCCACCAACGGCGCATGCGCTGGGATGCCCCACGCTTGTCGGAAAATGCCCGACTTGCGCGGCGTATCCGCGAACGGTTGGAGGTCTAAACCCAGTGGCAAGACCGTAATGCGCTCTGACCGAGCAACCCGGTATTTATCGGCCAACTCGCGGCGCAAGCCCTCGGTCAGGGTTAAAATCACATCGGTAATCCGGCTGGTAATTTGCTCCAGCCAGATGAACATCTGCGTCTTACGGGGGCCAAAGTAGCCCTCGAAAACGTGTCCGTGGAAGGTATGCACAATCACCGGCACACCGGCAAGCTTGGCCGCCCACCGCCCCACAAATCCCGCTTTGGCCGTGTGCGTATGCACGACATCTGGCTTCTCGCGCCGAATCACCCGCCACAACTGCCACAACGTCCGCACGTCCCGTATCGGATTCAGCGAACGGCTGAGTTCCGGCACAATCAGCGGCGTGACGCCATGTTGTTCTGCATAGTAACTCATATCGCCCTCGCCGGGTTCAATGCTGCCGCACACCAGCGTAGACTGGTATTCGGCGTCATTGAGTTTGGCCGTTAATAGCGAAACATGAATCGCTGGGCCGCCGATGTTCAGGCGTGCGATGATACGGAGGATTTTAATGGGGCGAGGGGTCACGCCTGCTCCTCGCCGTCGGGGGTTTCGGTGTAATAGCCATCGCTGTCGGTAGCCTCATCACGGGCGGCAGAGTCAAAGTCGATAAACCCATCGTCTCCGTCGTCGCTGCTCATGAAGTACTCGTAATCCGGCACGTCGAAATCGGTATCCGACTCGTCATCCCGCGCCATCGTCACGCTCACGCCATTATCGTTGCGCGGCGCGCTCTGGGCGCTACGGAAGCTGAGGCGAATCGGCGTGCCTTCAAAGGCAAACTTATCGCGGATACTGTTTTCAAGATAGCGCCGGTAAGTGAAGTGAACCAGCGAACGGTCATTGGTATGGAACAAGATGACCGGCGGCGCGATACGGACTTGGCTGCCGAAGTAAATCTTCAGGCGGCGCGTCCCGCGTGTCGTCGGCGGATGATGCTGAACTGCGGCGCGTAGGATGCGGTTCAATTCGCTGGTCGGGATGCGGAAGTGCCGCGTCTCATACACGCGATTGGCCGCCTCTAACACTTGATGGATGCGCTGTCCGGTCAAGGCGCTGATGTAGATGAACGCCGCATACGGGACGAAGTGCAGTCGTTTACGGGCTTCTTCATCAAAGCGGAGCATGGTGGTCGATTCTTTCTCCACCGCGTCCCACTTGTTGATAATGACCACCAGCGATTTGTACTGCTCGATGATATACCCGGCGATGTGTTCGTCCTGCTCAGTCACGCCCTCAATGGCGTCAACCACCAAGATAGCGACATCGCACCGTTCAATGGCATTCATCGAACGGATGACGCTGAACTGCTCTACGCCCGGTTCCACCCGTCCACGCCGACGAATACCCGCCGTGTCGATCAGGGTGATAGGCTGCCCATGCCACGCGATTTCGGTGTCGATGGCATCGCGGGTCGTGCCAGCGATGGGCGAAACAATCACACGTTCTTCGCCAATCAACTTATTGATGAGCGTCGATTTGCCCGCGTTCGGACGCCCGACGATGGCGATGTGCATGTGTTCGTTTTCGCGGTGTTCATCATCCAGCCAATCGCCTTCCGGCAAAACGCGGATGACTTCATCCAACAAGTCGCCGACGCCGACGCCGTGGACAGCGCTGCACGGGATAACCTCACCCAAACCCAGCGCGTAAAACTCGTAATGGTCTTCACCGCTTTGGAGGTCGTCCGCTTTGTTGGCGGCAACCACCACTGGCTTGCTACTACGGCGCAAAATCTCGGTGATTTCGCGGTCTGCTGCCGTGATGCCGTGGTGGATATCAACCACCAAGACAATGACCTCGGCTTGTTCAATGGCAATCATCGCCTGCTGACGAATCAGCGGGATAAACTGTGCACTGCCTTCGGCTAATGGATTTTCGTCGCGTGTGCCTTTGGGTTGATAAACCTCGATACCGCCGGTATCGACAACGCGGAAATACACCCCATTCCAATACGACTCCCCATGCAGGCGGTCACGGGTCGTTCCGGGAATAGGGTTAGTCACGGCAAGTCGTTCACCGACCAGCCGATTAAACAGCGTGCTTTTGCCCACATTGGGTCGGCCCACAAGGGCTACCAATGGTTTACGTGCCATCTTACGGATTCTCGCTTATTACTCGGCACACCATTGTATATGGATTATAGCGCCAATTCGAGTTCCAGTTCGTCTCTCAGAGGGATACCGTCGTTTCCGTTGATGGGGATTTGCGGTTTCAGACGGCGTGCCTCAATCAGCGCATTTGCGTGCAGCGCGACTAAGTGAAAGCCGCGCTTCTGGTAGAAGCGCAGGGCGCGGGTGTTGTCGTTGGTCGTCACAAGCCACAGGCGCTTACAATTCGCGGCGGTGGCAGTGTGTTTGACGACTTCTAGCAACGCCGTCCCGACGCCGATTCCCGGAGTCAAACTGTCGAGCGTGACCATCTCGCAGGCGGGTTTTTCTAGCCGATAAGTGGCAAGACCAATAATTTTGCCTTGTTTTTCGGCGTCTAGCGAGCCATCAATGGCGACGAAACCATCCAGCAAATGCCCATAGTACACCTGCCCACGCGAGACGACTTTGGTCGAGTGCCAGTGGTCGTCCATGAATTGCGCCACCCATGTGCGGTCTTTAACCACTAATGGGCGAATGTGAAACGCGGGGGACTCGGCCATGCCGTTTCACCTCTGGCGGGTTAGGCCTGATTTTAATGCTGAAAGGTTCAGGACATTATTATGCCACATTCGCCCGCCTGTTACAAAAACTATCAGACAATGAAGCGCATCATGACCGATTCGCACACATATTCATAGCCTATCGCGCTATAAATCTTGTTGGAAGTCGGGTTTTCAGCATCGGTATACAGGAAGCAGAATCGGCGACCTTCATCCAACAACAGTTGGCTGACTGCGGCGACGGCGGTGCTGGCGTACCCTTTGCCGCGCAGTTCCGGCGGCGTATACACCGGCCCAAGGCGGATGCCGTGCGGAGTCGGCCCGGTCACACCGACCAATGCAGTCGATTTTCCGTCACTCTGCCAGATGAACAGGCGGCGCTGCTTAAATTCAAAGGTGCGCTCCGCCCACAGGCGACTGTCATCGGGATTAGGATTGGCGTCGTGCAGCGCATCGCGTACAAACCCGATGTGCCATTCAGTCAATAGGTCGATGTCCGGCGGCCTCGCGAAGCGCAACTCCCCCGCCACTGGGCGCGGCGGGATGACTTTTCGCAGCGCGTAGATTTTCTGTGGCATCTCGACCTCAGACGACTGGCCGGTCAGGCTGTGCCAAATCGGGACGAAGGCGTCAATCTCACTCGGTGCGCCCGTCACCCCCGGTAATAACTTGACCAGTGGCTGAATCGACTCCGCCAGCAACCTCACCCCATCGAGATCGGTAAAGTGTGAAAGGATGAGGTTGTGTGGGGATGTCCGCAGCGCCGCGCCAATGACTTTACCGGCGTCGTCGGTGACGCTTGCCATATAGAAATCGGGATAGATTTCCGGTTGGTGGCGGACGATATGGCTCAGGCCGAAAATCAGGTTATGTTCGGCCTCGCGTTCCAGCAAAAATGCCTCTACCCGCGTATACCAGTCGTGCGGGTCTTTATAGGTTTGAATTTTCGGCATTTCACCCTCTTTCGGCGTGATTCTAGGCGTGTGATTCAGTATAGGCGTAAAACGACATCGACCTACCCTCAACGGCTACCATCAATTTTTGGGGGGATAAATCAAGGGGACTAATTTTCGGGGAACGGGCTGCGCCAATCGGCACGCTTCAAATCAGGGACGGGCGCAAAATCAGAATCGGCAGAGACCAATGTCGAATCAGTTCGCACAGCGACGACTGCAATCAAGATATCCATATCGGACAGGGTGCGTCCTGCCCGCTGCAAGGTCGCCCAAAGTTGCGCGGCATTTTCCCAGTCGGATTCCGTGGGGATAGTCACGTCTAGACCATCCTGCAACGTTTCAAGATAATCAAGTTTAGCACTTGCTCCGGCATGGATGAGGCCACGTTTGACCTCAAACATCACTGGGGGAACAGATATAAATGACTGCACCAAGACTTTTCTGTTGCAACAGACGGGCGTATACACGGGTATAGGCTTGCTGTTCGCTATTGATTCGGCCTGCGCGGAGCGCCTGAAGGATGTCTGAGATAGCGTTGGTATCCAGCAAAAACGACATGGTTTACGGTTTCGATTGGGCTTCGGGTTGCCCTTCCATTGCCGCCTGAATTTTGTCTAATTGCGACTCGGAAAGACCATCTCGTAACCCTTCAATGGCCTGTACTAATGTGCGCCAATCGGTCTTGCGCCCTAGAGTTTCACTCAGGTGTTGGTGAAGTTGCTCCATCTCGGCTTGTGGTAAAGCATCAACAGCAGTCAAGAGTTCTTGCATTGTCATAATTTACATCTCCTGATTTCATTCAGCATTATTATATCGCAAAATTTGTCCCACCCTGCCCATGCCGATGGGCGGCGCGTATAATCATCGGCCAAACCACCAACCACACAGGACGAAAAATCGCCCCATGACCGCACCTGATTTGCGCTCCGGCGGTATCGCCGTTTTGGACTTTGGCTCGCAATACACCCAACTCATCGCTCGCCGCGTGCGTGAACTCGGCGTGTATGCCGAGGTATTCCCGTTTGACGCCCCGCTGGAAAAAATCAACCAGCACGCCCCCAAAGGCTATATCCTCAGCGGCGGCCCAAACTCGATTTATGAGGAAGGCGCGCCGCAACTTCAACCGGCGCTATTGGCGTCGAATCAACCGATTTTAGGGCTGTGCTACGGGATGCAGGCGCTGACCTATTCGCTGGGCGGAAAAGTGGCGGGCGCGACTCACCGTGAATATGGCCGCGCCGACCTCACCCACTCTGGCAGTCGCTTATTCACCGATGTGCCGGAGACCTCGCACGTCTGGATGAGCCACGGAGACCGGATTGAGCAGCCGCCGTCGGGATTCACACCGCTGGCCGTCAGCGGAAACTCCCCCTACGCCGCGATGGGCGACGACTCACGCGGGCTATATGGCGTGCAGTTCCACCCCGAAGTCGTGCATACCGCTCACGGCACACAAATCCTCAAAAATTTCGTCGTAGGGGTGTGCGGCTGTGAGGAGAAATGGAACGCGGGCGCGTTCATTGACGACGCGGTAGAAAAGATCCGCGCACAGGTCGGGGACGGGCGCGTACTGCTCGCCCTCAGCGGCGGCGTAGATTCGTCCGTCGCGGCGGCGCTACTGCAAAAAGCCATCGGAGACCGCCTGATGTCGGTGTTCGTCAACACCGGCATGATGCGCCTGAACGAGCCGGAACAAGTCGCGGCGGTGTTTGGTCAAGGGGATATGAGATTCACTGCGCTCAATGCCAGCGAAGAATTTCTGTCGGCGTTGTTCGGCGTCACCGACCCAGAATCAAAGCGGAAAATCATCGGTAAAACCTTCATTGACCTATTCACGCGCTACGCCTCTGAGCAAGCGGGTGCGGGCGTCAAATTCTTGGGTCAAGGGACGATTTACCCAGATGTCATCGAAAGCGCCCATTCCAGCAAGGTCAGCAAGGTGATTAAGAGTCACCATAACGTCGGAGGGTTGCCGCCCGACCTCGCCGACAAGTTCTCGCTAGTCGAACCGCTGCGCGACTTGTTCAAAGATGAGGTGCGGCGCGTCGGTGAGGCGTTGGGCTTGCCCGGCACGTTGATTTGGCGTCAGCCCTTCCCCGGCCCCGGCCTCGGAATCCGTTGCCCCGGTGAAATCACATGGGAACGGCTCGAAACGTTGCGCCAAGCCGACGCGATTTTTATCGAGGAACTCGAAAAAGGTGGTCTGATGCGCTATGACTCGTCTCAACTGACCGCGCAATGTTTTGTCGTATTGTTGCCGGTCAAGAGCGTCGGTGTGATGGGCGATAACCGGACTTATGAGGAAGTGGCCGCCCTCCGCGCTGTCGTCACCGATGATTTTATGACGGCAGATTGGGCGCGGTTGGATTATGGCCTGTTGGCGCGAGTGAGTAACCGGATCGTGAACGAGGTCAAGGGCATCAATCGCGTGCTGTACGACATCACCAGCAAGCCGCCCGCCACGATTGAGTGGGAATAGGCTGCACTTCAATATAATGTTAAGGTGTCTCTGGGTTAATAACAGTTAACCCTTCAGCTATTGCCGCAGCTATCAAACGTAAATCACTTCCAACAAATATAAGCCGCCCGACATTCGCTTGTGACAGGGCGGTTTGTATTTCTAATGCGGATGCCAATTGGATTGCATCCAGTGTCCGCAATGGGTGGATGTCTAACAAAATTTTCGCCCGTGCTACAACACGAGATGTCAGGATTAACCGCCTATACTGATGATTAAACTGTAAAACGTATTCATGAACGCTCTTGGCGCTCATCAATCACAAGTTGACTGAGGCTCACGCCTGACAATCGTTCGCGTAACATCATCAAAACATGCTCCGCTTGCGAATCAGATATAGTTTTATGGTCAGGGTCTGACGGGATAATCCAATCCCCTAGCACCGTCGTAATAACCTGATTTGCCGTCACGGGCTGAACGGCTACAGGGGTTCTCTCTGGGATATCCAACGGTTCTAGCAAACGTATATGGCCGTTTTCGTAAACGCCGTTAACAATTACTGTTGAGGGTTGAGGATGTGTCATTTTATTTACCCAGCCTTTTCACTGATTATACCAAAAATCCCAACCCGTTTGATGATTTCAAGGTATGACAATGACACCCGCTTTGATGCCAAACCTAAATCAAAGTGCGTAGGTCAATCTCTAACAGCCCGGCCACCAACTTTAAGATTCCGATGTGGTCGGGCTTTTGTTCTGCCCATAGCAGGTCTGGCGATAGTGCGAATTTGGGTAACAAGCCAGACGTCATACGACCCTCTGCATCTAGCGGACGGCGGCGGTATAAGGCGTTTTCGCCCAATTCGTAGACATCCGCGATGCGGCGTTCGGGATCAATTAACCAATACTCGCGCACACCCCCCTGCTCATACTCGCGGAACTTGACGCCATAATCCCGCTCGATGCTCTCAGGCGAGATGACTTCCATCACGATGTCCGCTGCGCCGTCCAGATAAGTCGCTTTGATACGATCAAGATGCTCGTTCAGCACAATCAGTACATCGGGTTCACGGGCGGAAAGCTCCGACGAAAGGCGCTGGACAAAGCTCTGGCTGAACACTTGTCCGGTATGGGTGAAGTCAAAATAAGCCCCTAAAATTTTTACCAACCATTGAATTAGAAAAATATGAAACGCACTCGTCCCCATTTGATTTAGCTCCACACGGCCATCAGGTAGCCATTCCGCATGATAACCGTCAAACACAGCGAGAAATTCCTCGAACGTGTAGCGACGGTCAAGCGACGGATGAATTATTTCGGGCGTGCGCTCAAGCCTATAATCGGTCACGAGTCCAGTCCCCACTCTTGGATAGGGAAAGTATAACATAGGTCATATTCATCCAACGCCGCCCATTCCCCCGTATAATCAATATCAACAAACATCACATCCTACGGGGGATTTTGTGGTTATGGACGCCGCCGCCATCACACCTAGTTTCAACGCGAATATCGCCATGCTGGACGATTATCTCGATACCAGTATGTACCCGCCCGCCTGCATATCCAAACCTCGCAGCCACTATATGCCGCGCTGACGGCGCAAGACATCACCCCAGAAACGCACATGCTGGGCGTGACTTGGAACGGGCGGCTGCACACCCTACCGATGCGGATGGTGCTATGCTACAACGTCATAGAAGGCATCACCGAGGATGACGAACCGTGGATCATGACCTTCTGCAACGCCTGTAACACCGGCATGGTCTTCGACCCGATTGTGGACGGCAAAACCCTCCACTTTGAACGGCGCGGCGCGTATGATGGGATGCTGCTCATCTGGGATGCCGAAACCCGCTCGTATTGGCAGCACATCACCGGGGAATGTTTATACGGCGAAAACGCTGGGAAACAACTGCGCGGAAAAACCGTCACCCATCACCTAACCGCCGCAGAAGCCGTCGCGCTTGACCCGCAAGCTATGTTATGGTCTGTCCCCCTCACCCCGGAACAAGAGCGCCTCACAAGGTCGATGGAAAAAATGCGCGCCCACCCCGAATTGGTCGAAGCGGGCATCATCTCAACCTTT
>Ga0163154_10003872_pt1 | contig 20219 bp, 18 predicted proteins | sample OliLakLV19MP9P1_FD_148649 | JGI IMG/M metagenome (GOLD analysis project Ga0163154, IMG submission 148649) | Freshwater microbial mat bacterial communities from Lake Vanda, McMurdo Dry Valleys, Antarctica - Oligotrophic Lake LV.19.MP9.P1 | ecosystem: Environmental > Aquatic > Freshwater > Lake >...
TATGTAAAATTGCTGTTGGTCAAACCGGTTTTGCATTAATTTATGTACCTGAAAAAATGAGAACAGAAGAATTATGTAAAATTGCTGTCAATCAAGATGGTTTAGCCTTACAATTTGTTCCTAAGCACTTACGAACAGAAGAATTATGTAAAACTGCTGTAAGTGAAACAGGTGATGCATTAGAATATGTACCTGATTATTTGAAACCAAAAATAAAAGAGTATTTAGCAAAGAGATCAGTTGCATCAACTGTATTTGGAAAAAAGATGTTATCAATAGCTTCTGAAAAAAACGTTAACACATTCTCTTCTACTATGAGAGATTTAAATACTAAAAAAGATAAGGAAAAATTATTATCTTTTTTAAAATCATTTAAAGAAAAGTTTGATACTAATTATATTAATGGAACCAATACTAATGAATGCGAAACTAATTCATTACAAGAAACATTAGGACAACGATGATTACATATTCTGGCGTAGATTTTCTTTATCGTTCTGGAGATATGACACCTCAAGAACTTTTAACAGATATTAAAAAATTTAATATAAAAAAAGTTATTAGTTTTGATTCTGGAACAGGCATTAAATTTGGTAATATATTACCAAATAATATGGAGCATATTATGAATCCGATTAATATTGGAAGTGATTCTTTGGCAGCCGCGAGAAGTTTATCTTTAAAAGTTAAAAATGGTTTTATGGACAATTCTGCCGGGAAACCTTTATTAGTACATTGTAAGGCTGGTACGGATATTACGGGCTTAGCTATTGCTCTTTATAAAGAAATTAAAAAAAATGTTAGTTGTACTGATGCTATCAGAGATATCAAATCTTTTGGTGGCTTAGGTCCATCAATTGGTTTAACAGCAGATCAGTTTATTCAAGTAATTTGCGAATCTTGTAAAATTAATCACCAGCATTTCAACCAAGAAAATCAAAAATCTACTCAAGAAACTGAAGGTTTAGATGCTAAAAATAATTCAGACAAAGTAACTATAAATTTAAACGATATAAGCAACGCGGATGATATTGCAAATCTTATGAGAGCGCATTTACAAGGTCCTACTGCTCCTATAGTAAACCCTCAACAATCGTTTGCACCATATATGGACCCAAATGTTGATAGATATCCTGGTATTGTATTAGCTAAAAAACGAAGAAAAATATTAAATAAAATTTTAGATAAAAAAAATGAAAAAGAAGATTCTAATGATATGAATATACCGCAAATAGGTCAGGTTAATAATTATCAAGGAGCACCCAATTCTCAAATTTCAGCACCAAGCGGTTCACCAGGAGCGCCCAACGCTGCTGCTTTTTCCGATCCTGGTGGTTGGGTTCAACTATAATTAAGGCATTTGTTTATGGATATTTTAAAAATAGCTCAAAGAATAGAAATGTCTATAGATATTCCTGATTCAAAAAAGAATATTGCCTTATCTTTAGTTAAAAAATTAGAGTCAATAGCTGGTAAATTAAATTCTTTCGATTCACATTTAGATATTTTATATAATCCATTTAGTAATCATGATACCGTTTCTGTTGAATCTGTTCAAGAGATTCGAGGAACATTAAGTAGGTATAAAGAAGCTATTAAAGAAAATTTATTTGAAATTAAAAAATTTGCTATTTTGGTTGTGGCAGCTTTAGAGACTTTTTCTTCGGACATTTCTGTTGTGGAATTATTAAACTCTTTTACTGATTTTATTGGTGAATTAGAAAATAAAAGCGATCTTTTATTTAAAGATATGGATAATTGGTCTTCAGAAACTTACAGGCAGGATATATTAAAAGATATAGATGATATAAAAAATCAAAAAATTCAGATAGAAAATTTAATTTTTGATAGAATAATTAAGTATATCAATAGTAATATTCTTGCTAAAAGCTGGGTGAGTTCTTTAAATGATGAATTAGAATTTTCAATTAATAAAAAAGAGCCTTATATTAAAAGACTCTTTAAAGAAAGAGAAAATGCTTTACAAGATTTGATTGATACAAAATAAGGATAAAAATGGCTTTTGTTAAACGTGGGATTGGTCATATTGTTAGTATTGTTCCGGAACAAGAAGTGAAAGAAGAAGATGTTAAAAAAGCTCTGTTAGCTGTAAAAACAGCTAGAGAATCTTTTAACGAGAAAAACAATATTTTAAGCAAAACAAACAATTTAGGAAATTAATGAGCTTAATAAAATTAGGCGAATCAATTAGGATTCAGCCCAGCGACATTCGAGATACTGATTCGGTTCTTTCAGAACTTGATACAGAGATTATTAATGAATTTACTAAAACCGCAGCCGGTTTGAAAGAAATTGCTCCAAAAGCAAATGATTTTCTTTATTTTACAGCTATCATGATGCATGCTGCAGAGTCTGCATTGCTTGATGAGAGTGGTGTCTTTAAGACAGATTCTTCTGGTAACGATTTGACTGCTATTTGGGAAAAGTCTGGAAAAGATTCTCTTAAATGGGTTTGTTCGGATAAAAATGTTCTACCTTATCGCAATAGTAATCATGATATTTTCCCAGAATCTGAATTAAAAACAGCTTATAAAAAATGGGTTGGAAAACCTCTTTGCTTAGACCATCAGTCACAGAGCGTTGATCATATTCGTGGCGTTATCGTTGACACTTATTATGATGAAAAACATAAACGTATTATTGCTCTTTGCGCTCTCGATAAAGTTAATTATCCAGATTTAGCACGTAAAGTAAGTACTGGTTATGCAACATGTGTTTCAATGGGAACTGCTGTAGGAAAAGCTATTTGTACAGAGAATGGTTGTCATAAAGTTGCCCGTTTAGAGCCTGATTTCTGTGAACATATGCGAGCAAGATCATGTTATGGCGAAATTAATACAGAGCTATCACCTATTGAGTTATCAATTGTTGTGAATGGCGCGGACCCAAAAGCAAAAATTCGTCACATCGTAGCAGCGGCTGATTCTATTGCCAAATATGTTGAAGATAAAAAAGAATTATTAAATGCTACTAAAGATGCGGTATCTTTAAGTGAGATAAAAGATATTGAGTCAAATCTATCTTATGCTCAAGAAGCTTTGTCAAGACTAAAGGTGCTTGCTGAAAAGGAAGAGCCAGAAGAAGATAAAAACGAAGTGGAAGATATCAAACCACCTTATGGGCAACATGGTGTTTTAGAACAAGAAGAAACAGTTTTGGAAAATACAAATAGAACGTATAACTTTCCTGAAAGATTTGCTAGCCTACTAAATGATTTAGAGACTAGAGTAGATAAAATAATTAATAAAGTAGCTTCCTTAGAAGCAAATAACAAAAATAATGAGGATTTCAATATGTCAAAAGAACTAGATAAAAAAGCTTACTTTCAGGGTGCTGGTGGTGTAAATGAACCCACTCCAGGCAAACCAAAATATGAAAAAGAAGATTCCGATAAAATTCGTAATACTCTTGATAAACAAATGACCCCTACCCCCACATCATTGGGCGGAGCTGATGGTCTTGCTCCTGGTGATTTAGAGAAGAAAAAAGCTCTAAAACGCGCTACTGATGAGGCCGTCGAACGTAAACTTCGTCGAGAAGCTGCCGTTGAAGCTGCTAAAAAAGTTGCTTATTTTCAGGGTGGCGGAGGAGTTGCTGAGCCAACACCTGGTAAACCAAAATATGAAAAAGAAGATTCTGATAAAATTAGAAACACTCTTGATAAACAAATGGTTGGAGCTTCACCTTTTCCAGGCGTAGGTTCGGTTGATGGTCTTTATGGTGATGATCTTAAGAAAAAACAAATGCTTTCTCGCGCTAAATTAACTGGTAAATTCATTAAAGCTGCTAACGTTGATGGTTCAGCTAATCTTGGTAATTCACGTTGGGATATCTTTGCTGATAACCGCTTAATTCTCACCGCCACAGTTAAAGATATTGCTGGTAATCGTGCCGAAACATTATTTACATCAATCGCTACTAAAGATTTTGGTGGTAAAATAATTGCAACTATTAAATCTGAGGGTTTTGATAAAGCTGTTTCGCTTTACAAAGGTGCTCAAATAATCGACCCATCAGCTCTTCCTGCTGCTCCTGCCGACATGGCTCCAGCACTTGAGGCAGCTCCTCTTGATGAGGCTGTTGAAGAGACTGTTGAAGAGACTGTTGAAGATTCTGGTTTTTCAGGAGAACCTCTTGATCAGGTTCGTAATCTTGTTTCAAATTTAGACAATAACGTTGCAGATCTTAAAAAATCTCTAGAAGCTCTTGAAGAAGAAAACGTTGACGACCTCGGCGCTTTAGTTTCTGAATCTCCTGTTACAGCTTCTTCTTCATTACCAGTAATGCGGAAAAAACTCAATGGTGCCTTAATCAAAGGTATCAAACAAGCCATTGCAGAACTAGAAGATAACAAAGAAGAGCTTGAACTTCTTGCTCACATTTACAGCACTCCTGGTAATATTACCAAACAAAACAAAGTTGTTGTTCGTGAAATTCATACATCAGCCGTGACTGATACACGTACAGCTACTGCTAACGTTCATAAATTAATGTCAGCGTTCGTTAAATATGCTCGTGGTACAGAAGCTCTAGTCAAACGCGCTCAAGCTGTTGACTTTGGTAGTGGTACCGTTTCTGACACTGATACCAAAGATCTTGATAAATTAGTTGCTGAATGGGAGAAAACAGATTTTCCTGACGCAAATGAAGCTTTTGAAAAAATTGAAGACGTATTAAAAGCTGAAGACGAAGATGAGGCAACTCATACAGGACATATTGAACATGACACAGTGGTAATCAATCCTGATGTTTCTACTAAAACTCCAGAAGAGGTTAAAAAGATGCTAGAAGGACTATTACCACCAGAGGCTGATACATTAAGCGCAAATGACGTTACAGTTGATCTTGCTACAAAACAATTAACAACTGATAAACAAACTGCTAAAGATTTGTTTGCTAGCGCAAATGCTAGGTCTGAGCTTCGTGCTAAATTAGCTCAAAAAGGTGTTACATTTAGCGATATGCTAAAAGCACATCCCGCTGCTACCAGAACACAACTTGATGTTAAACCATCAAAAGATGGTGATAAAGTTGAAACTCTTGAAGAGGTACACAGCGTAATGAGGGATGTTGCTCTTGCACCTCCACGCAATGTTCGTACAGCTGCTGAGGGTATTCAGAAAATGGTTGTTGCTGGTCGTATAGATCCTAAAACAGACTTCCCAGGACTTATATCAGAGGGCCTTGATCCTGCTGCTGTAAAATATTGGAAATCTTTTTGGGGTGAAGCTAAAGATGGTGGTTCAGAATTCGCTTCTGAATTAGTCAAAGAATATGCTAAGAAAAAAGCTGCAGAAGAAATTGAGGCTTACAAAGTTAAAATTGCTCGTGCTTACGAACTTTCATATGAAATGGCTGAAAAAGGATTTATTCCTTCAAGCCGTGAAGCTGTAAAAGAGCAGGTTGAGTCTGTTCTTGCTTTTAATGATGAAGCTTTTGAGAGTTTGAAAAAAGTTGTTGCTCGTCAGGCTTCTTCAAGCCTCCGCAAAACTGCCATGCCACTAGTTGGTGCTGATAGTTTTGGATTCGGAAAAGAAGTTCCTGCACTTCCTGCTACCCGCTCAGATGCAGGTGAATTCCAAGCTGACTTAAATTCTATGTTTGACAGCAAACCTCGTCGCTAATTAAAAACTAAGGGGTAGGTAAAAAACCTACCCCTTTTCTATTCTTTTTAAGGTTTACTATGTATAAAAGCGATCCGAAAAACTTTATTGCTAACTCTATGAATGAAATCATAGAAAGTAAACAGTTTCAAAATATTTTTAAAAAAGCTCAAGTTTCAGAAACTATTCCTGTTGATATAGTCGTTGAAGATCCTAAAAAAACACTACCTTTAGATCTTCCTAAAGAAGGAGTTCTTAAGGGCCCCGACAGAAATTCTGCTGACGATTATGTTCCTACTGAGACTATTCCTGTTGATGTCGTCGTTGAAGATCCTAAAAAAACACTACCTTTAGATCTTCCTAAAGAAGGAGTTCTTAAAGGTCCTGATAGAAATTGTGTTGATGATACAGTTCCTACTGAGACTATTCCTGTTGATATCATTGTTGAAAATCCTAAAAAAACACTACCTTTAGATCTTCCTAAAGAAGGAGTTCTTAAAGGTCCCGACAGAAATTCTGCTGATGATGGTGATTTATCTGTTTCACAAAATTTTAATGACTTAGCTTATCCAATTGCATTCGCTTTACAAGAGCTTCTAAATACTTCTAGTGGATCAGATAGTGACTTAAGAAAAATTAAACGTCAATTAGAAGTTATTACTCAGTGTGCAACAAATCTTGAAGAAATAGAACTTGGTAGTCATGCTGATGATAGTGATAATAATTCTGTTTCTCATGACTCTTCAGACTCATCTTTACTTAATGAAGTTACTCACAGTCTAATCCGCGCATCTGCTCTTCTTGATAATCTTGGTATGATTAACAGTTCAATTAAAACTGCTAAAACTGTCCAATATGTCTTAAAGGAAGCAGCGTTTAAAATTAAATCTTCTAATGATCCTTCATTAATGCCTTATGAAGATTATGAGTTTGATTCAATATTAGACGAACAATCTGGTCAAGAAGATTATGAAGATTTTGCTGAAGAGAAAAAAATAAAGGATCAGATCAAAGCTCTTTTAAGTGAAGATGATTTCGGTGATGAAAAAGATACTAAATTAAAAGCTGAGCAAGATTATGACTTTCAAAGAGATTTTCATCTATCTCTATCGGATTCGGAGAAGGATTTTCTATGAAACAATTTGAGGAATCTTGTCTAGCACAAGAAATTGCTAATTCAATGAGTAAACAACTATCATTTGAAACTTTTTTAGAAAAGAAAGCTTCCTCTAATGAATTTTCTCAAGCGGTTGATAATTTAAATGAAGCAATACAATTATTAACTAATTTAGGTCAAAATGATGATGCAGATCATTTAATTTCAATCTTAGAAAGTTTAGGTAAATAATGTTTAAATACGCAGGTCAAGAAGATCGTTTTTTTAATAGCCTTGAAGCTAATTTAAATAATCCATATAAATTTGAAGCCGGTAGACTATCCGATGTTACTGATAAAATTTCGCAAGCATCAATTTTATTAGAAAATTTAGGTTATCTAACTCAGTCTGATGAGCTTGTTAATTTTATTGAAAAATTAGCTGGAAAAATGCGCGAAGTAGAACAGTTTTCTATTTCCGATAATGAAAGCGAACCAATGAATATTCTTTCAAAAGATGACCAAATCTCTAAAAAGCTGACCGAAATTAAAACAGGATTAGAATCAATTGATGATTTTGATAATAATTTACCAGGATTATTACAAGACCTTATTGATGTTGTTAACGCTTGTATTAAAGCTTTTCGTAACGGTGATTTTTCTAGATTATCAGATATCGTAAAAGGATCCAAAGAAGCTTTTGATTTTATTTGTAATAAAGGAAGCTTGCTTGATGACGATATCGTTCACAATGAAATTAAAGCTGTTTATATAAAATATAATGAATTGTTAAGTATAATTAATGGTAATAAAAATGTTACCGCTCAATATATTAATAAATTATATAAAATATCAGGCATCATTAAAGAATCAGGTGTAGACTTAGATTTAAATAATTATCAATCTAATCCAAATGATACAGCTCAAAAATTAAAACAAGTAATAGATTTTATTAATTATAATAAAATTGATTCTACTCTTCAAGCCAAAATTGAAATAGATGTAAATGATGAAGAAACACTCTCATCAATAGATCAGGAAATACAATATTATAATGAGCAAAAACAAATAATAGAATCTATTTTACCAGAAATTAAAGAATTAGATCATCAAGCTTGGTTACTAACCTAATGTTAGCTTTTAATTGATATTTTTAATTTTAATTGTATTCTTTATTTTATATCGTTTATACTTATACTTACTTTAAAGCTTATCTTAAAAAGATCCTATAAACTAGGGTCTTTTTTATTTTACGTCGTAAAAATTTAAGAATAATGCGATATATATGTAGTTAGTTAATGTTATAAAAGATAAGGATTTAATATGTTTAGAATTGTTCAGTCAGGTTATAGCTTACCATTCTCTTTTCCTGTGGACCCTTCTGCGGAATTTAATGCTGGCCAAGTGGGTCAACTTTATAGTTTAGGTAATAATATTGTCTGCGGAGTTTCAAATGGTACCGCTCCGATAGGTATACTAGATGACGTTAAAACAAGATCTTTTTCAACTAACTCTATTGATGAAGTAGTTGTGGCTGGTCCAATAGTTGGTGTGAGAAATCAAGATGGTAACTATATTACACCAGTTGATGTTAAAGTTGAGTTGCAAAATCCTAACGTTAATCCTTCAAGCTTCGTAACAAAAACTGTTGATTGTGAGTTAATTCCAAGAAATGGAGTTGTGGTTTTTTTGGCAGGCACAGTATTGAATATAGATTTGGATGGTGACGGCATTCCTGATGGGATCAGAACAGTAGTTTCATATAGTTATACTGTGCCAAATATTCCTGGAGACGACAGCACAATTGGCTCGGGCAGGGTTACGATTTGGTTTTCAAGAATAATATTTCAAACTGACCAATTTGATACAACCGCAGATTACCCTCTCAATAGCCCACTCTTTATTGATGAGTGCGGAAAATTTACAACTCGTCAAATAAGCACAACTTCACCAGGTGTTGCAATAATTACAGCTCCGCCAGTTTCGGTAATGGGAGGGACTATAGAAGCACTTTGGCTATAGTTTCCAATCAAGGTATTGATTTTAATAATAGTATAACCATTAAAGGTGGCATTATTAAATATAAGTGTTTAAAATGTAAAGATTTTCATACAAATTCTTGGCCTATAAAATCATGTTCTGTTTGCAAAGTAGAACAAAAAACAGAAAATTTTAATCATGCTAAGCGTTACAGAGACGGGTTGTTTCCAGAGTGTAAATCTTGTTATTTAAAACGTAGTAAAAAATATATTGAAAATTTAAAACAAAATAATCCAGAAATTTTAAAAAAATGGCAAGAAAATATTAACAGCAAAGCGTTAATTAAAAAAAAATGTGAAAAAATATATCTTGAAGAAAAATTTTGTAAAGATTGTAATGTTATAAAGAAAAGAAATAGTTTTCAAAAAAACATTATGAGATATGATGGTCTCAGTGATATTTGTAAAATTTGTATTAAACAAGAGTTTTTAAATCACTTACTTACAGTAACTATTCCTACAGATAAAATATGTATCGATTGCAATGTAAACAAAGATATAATTTTTTTTGGTAAAGATTATAAATCGCCTGATGGTTATTTTAATAATTGTAAATTATGCAATAATACTTATGCTCGTGAAAAAGATAAACTTAGACGCCCTCAAAGAGATCTTGCTAAACAAAAAAGAATTGATTTAAAAAGAGAAGAAATAAAAAAATATGCATCTAATGATTTAAAGACAAGAATTTGTAGAGCATTTTGTTATTTAGTTCATAGTAAAAAATCTAGAAATTATTCTGAGGTTAATTTTTTTCAATACAGCTCAGTTGAATTAAGAAATTATATTGAAAAATTATGGCAACCTTGGATGAGCTGGAGTAATTATGGGAGATTAAAAAGTGATTATAACCCCAATGATATATCGACATGGACATGGCAAATAGATCATATTATACCAAAAAGCAAACTTTTATATAAAAACATTGATGATCCTGTTTTTTTATTATCTTGGAGTTTAAAAAATTTACAACCATTAGGTTCCAAGGAAAATATTTTAAAAGCACGTAAAATAAAAAAAGAAGACCTTGAATCATTTAAAAAAGAAATAGACTTAGAATTATATGAACAACTGCATAAACTTACATATTAAATATAGCAAATAAAGCTAAAATTTATTTAAAGGGCAAACCATATGGCATTAACCAGAGATCATTTATCAGCATTAAATTTTTCTGAAATTCTCGCAGAATATGTTGAAATAGAATTAAAAAAAGAAGCTGAAGTATTACGTGATAAGCAAATCAATGATGAAAAAGCTTCTGAGACGGCAGCCGAAGATTTTCTAGCATTTCAAGATAGTGTAAATGCAACTCCTCATTTAAAGCAAGCATTTAAAGAAATTCAAACATTACTTTCAACGAATCCTGAATACGCAAAGACAGTTGATGCTGGTTTTGTAAGCGGCGTAATGCTTTTAAAAATTGACGAATAAAGGTTAACTCATGACATTCAAACATACTTCTTTTTATGAAAGCCCTGTAATGAGAGAGTTGGTTCGACAAGATTCGGCTAACAATCCTGTTATAAAAAATGCATCTGATGAAACAAAAGATCCTTTAGCTCCTGGTGATGATTTGGTTTCTGATATTAATAAATTAGCTGAGGGGTTAAGAACAAAAGGTTTCAAAAAAGAAGCTGAGGAACTAGAGCATAACTTAATTATATATAAAATTGCAGAAACTCATTTATACAAAGCATTTGATGAGACCGGCGAAGACTTAATTAATTTCGCTCATCCTGGTCCAAATCCTAATATGGATGAAGGAAAATCAACTTATGGAATAATTGAAGATATCTTTGCACAACACAAAAAAATGTTAGAGATTGCAAGACGAGATCCTAAACCTATTAAAACAGCTTCTGGTTCTGGACCTATTGATTTTTTTGTAGATATAGATGATTATAATATGATTGGATCATCAAAAGTATTAAAATCAACAGACCATGTTGGTTTAAAAAAAGTAATGGGAGAAATTTTAGATGATTTAAATGATAAAAAATCTAAATTAAAAGATATAAAAGAGTTAATACTTGATTCGGTAAAAAATGGTAAAAGCGTTGGCTCGTTGCAATTTGAGCAGCGCGAATTAACTGATGGGGTTAAGCGTTTGGAAGGAATTCTTTCTACTTATAAAACCAGATATGATCAACTAATTAATGCTTTTCATGAGGCTCGCGGTGAAAAACCTCGGCTAGATCAAGAAACTAAAAATATAGATTCTGGTGATGGTAAGATGATGACCGCTACTGAATATGATTGGTGGAAAAATAATATAATTGGTAAGATAGATCGCTTACTGCCACTGCTAAACGAAAATGATGAAATTGGCGAAAGTACAGTTAATATTTTCAACTTACTTAAGATGTCTTTACAAGGATCTAAAAATTATCCCGAAGCATTAAAATCATTTCCTAAAAAAATCCAGGATTATTCATCAATCAATAAGCTTGATGGTATGGTCATGCAATGGGAGGGATGGCTTAAAAAAAAAGCTAACTTAAATGTTAATGTTAAGACTGCTTTATTTGAACCTCCAAGTTCAGGATCGGTTAACTCAGTTTCTGAAAGAAAACCCTTAGCTGAAAGAGCTGTATTAACTCCTCCAGCACGTCAACCAGCTGTAAAAAAAACTGTTGCACCAAGACCTTCTAATAGTAACTCATTGTCTAGAGAAGAGTTTCAAGCTGTTGCATCAATGCAAAAAGCTTTAAACACACTTGTTGATACATTTAAAACAAAAGGTTTTAAAATATCCGAACAAGATTCTGCAACATTATTATCAACAGGATTTGGTTCAGGAACAGATCAGCGACAAACGGCTAATTCTGTAGATGGTCGGTGGGGACCAAATACAACAAAAGCATTACAAACTGCTCAAAAAATTCTAAATGAAAACGGTGTTAATGTAGCCTTTGAAACACAAAGTCCTTATGCATCAGGTAAAAGAGTTTCTTTAGATGATTTTGCCAACATAGCGAATTCTAATTTAGAAAAATTAAATCAAGCATCTAGTGCTGTTAGCGGAGTTGCTTTAACTGAAAACTTAGAAGATTCATCTGTTTTTGATTCTTATTTTAAATTTACAAAACCTGATTTTAGAACATTTGATTCTTTATTTAATAAATTAAGTCCTTATGAAGGATTTTCACCATCAAATGATCCGGATGACAATTTGATCGGCTGGTCACGTAGTAAATGGTTAGATGTTCTTAAATTTTTACGAGATCGAGCTGCTAAATTAAACATTCCTGTTTATCAAAGATCAGTAGCTGATTTATTTGCAAAATTTAGATCTTTACCAAAAACAGCTTTTGTTGATGATATTGGCAATGCTGACGCTGTTTTAAATGCTAAAAAAATGGATAAGTTATCATTAGCTCCCGAGGCAGTTACTTTAGAGGAACAAGCCACTGCGTTTGAACAAGCAGCTCATACTGGTAATAATGAAAAAAGTCAAGATGTTGAATCAGACGGAAGAGACTCTTCTCGTTTTGATAATATTTTACCAATGCCATTTGATACTACGATAAATGTAAAAAACTTTGAAGTTAATTATGGGCGTGTTGCAAAAAATATAGACAAATATAAAAAGGCAATTCATTTTCTAACTTATCGCCAACTGTTTAATAACATATCAGCTTTAGTGCGCGATCTTCGTCCCGATGTAAGTTGGTCTGAAGCTTTATACTATTCTAACTTATCACCAAATGGTCAAGCTGTAATTGGTGGCAAAACACTAACAAATGAAGCTGGTCGAGCAATAACCTGGGGACAGCTGGAATCATATCAGCAAGCACAAACAAGAGGTTTAGCTGATGCTCTAAAAGCAAAAGCTGCTGTAATAAGCGTTTCAAATATGCTTCAGGCCCTTCAGTCTGATATGATCGCTGCTAAAGGTTATTATATTGAAAATGGCGTTGATAATAAAACTATTGCCAAAAAGGAAATGGTTGATATGGAGAAATTTTATGATCTTTGGTCAAGCGCATTTGATGCTTGTTCAAGAAATTTAAATTCATATTTAAAATCAATTAAACTATAATGAATAAATTAAAATTACAACAAGTATCTGACACAATTCTTTTAGATAATATCATGATTATTTTGACAGGACTAAACCGTGATATGGTTAAAGAAGCCGGTTTGGTTGAGTCATTTCATGATATTGCTGAAAATATTAAACGCTTAGTTCATCAGAAGGTGCAAGAAAAAGGCAAGTTTCATGCATTAACAGAAGTTCTTACTGCTGGAACATTATTAAACTTGATGGGACCGATGAAAGGAGCTTTAACTTTTGGAGCCCAATTATTCGGAATTCCAATCCAAGGAATAATTGAAAAAGCTGTCGATGCCATTCTTCCAAAATTAGAGCGCGGTGAAAAACTTACACCAAGAGATTTAGATGTTGAAGCATCTGCTAATTATTTAAATATTAAATTAGCCGTACTTGATGATGCTCATAAAAATAATCAATTGTTTCGTTTGCTTAGAGAAAATCAAGCAGGCTTACACGAAAATATTAAGCTTGCAGCTAAAAGCGGTGGTTTCGGAGCAATGTTAGCTAGATTTTTTGCTTCTAAAAATAAAGGTTCTCAATCTTTATTTGTTAAAATAATTCTTTGGTTTGTAAAAACGGCTCTCCTTGGTGCCGGGTTAATGTATGTTTCTCCATCTATATCAAAAGAAGTTAAAGATTCTGTTCATCCTTTATTTGGTGGTGATGGAGAGAAAAAAACTGATGGTTTACAAAATGAAGAACGTGAGTCTGTAACATTACCTCCAATAAAATCACATAATTTTAAAGCTTCTGGTAAAGGTGAACAGTTTCACCAAAATAATACTTCATCAATGTGGATTGTTCCAATTATAAACGGAGATGTTAAAAAAACTCTTTTAAGTTGGGCAAAAGAAATATATCCGGAATTAAAAGAAAAAGATAATATTATACTTTCATCTATTTCATTCAATAAAATAGCATCTATTTTAGATAGTTTGATAGAGCCAGGGTCACCAAATTCTTTAGTTGTTCCGGAAGGAATACATACAAGAAGAAATATTGTTGATGTTTTTATAGGCGATGTAGCAGAAAAATTAAAGGAAACTAATGCGTCCTAAACACAGCGAAGTATTTGAAAATTATGCAAAAATAGCATCTGAAAAAGGTTTAATTGACACTTCTAAAGTTTCAATAGCTGAAGCAATGTCTCAGGATGAAAAATATTCTAATAAAGATTGGAAAGAAACAATTTCAATGCTTTATGGTGTAAAACCAAATGGTAAAGAAGATGACGAAAGCATAGTTGATAAAGCTCATCCACATTCGATTATTATTGCTCCGTCTTATGATAAAGTCAACGGATTAGTTGAAAATATTAATGAGCGTTCCGATATTATGAAAGGTATAGCTCTTAAAACTCCTTCAGGAAATTATGGCGGTTGGAAACAAGCTAATGATGAACTTTTAATGAATCTTGTTCGTCTCGGTAATAGTATGGATAATAAAAATATTACATCTTTAATGACACTTTCTGATTCATGCGCTCAAAGAATTGAAAAACGTGCTTTTTGGGGCGTCCTCGTAAAAGCTCTTCCTTATATCGGTCACGCTCTTGGTTGGGGCTCAGCTGTTGTTGCTGTTAAAGAACATTTTGTTGGTAAATTAAATCAAGGTATTACTAACAATGCTGAAAGCACAATAGAATCTTTACTTGAAATTAAAGATGAAGCAGATTCAAAATCTAAGTTTATAATTCAAAGCTATATTGAAGCTATTATATATGTTAAAGAACTTTCTTTAAAAGCCAACTCTTTACATCCTCCTGCCACATTATCAGGCTCTGACCCCGTTGCAAAATTACAATCTCTTCAAAATATTGCAGACGAAAATACTAAAGAAAATTTAGATTTTATTAATCTTTATATCTCATCACTTACAAAATTAAATAATGCTTTACCAGCATTAGAACAAACCATTAATACTATGGGCCTTAATCAAGAAAAACATAGCGAATATATAGAAATGGGTAGACAAGCTCTTAATCTTCTTTTTGGTGATGATATATCAGATGCAAAAAATAACATATCTACCCTTAAAGAATCATTACAAGAACAATTAAATAAAATTAATCACTCAGCTGTAGAAGCAAAAACTGAAGGTGACTTGGTTGGTAAAAATGCTCTGGAAATGCTCTCTAAAAAAACTAAAGCTAATCCGGAACCAGAATCATCAGAACAAGATGGAGAATCTTATCAACAATTACTTAACTCGCAATTAGCTAATAGACTTCAAGCCCTTCAATAATATGAAAAATGCCTCAATTAATCAAGGCCAATCTACAGATATGGCTACCATAACAGAATTTTCCCCTTCTACAACTTTTGTTACTCCTTCAGAAGTTCACCAATATGATAATATTTCTGAACAATTTGATTCCGATAAAACAAATGGTAATGGTGGCGGTAATGGTGGTATTCCTTTTGATTTGAAAGATTTTAATCCTGATACAAATATTAATTTAGAAAATATTCAAAAATATTTTGCAACGCCAGACGAAGCTCTGCAAGCTTTAATAAATGCAAAATATACAGGAAAAATAAACGGCCAAATTAATGAAGAACTTAACTCTATTGCCTCAATCTTAGAATCAAAAATTGAAAAATCAATAGGCGCTAATGTTAAAAATAAAGTGCTTTCCACAAATGTTAGTGAATTAAAAAATATTGTAAATACCGTTTTTGCTTATAATAAATATAAAAATATTACAAATATGAATAAAAATGAAAGATTTTTAACACTATCTAAAGTTTTATTACAAAATAAGTAAAAAACTATTACTAAAATAATATATTCTTAGATCTTTTAAGATTTAAAAACTTAGTAAGACCCAAGTATAAGTAAATAACAACTAATACTCTTTAGTATAGAAGGAAAAATAAATGGCTTTAAAAACTCTACAATCAGGCGTTCAACCTCTAGGTCAGTTCGATGGTTATGATACCCAATACACACTCTTCAAAGGTGGCGAAGTTTGTTCACTCATGACTATCGTTATGAGCACAGACGTTGCAGCAGCCGATATCGCTGATGGTTATTCAGGTACCTCTCTCAAAGTTCGTCCCGCTGTAACCTTTTCACTCGTTTCAGGTATGCGTCCCCTATTCTTAGCTGATGAAGGTGTTGCCGGTTACGGTACTCTTTTCGGTTCAGTCGTAGGTGCTATTACTGGTCGCGTTGTTTCTGGTGGCGCTGTTCTCGGCCCCGCTACTTCAGCAGCTTCTGGTAAAGTTACTTGCTGGGATAAACCCGGTCTATATGCTGTGACTCTTGATGCAGCTGATACAACCGCTCTAACCGGTCTCGTTCCAGCTAACACCGCACTAACCCCCGGCGATGCACTCTATGCTACCGCTTCTGGTTTAATTACACCCAGTACAGTTACTCGTTTCGAGAACGTTGTAATCGGTCGCTTCGTTGAATTCTCAAGTAATGGCAGCTTGGTCACAACCCCAGCTTCATTAATTGGTAACCAACCCAATTCGTTCACAGAATGTGTATTCCACTTCTTCCCTGAACTCTAATAGTTAATTAAGGGCCCTTCAATTCTGGGGGGCCCATTTTTAAAACATGTCCAGATTAATTTATGGACGAAAATAAACAACAAGGAAAATAATATGGATCTATTTAACAGCAAAGGTGAACTTAATGCTTCATCTTTACAAGAGGCTCTAAGCACTATTGCAAAATATGCAAGTGTTCTTCAAGAAAATGCTCCCTCAAACGTCGCTCTAGCTGGTCAAATCGGCCTAAACGATGATAAAAGAGACCAGCTCATCGAGCGCGCTCTTATGTCACAAGAAGGCAAAATCGCTCTAGCTCAAGCAATGGCTAACCCCATTCGCCGAAACTTAGACTATCAAGGAATCGCTCGTCGGGCTCTAGTGGTCGATCCTCTTCCCCAAGGCGCTCTCCCCGTTTATGACCGTGATATCGATGTCGCTGCTGTTGTTATTTCAAGCAACGGTTCAGGTCCCGAAAGCCGTGTATTCGGTGATCGCGTAACTGTTCCTGAGTTCGAGATTTTCAGCAATCCAACCGTCCGTATCGCTGAAGTGAAACGTCGTCGTTTCAACGTCATCGACCGTGCTGTTCAAAAAGCTCGTCAAGAGATCATGGCTCAAGAAGACGCTAACGTCTTTGCTGCAATCGATTCAGCTGCTACAGTTGAGAACGTTGCTCAAGATATCGCTGACTCCGGCCTTGAGAAACGAGACCTAGCTGCACTTAAAATTCAGGTAGATCAATGGGATCTTGTTACTACTAAGTTTTTCATGAACATCCGTGAATTCAATGAGATTCTTCTCTGGGGTTCAGGTGGTGGTCAAGGTCCAACTGGTGGCGAGATCGATCCAGTTACTCAGCGTGAAATTCTCCAAACTGGCCTCTATGCTCATCTTTGGGGCGCTGATATCATGGTAAGCAAAATCGTTCCTGTCGGAACAGTTTATGCTTGTGCTGATCCAGAGTTTGTTGGCGTAATGCCAATTCGGCAGGAGATAGAAGTCCTACCAGCTGACGAACCCAAATTGTTAAAACTTGGATGGGTAGTTAATGAGATAATAGGAATAGGCATTGTTAATGCACGAGGCGTTGCTAAAGGCAGCAAATCAGTTGCAGTTGGATAATTAACATAGCAGTTTTAATAGTTTAGGCTAGTTAAACTAACAAAACAAAATTTAAAGGATGTCAATTTATTTTGACATCCTTTTTATTTTATTATAAATTTAATTTTAAAATTTGTGTCACTTTATTATATCTATAATCGCATTTAATATTTATACCGTTATACATCCAGTTAAAAAGTTTTATTACTTCTTTCCCTGATTTTGTTATTGAATCAAAATCACCGTTAAAATCAATATCACAATTATATTTTATAATTTTTTTTAATTTAAAAACTTGTTTATTTTTCTTACTAATTTTTATATTTGCTGAATTATAATATGTATAACTTTTAACGGTGCCAACAGCATCAAAAGCTCCTCTAACAAAATGTTTTAATAATTCATTACTAAACAGTTCTGTATAATCTTCTGTTACATTTAATATTTCAATATATTTTAAAACATCATCAATAAGTTTTTTACTATTAATTTGCAAGATATATGTTGCATATTTATTATTATAAAATTTAAGTATATCACCATAATTTTCTGGCGATAGCTCTTTAGCTAATTTATATAAATGTAAACATCGTTCTTCTTTATCTTTAACTAATTCAATAGTAAAATTATTTTTATGAAACAATGCTTTATAATAAATATAAGCAAGCCAATATACTTTATTCTCAGAATCAATATTTTCAAAATAATTTTGATTTAATTTAAATTTCCGCGATGTTTCATTTTTTATTTCAATATTATTTCTTTTAAGGACATCCAGTACAAAATATAATGTTAAATTTAAATTTTCTGAAATTTTTGTTGCACTAAGGCTCTTATACATCTCAATAATTTGATTATCAAAAGAAAAATCAATATTTTCTAACGTTAACAGATGACCTTCTCTGCCTCTTTTAGAGATCACATCTTGTTGTTGTTTTTGCAATTTTAAATATTTATCATTATGTTTGCGAGTTAATAAAATATCATCATAAGAATCAGCGTACATCCAATCACAAACTTTTAACACTTGTTCATTGCCATTAATTCTCATAGAATAAGTGTTTTTATTAGGGTCGTTATTTAATTTATCTAAACTTGGAAATCTTTTTGAAGTGTTTAAATATATTAATTCATTAATTGTATGACAAAATTCTTTAGTTGATATAATATCAAGTTTCCATTCTAACTGGTTTTTATCTTTGCTGAAACCTAAACTACCATCACCATCAAAATAGCCCCTAATAAAATGTGAATGTAATTTTTTATCCAACCATTCTGGATATTTTAAAATATGACTTTTGGCTTGAACACATCCAAGTTTATTTAAATTTTGTGAATAATGTTTACAGTTCATTGTTAAACCGTAATTATAAAACTTTTTAGTTATAATTTCACCATTAATATCTTTTGAATCCATAGTTGTGGAGCCGTAAACGATATTTTTTCTTTCAGCACCAATAAAGTCACAATATTTTTCAATATGCTGTTTATCTACTGCGGCTAGAGTTAGGCAAACAGAATAATTTTTAACATTATTATATCCATCAGCGAAAAGAAATCCTAGCCAATAAGCTTTTTGTGGAGAATCAATTGCGTCAAAAATATGTTCATTAAAAAAATGTAATCTGTTTACTTGACTGTTATCTCTAAGTATACCTTTCTCTTTAATCCATTTTTTTATACGTCGTTTATCAATAGAAAATTTTATACCTAATGTTTTAATAGAAACACCTTCTGCATAAAGATCACAGATACGGTTAATTTTAGATTCGTTAAATATTTCTGTTTTTAACGTGTAATGGTTTACTTCCACTTCTTGCGAAAGATGCTCTATAGTTAAATTAAGTTTTTTAGCAATTTTATTTAATGCTAATCCTTTTTCAATTAATTCTTTTATTTGTGTCATTTTATATAATTAAACTTATTTATATTGTTAAACATAAAATGTAAATTAGCAGCCATAGCGGCTTCTTTTTCCGTTTTAAATGGACCAGAAGCAAATATTTTATAAGAGATAAATGTTGTTAAATTTTTAATAGCCACACTCCATCTTTTTCTTTTTGTGGCAAAACTAACGCCATGATATTGTGATGAAGATCCTTTTCTTTTTTGATATTTTGGTTTTGAGGCTAGTTGGGACATTTTATGTTTTGTTTCAGCCGAGTGTTTTTTACCATGAAAATGATTTAACTCACCAATTTGAGCTTTTCCAATTTTTTCTTTAGTGTCTTCTTTAAGTTTATGACCTATTAAGCCATTAGAGATAGCTTGCACATGTTGTTGTGATAAAGGAATACCTGCACGAGCTTTTGATAATTTATTTCTAGTAAAATCAGATGTTTCCTTATTACCTCCACCTTTAGATAGGTTATAACCTTTAGGACTATGGTATCTATATAAAGAATCATATTGTTCAATTAATAATATTTCTAATTCATTTGCCGCCTGTACATTTGCTGCTGTTGCTATTACTATAAATATAAAGTTATGGTGTCCTAAGTTATACATGTCGGTATAAATTGGTTTTTTTTGATTTGTTTTGCCTGCATTTTTATGATGTTTCCAGCGTCTATTCGCATTATCAGTTTGGCCAATATAAACCATATTATTAATTTTATTTTTAATTAAATATAAGTAATATTTTTTATTATTTAGCTGCATAAGTTACTGTATAATATTTTTAATATATTGTAATTTTTTAAATTTTTCTTCTGCCATTTTAACATTTGGCTCTGAAAATAATTCATAAATAAAGCGAGATATTTTATGAAAATTTTTCTTATAGTTGATATAAAAT
>Ga0163154_10003874_pt1 | contig 20209 bp, 27 predicted proteins | sample OliLakLV19MP9P1_FD_148649 | JGI IMG/M metagenome (GOLD analysis project Ga0163154, IMG submission 148649) | Freshwater microbial mat bacterial communities from Lake Vanda, McMurdo Dry Valleys, Antarctica - Oligotrophic Lake LV.19.MP9.P1 | ecosystem: Environmental > Aquatic > Freshwater > Lake >...
AGAATTCGCCTGAACGTCGCGGATCACTTGGCTCCACAAATACGTCGAGGAGACAACCACATCTTTGCGCCGCAGTTTGAGGATATACATCACCACGATGAGACCAGCGATAGGCGGCAGCCACAACAGATTCCAAGGATTAAGCATTCCCATAACGTCGCGGCTTTCTCAAAAAGGGATCAGTGGGTTTGGTAGAGGGGCTTTTCTTGCTCTTGCTCGGTTTGGCGGCGGGCGTTTTGTCCCTCGATATTGGAGACGCGCTGTTCCACTCGCTGCAACGCCGAATCGAACGAAATATCATAGCTCATCGAAGTATCACGCAGTTGTTTGAGTTCTTCACGTAGAGCATTGAGTTCGGCACGCACCGGTTCGCTGACGTTGCCCTTTTGCTGGAGCCGCAACTCTTCCATTTTGCGCCGGTGGTGTGTCCAAATGGCGTAAAAGGGCAACGAAAGCAGCATCGCTGGCAAAAGCCCAAGCAAAAAGAAAAAGATAATTTCCCATCTCATACGCGGATTCTATCTCCCTGCGATCACGTTCTGGTTCGCGGCAGTGTCTGCGGTTTGTGCTATAACGCGCCGTTCCAGATTTTCGACACGATTCTCCATACGCTGCATCGCCGAATCGAAGGAAATATCGTAACTCATCGAGGTATCACGTAATTGTTTGACCTCTTCACGCAAAGCATTGATCGCGCCTTGCACCTCAACGCCCCCGCCTTGCTGCTTGAGTTTGAGTTGCAACTCAAGCATTTTACGTTTATGCGAAGTCCAGATCGCCAGCAACGGAATACTGAACACAAACATTATAGGAATTATCTCAGATCCATTCACAGTAGGCTGTCTCCTCAAAAAATCCGAACGAAACTATGCTTATAGACAAACCAGATAAACCCTGTAGATTCCCGCGTCCGAAGGACGCTTGGCGGAACGCCATACAGACGGGTATTTTCAATGCCCGGTCTTGCATTTGTACGAGGTTTAAATGATTTGGCTATTAGGTTTTTGCCAAAACATCTTGCAGCGTAACGGTTCCGGCATAGAGGGCTTTGCCGACAATCACGCCCTCGACGTTCGGAGCGGTTTGGCGTAAGTGAATCAGCGCGTCAATGTCTCCAAGCGTCGTCACGCCGCCCGACGCGATCACCGGCACGTTCGGGACTGCTGTTGCAATTTGTGCCAGTGCGAGCAGATTGACGCCTTGCAGCATCCCATCCCGCGCAATGTCGGTAAAAATAAACCGTTTTGCACCCAACCCTGCCATGCGCTGAACAAACGTCACCGCATTTTCGCCGCTTTGCTCCAACCAGCCCTGCACCGCGACAACGCCATCACGTGCATCTACTCCAACGGCAACTTTTTCGCCATACATCGTGAAGATTCCTGCGGCGAGATCGGGGCTTTGGGCGGCGGCGGTTCCAATAACGGCACGCGCCACCCCGATATTCAGCATCCGTTCCACAATCTCCGCACTCCGCACGCCCCCGCCGAACTGAATCGGAAGTCCCACGCGCCGAATCATCTGCCGAACAATGTCTAAATTTTGCGTCTGCGGACTGCCGATTCGTGCGCCATCGAGATCAACGACATGGAGCCACTTGGCTCCAGCGTCTTTCCATTTTTGCGCCATACGTACCGGCTCCTCGGAATAGGTCGTCACTTCATCGAAACGCCCCTGACTGAGCCGCACACACTTTCCGCCTTTGAGGTCAATGGCAGGATAGATGTCCATGGTTTCCCCTTTACACTCGCACTACTCAATTCCACTGTACGAAGTTTCGCAAAATCTGTAAGCCGACGGTTCCGCTTTTTTCAGGATGGAACTGAGTCGCTGCGACATTGCCGCGTTCGACTGCCGCACAAAATTGCCCGCCGTAATCGCAGGTTGCCGAGATGATCGCTCCGTCTGTCGGTTCAGGATAAAACGAGTGAACGAAATAGACGCGGCTTCCGTTTTCGATGCCTCGCAAGAGTTTCGACTGCGGGTTGACCGTGAGCGCATTCCAGCCGATATGCGGAACCTTCAACTCTGCGCTTGCTTCGGGTTTGCCCTCGGCGAAGAACTCCACAACTTGACCGGGAAAGATGCCCAGTCCGGGCGTGATTCCCATTTCGGTTCCCGTCTCGAACAGCATCTGCAAGCCGACACAGATTCCCAAAAACGGTTTGTTCGCGGCAATCGCATGGCGCACGCTGTCACTGAGTCCGCTCTCATCCAGCCCGTTCATAGACGCGCAAAACGCTCCGACGCCGGGCAGAACCACTTTGTCCGCCTGTGCCACAATCACAGGGTCAGACGTAATGACGGGAAAGCCGCCGACTTTGACGAGTGCCTTTTCCACGCTCCTCAAATTTGCCATGCCATAATCTAAAATGGCGATCATCACAATATTGTTCTTCTCTCTCAGAATTTACGGCGCGGCTTTTCCTGTGACTCGACCCGCGCATCGATATTGTTCTGCCAGCGCACCGCATTGCCGGAAATCTGCTTGGCGTTGGCTTGAGTTACATTCATTGCCCATTTCACTGCCCCGATCAAAGTGACGGACAGCAGAGCGATAACGACGATACGGGAAGCGATCTCGCCGTCACGATTTTGCGGCTTCTTTTGTTGTGTTGACTGCGGCATTATTTTCTCCGATTGGGCGATTGGGTTATTGAGTAGTTAGGTTGTTGGGTTATTGAAAAATCGGATTTTAATGACCCAATTGCCCAACAACCTAACTACACAATATGCTACTCTAACTCGAAGATTTCCGAGACTTTGCAACGGAATGTCGGCAGGATATTTCCGCCTGTGAGTTCATCATTCGCGTGATGTTCTACTGAAATCTCCGGCGAAAGATAGACACGCACCATTTTCTGCTCAGGGAAAAGATGCCAAACTTGTTCCGCTCCTGCTCCAAAATACTCCCGCACCTTTTGCATCATGTCAGCGATTTCTTCGGAAGGCGAAATGGTCTCAACGCAGATGTCAGGCGCAAAATCGCCAAAACCTTTCGGCGGAAGTCCCTTAACCAATCGCGATTTGCGTGTAAATGAGAGGTCAGGACAGCGGATATTGCCGTTCGCCATCCGAAAACCGGCTTGTCCCATCGTCATAAACCCGATGCCTTTGGCGTGAACACCCAATAGCAGGAGCAGTTGTACTCCAAAAATATCGTGTTCAAATAAAGTTGGCACTTCTTTCGGTTCTCCATTGACGAGTTCCCATTTGTGTCCGTCGTCGGGCATCCGCAGAAATTCGTCTTCCGTCATTCGTACCTTTGTTGCGATTCCCATTTTTCTTGCCTCCTCGCCTGCGTTCTATGCCCTACTCTCTTTGTGAGGTTCTCAACTTGAACAACTCGGATACTAAACAGCGGAATGTCGGCAAAATATCACCGCCTGTGATCTCATCGTCGGCTTGATATTCTGTAGACACATCCGGCGCAAGGAAAACGCGCACCATTTTTTGTTCAGGAAACAGATGCCAGACTTGTTCCGCCCCGGCATCGAAATACTCTCGAACTTTTTGCGCCATTTCTCTGGCTTCTTCGGAGGGCGAGATGATCTCAATGCAAAGGTCAGGAGCCACATTACCGAAACCTTTCGGTGTCTGTCCATTAGGGAAACGCTCATAGCGTGTAAACGACACATCGGGACAACGGATATTGCCATTGACCATCCGAAATCCTGCTTGTGACCCGCACAACGCCCCTTTATCCTCTGTATGAGGATAAAAGAGAAAACCGAGACGCATACCAATTTGATCGTGAATGACGCTTGTTGACACTTCTTTCGGTTCTCCATTAACGAGTTCCCATTTGCGTCCGTCGTCGGGCATCCGCATGAATTCGTCTTCCGTCATCCGTGCTTTTGTTGCGATTCCCATTTTTCTTGCCTCCCCGCTCAAACTTTAGAGTATTCCCTTCGTGGAAGGAACGCCCTGCACTCTTGGGTTATATGCCACCGCTTGAGACGCGGCACGCCCGAAAGCCTTGAATGCCGCTTCGATGATGTGGTGCGTATTGGTTCCTGCCATTTGATGCAAGTGGATTGTCCAACCAGCGTTGGCGGCGACGGCGCGAAAGAATTCCGGCACAAGTTCGGTGGTGAAATCGCCGAGTTTAGGCGTTGGAAGAGTCAATTCACACACGGAATGCCCGCGCCCGCTGATGTCTATCGCGCAAAAAACCAACGCCTCATCCATCGGAACCGCGACGTTTCCGACGCGCTGAATACCCGCTCGATCTCCCAGTGCCTGAGCAAACGCCGAACCCAAAACAATGCCGACATCTTCCACAGTATGATGATCGTCTATGTGCAGATCGCCTTTGACTTTGACTGTCAAATCGAACAGCCCATGCTTGGCGACGTGGGTCAGCATATGGTCGAAAAAGCCGACACCCGTCGCAATCTCATGCGTGCCGTTGCCGTCTAAATTCAGGGACAGGCGAATCTCCGTCTCGTTGGTGATGCGCTCGATTTGTGCTGTGCGGTTTGCCATAACGATCAATTTGCCTCTTTCGGGAAACGCTGAACAACGGCTTCGGCGTGCGCGTCGAAACCCTCGGCACGGGCAAAAACCTCCAAATGGGGCGCGACGGATTGCAATGCCTCTGCCGTATACGAGATAAAACTCGTCTTTTTCAGGAACGTATCGAGATGAAGTGGCGAGGCAAATCGCGCCGTGCCGCTTGTTGGAAGCGTATGGCTTGGACCTGCAAAATAGTCGCCCAAAGTCTGCGGCGTATAGTCACCGAGTAGCACGGCTCCTGCATTGCGAATTTTGCCTAAAATGCTCATCGGATCGCGTACCATCAGGGCGAGATGCTCCGGCGCACAGACGTTTGCCAAGTCGCACGCCTGATCCAGCGATTCTGTCACTATAATTGCGCTGTTGTTTTCCAGTGCTTCGCGCAAAATCTCATGACGCGGCAAGGTCGGCAGGAGGCGATCAATTTCGGCACGCACCCGATTTGCAAACTCCAGCGACGGCGTGATCAGAAACGCGGCGGCTTCAATGTCGTGTTCGGCTTGAGTCAGCAAATCCAGTGCGGCAAAGGTCGGGTTGGCTCCCGCGTCGGCAAGGACGCAGACCTCACTGGGTCCGGCGAGCATATCCATATCCACAATGCCCCACAGCATTTTTTTTGCGATGTTGACATAGACATTGCCCGGTCCCACAATTTTATCCACGCCCGGAATCGTCGCCGTCCCGAACGCCATACCCGCTATGGCTTGCGCCCCGCCGACAGTAAATATCCGTGTGACACCGGCGACTTTGGCGGCGTACAGCACCAATGCGGAGACTTTGCCGCCCTTTTGCGCGGGCGTACATAAGATAATTTCCGGCACACCCGCAACCCGTGCAGGAATCGCCGTCATCAATACCGTACTTGGGTACGACGCGGTTCCGCCCGGAGCATACACACCGACTCTGTCCAGCGGGCGCACAATTTGCCCTAACACTTTGCCCGGCTGAACGTCTGTCCAACTGACGCGCCGCTGTTTTTCATGGAACGCGGCGATATTAGCGGCAGCCAGTGTCACCGCCTCGCGCAGTTCGGGCGCGATTTCGGCTTCGGCGGCGTCCCATTCAGAGCGCGGGACTTCGAGTGTCTGCAACTCCGGCGCATCGAAACGGCGCGACAATTCTAACAGTGCCGCGTCACCGCGTGACTTCACATCGGCGACAATTTCGCGGACAATCGCCTCGACGCGGGGGTTGTCTTGGAGCGTGGTTCGACGCACAGCGCGACACGCGGCGTCATAACCTTCCTGCTTAATCTGTAAAAAACGCAACGCAATGGTTCCTCGCTGACGTATTGCTGAATAGACCTATTCTGCCCTGCCCGAAAATGGGTCAAATCTGGCAGAACTCCTGCGTTTATTATACGGGTCTGTGTACGGCGAAGTCAACCGCTGTCCCGCACCTTACCCTGATTATCGGTATTGGAAGCACTTGTTGACAGAGAAAGTTTAGGAGCATTCTTTTTATGAAAATCAGTCCTGCTTCGTCTCGCAAGCATTCGGCATTTACGCTTATTGAACTGCTCGTTGTTATCGCCATTATCGCGATTCTCGCCGCCTTGCTGTTTCCCGTCTTCGCGACGGCACGCGGCAAAGCCCGCGAAATCACCTGTATCTCGAACCTGCGTCAAATTGGGATGGCGATAACGATGTACACACAGGATTACGACGGCAGTTATCCTTATGCGGCTGATCCCGCCGACAAAGCGTACCCTGCGATGTGGAATATCACTGCCGAGGACATGGCTCAAGTGCCGTATCTCCATGAAGCATTGCAGCCTTATGTCAAATCCAAAGCGATATTCAGTTGTCCGGCGGATACAGGTTTGACCGAACTGGATTTTGTCGAGCTTCCTCTCGTGGCAAGTCCCTCCAGTTTCAAGCAGTTTGGAACATCGTATTACTATCGCACCGAGATCGCGGCGACTCACGCTACCGAGTCAAGCATTCAAATGCCCGCCGAAATCAATATGATCTTCGATGGCTACGGAGGCTGGCACGGCACGCTGGTTCCACCCGCCAAACGCTACAATGTGCTGCACGCGGACGGACACACAAAGAACTTGAACCGCGCTCAGATCGATCAGTTGTGGGCGAATCCACTGTGATCCAGACATTCCGCGCCGCATGGGTTTTGCCGATTTCCGCGCCTCCCATCGAGAACGGCGAAGTTCTTATCGAAAACGGGCAAATCGTCGCGGTTCGCCCCGCCGCCTCGCCACCTGACCCGCAATGCCGCGATCTCGGCGACGCGATATTGATGCCCGGTCTCGTCAATGTCCATACCCATCTCGACTATACCGTAATGCGCGGATTATTAGAAGACATCGAGTTCTTCTCGTGGATTCGTGAACTCACTGCCCGCAAAGCCGCGCTCGATTGGTACGATTGGATGGCGTCCGCTCATTTCGGCGCGGCAGAAGCCCTTTCCGGTGGAATCACAACGATTGGCGACTGTACGGACAGCGGCGCGGCGTTGCATGGCGCGAACGCCCTCGGACTCGGCGGCATCGTCTATCAAGAAGTCTTCGGCATTGACGAGTCGCAGTCTGTCTCTTCGATTATGGCAATGCTGGCGGCAAAGGTCGAATCGCTCCGTGCCTCTGCCGAAGGTTCGCGCCTCGAAGTCGGAATTTCGCCCCACGCGCCCTATACCGTGCGACGCGAACTGTTTCATGCCCTGCGCGATTATGTCAAAGAGGAGCATTTGCCCGTCTGTATTCATGCCGCCGAGTCGCGTGCCGAAGCAGAACTGATGTACGCACATACAGGCGCGATTGCCGAAATGTTCGAGCGGCGCGGCATTATATGGGAAACCCCACACGTCAGTACCGTCGCTTATCTCGATTCACTGGGAATGCTCTCGCCGCAAACTTTGCTGGTGCATGGCGTGCAGGTTTCGGCGTCGGATCGGCACATTATCGCAGAACGTGGCGTAGCGTGGGCGCACTGCCCGAAGTCGAACGCCAAACTCGGCAACGGCGTGGCTTCGCTCGGCATTTTAGGACGCAAATTTCCCGAAGGAACGCACCAAGAGGATCATGGCGCAAACGTACCGCGTATCGGGCTGGGTTCGGACAGCGTCGCGAGCAACAACACACTGGACTTATTCGAGGAGATGCGGTTTGCCGTTCTGATGCAGCGCGGCGTACACCACCGCATTATGGCGTTGACGGCACGCGAAGCCGTGGAGATGGCGACACTTGGCGGTGCAAAAGCGTTGGGACTTGACCGGGAAATCGGCACATTGGAAACGGGCAAACGCGCCGACCTGTGCGCGGTTCGCCTCAACGGTCTGCACTCTGCCCCCGCCTATCATCCCTACAACGCTTTGGTCTATGCGGCGCGTGCCTCCGATGTCTGCCTGACAGTAATAGGCGGCGAAACTCTTTATGATACGGCACAGCCCCAGCCGTTTCGGCGGTTCGACATCAGCGAATGCCGCAAAAACCTGCATCTTGCGGCGGCGAAAATGCGAGAGTGGAGAGGGTAGAGGGTAAGAAGTCGAGGGTAGAACGCTATGTGCCGGATACAGGAACGTACCCGCCTAAAGTACAGACGTCCTGCGGACGAACCTCTTGAGGGATTTGCGTCTTCACCGAAAGGCTCTGCCCGCAACTTATGTTATGGGAAGGCGATAACCTTGTGGTGCGCGTCCGCAAGACGCCTGTTTTTTAGCCGGGTACGTTCTTGTACCCGGACGATGGAATAACTTTTATGATCGGTACGTTTTTGTACCCGAACCTTTTTCAAGGAGACACGATGACACCGTTACGGGCAGGAATAGTTGGGTGCGGTTGGTTTGGGCGAGTCCATCTGGAACGCCTCAGTGAGATTTCGGGCGTGTATGTGACAGCGTTGAGCGATCCCTTTTTGGAAGCCGCGCAAGTGTTGGCAAGAAAAGCCGCCGCGCATCAGATTGATCCCGCGCAGGGCAAGGTCGCCACGTATGCCCGCGCACTGGAAATGTTCGCGCATCCGAAGCTGGATTTCGTCGTCATCGCGTCGCCGAACAAACATCATGTGCCGCAAATTCTCGCCGCACTCGCTCAGGGCTTGCACGTCCTCTGTGAAAAACCGTTGACGCTGATCCCTGAGGAAGTAACCCAAGTGGACGCCGCAATGAAAGCGAGTGGAAAACGAGTCGCCATCGCATATCAATCACGGTATCGGCGTAACGCCCGTCTGCTCAAAGCGGCACTCGACAGCGGCAAATGGGGCAAAATTGTTGCAGTCAATATCTTCGGCAGTGAAGATTGGAAAACTCCCAACATCGGTACATGGCGGCACGATCCCGAACGCTGTCCCGGCGGCTATTTCGGCGACGCAAACGGGCATCAACTGGATATGCTTTTCTGGCTCACCGGATTGCAGCCCCGCGAAGTTCACGCGACAATGGATACCTGCGGAACACGAGTTCCACTGATGACATGGGGGCAAGCGACACTCACCGAAGCAGACAATACACAACAAACCATTCCGATGGTCTTCAATTTTGTCGGAATCGCCCGTCATTGGCGCGAAGAGATCGCCATTCAGACCGAACGCGCCGATTTTCTTATTCGCGATACCGTCGCTCTTTGGACAGACGGCAACAAACCCTTCGCGCCTCTGACAGAATCCGATCTCGAAACCGCCTCTCCCCTTATTGACGATACACCCGACTCGGCGTTTGTCGCCACTCTGCGCGGAGCAAATCTCATCGTCTCCGAACCCCTCAGCGTCAATCCCGTGCTGAACTTTACACGCATGGCACTCGCAGACGCCGGATTTTGACGCAAAAAAACGCGATTATTTTCGGAGAATGTGATCTACGTCATACTCGCCATCACTAACATTCTGTATAATCCTTACAATGCAGGTCACAAAGCCTCGCACACAAAGGCAGAAAAAAGAGAGGTGTCCCCGCCGACACACTTTCACGATTTGTGAGGAATAAACGCTATGACTACTGTTGCCGAATATCTCCGAAACGTGCGCCTGTTCGCCGATCTCAACGACGTGCAGTGCGAACGCATCGCCAAAGTTTGCCGCCGTCGCCGCTACTCTGGGCGCATTTCACTCTTTTATGAGGGAGATCGCGGGGGGCATCTCTATGTCATCCTAAGCGGGGGCGTCAAAATTTTCACCGACAATCTCGACACCGGACAAGAGACGATTCTTGCTCTGCTGGCGCCGCATGATATTTTCGGCGAAATGGCTCTGTTTTTGGGCGGCGAACGCTCGGCGTCCGCGATTACTATCGCCGAAGATACCGAATTGCTGGTTCTGGATCAGGAGAGTTTTCAGGGGATATTGCGCGAATCGCCGGAACTCGCCTTCGAGTTGATGCGAAATTTGGCAGCACGGGTGAAAAGCTGCAACGAGAATTACAAGCGCGTTGTCGAAGATTCCTCGTCTGCCCGCCTCTGCAAGTTTTTATTGGCGCGGTGCGATGTACATAATGGGCAGCTCTGCCCGCCTCTCTCTCAAGAAGAGATTGCGAGTATTATTGGGACGCGGCGCGAAACGGTTGCCCGCAACCTGAAAGATTTGGAAATGGCGAACTGTCTGCTCCGCAATCGCGGCAATATCGTGGTCACGGATCGCAAAGGCTTGAAGAAGTTCGCCAAGTGCGGCTGAATGAGGGAATAGGGAACAGGGCAATTCCAATATAACGACATGGACTTTCTGTCCCCTTATGGGAGTATCCTACACCCAACTTCTTATTCCCTGTCCTCTTGCATTGTCCTGTTCCCTATAACCCATTCCCCGATGGCTTGCAGGAGCCTGACGCAACGTTCCGTTCCTGTCAGGCTCATACGATAGCGCGGGACATGGACGTTGTCGCTTGGCAATGCAATCGAAAGCGTCGGGGCAAGAGGAGTAAATAGGCGCGTCTGGCTGCCACTTTTCGCGGCGGACAAGTGCAATTCGACGCCCTGCGCCAAAAGCGTATCCGCCATTCGAATCCCGAATGCCGGGTCAATGAAATTTGTCCCCTCGAATACCCGAATGGCGGGCATATCGAGCCGTCCGTCGCCGATATTTTTGATATGCGGCACGTCGGCGTTGGCAATCAACTCCAAGTTTGGGGCGTTGCGGCGCAGAAATTCGACTGCCTTCTGTGCAACGTCCATCGCGCACTCTTCCGCCATCACGAAAACGACGCCAATACGCGGATCGGAAATCGCCTTTACTGCTTCGGCGACGGCGTAAACCGTAATACGCGGATCGAGTGCCTTGCCTTCCACAAAATCGCCGTCGAAAAGGGTCTCTTCCTTGAATGTCCAGCCCGTTCTGTAGGGACGAACCTTCTCGCCGAAAATTGCGAGCCGCTCCTCGGAATTCTGAAAGACCACCTGCCCCATAACAGGATACGTCTCCGTCGCACTCTCGGCAAGATAATCGAAGCCCTGCAATGTTGCGTCGGCAAAAATCTGCGGCTGATTGCCCCAAACCCGCGCATGGAACCCGCCCTCTTCGCGCACTCCATAGACACAGCCGCCAACCTCGTCCACATGAGCGACAAAAACGGCACGCAACTCGGCAGGAGTCGCCCCCGCTTTCTGAAACAGACAGAAGCCGTCTTCGACAAAGGTATGTTGCCACGCCGCCCCAAATCGCTCGATCAAGAGATTGAGGACAGGTTTGCACGCCGTTCCCACCGAAGGGACTTCTGTTAGGGCTTTGATAAAATCGCGATCAAGTGTCATGATGGGTCATTAGGTCGTTGGGTCATTGGGTTTTTGATTGTCGTACACGTATGGGGCAACCGCAAATCGAGCGAATACCTTTTGTAATCGCATTGCCCAACGACCCAATGACCTAACGACCCATTTTAGGGTTTGCCAAAGGGATTGTCCGGCTCTTTGAACGTGGAGTCCGGCACATCAACGCGGCGCATATTGCCGTAAACACTCGGTATGAGAACGACATTGTCTGTCGTACTGTCCATCTCCTCAAGGGAGTCCTTCGGTTCGGTAGTCGTCCCGAAAACAGTGGGAATCGAGACATCATTGCGATCATTGTTATCGGGGCGGTTCATCAGTCCCAGATCGTCGCGCAGTTTGTTGATTTTCTCGATGGCTTTTTGCCATGAGCGACGCAACATCTCTTCCGGCGATGCGGCGTATTTTTCGGCATAAGAAAATGCTACTGCCTGTGCCTCTTTGACGCCGGGATCGAGCATCGCCGGCGCACGCCCCAAACGCGATGGGCGCGTCAGAGTGACCGAAGAGCTTTCTGTCAAATCGAGGGTCAGACTTCCGCTTGTACGGTTCAGATACTTGTTAGGTTTCGAGTCGGAACGGTTGGTTCTGCCTTTGTCTTTGTCGAAGTGACGTTCAACGGCTGCCCGCCCTGCCCCCCAGGGAACAAGTTGAGGGTCGATGTTGCCCAGTTTCAGAGTGCGCTGCGCCTCCAAATGTTCGATGCCCTCTTCCAACGTGATGACCGCTTCCTCAGCAGTAGTGAAGTTCCGATCCCGTACTACAGTCATCAGAAGTTTGCGTGTTTTGGCAACCGCTTCTTTGAGATTGGAAGGCAAATTCCCGTTTTGGAGCTGCTTGCGTATCCAGTTGAGTTTCCAATAGACCTCGGCTTTATCAATATAATCGGCGTCGGCTCCGCGAAAACCGGGCGAAAACCGGATCGCCGTCGCCAGTCCGCCGCTCTGCCAATCGCTGTTTTTGTATCCGCCTCCGCCTGCGACGACATCTACTGTAGGCTTGATATAGCCTTCCGGCAATTCGCGCCTCATCTCTTGCCCTGTTGCCGTGTTGGTCATGGTGCGAAGCGAATCCGTGACTTGCAACGACTTGATTTCAGAGACGTTGAATTCACCCAACTCTTTTTCTTGATTGCACCCTGCCAATCCAAATAAAACCGCGATGCTCCCGATAATTGTTTGTCCGCGCATTGTCGTTCTCCTCAAGCGAGGGATTAGGTGTTAGGGAAATTCCAATAAACCTCTTGCAAGGGTCGGGTACAAGAACGTACCCGCCTAAAGCACAGACGTCCTACGGACGAAATTCCCTGGCTCCTTGAGAGTGCGAATCACGGCACGGCGGAACGCCCTCCGTCTGAAGAATTTATTCTGCTGTACTCTTGCAAGAGGTCTAATGCACACTTCCGTATTGACGGCACTGCATTGTCCTAAAACCTAATCCCTATAACCTACTCCCTTTCATTATGGCGTGTTTCGTCTTACGGTACAATGTATGGGCAAAGTTTCTTGATTTTTTTGCTCGAAACGAATCCATAAGAACAATCACACACTCGCTTCCGTCAATCCGAGAGATGAAAAAGAAAAAGTTGAAAATGACATTGAAACGCATCAAATCCCAATTGGTGATCGGGTTTATCCTGATTTTAACGATATTGTTGATCAATGCGGGCATCTCGTATTGGAATGTGCATCGAATGCGGCAAAATCAAGTCCGATTGACGCAAACCTATGAGGTGCTGGATGAGATACAGGATACGCTCAACTTGGCAATCGAAGCCGAAACTGGCACACGCGGCTATATTATCACCGGAAAAGAATCTTATCTCACACCCTACCAATATGCTCTCGACAGTGCCGCCGAACATTTTCGCACTTTGGAGCGGCTTGTCGCCAATGACTCGCCGCAGAGAGTGCGCGTAAAAAGCCTCGAAGCCGAAATCAACCAACTGTTGGAATGGTGCAAAAATAATATCCTGATTCGTGAATTGGGAGTGACTTCGGATATTTCGACGACTGCGTTGGATGCCGGCAAGCAGCAGATGGACACCATTCGAACTCTGGTGTCTCAAATGCAAAATACGGAGACGATTGCCTTGACAAAACGCGCCGCAGAATCGCAGACCAACGGCGTAGCGGCAAGTTTGACGATTGTTGCGGCGTTTACGATCACTCTGGTACTGCTGGGTGCTGTCTATGTGCAGATGGCACGGGCAGAAGTACAAAAAGAGGAGTTGGCGCACACCTACAGTGAACTTCAGCGGCTCGAAGGAATGCGCGACAATTTGACTGCCATGCTCGTTCATGATCTCCGCACTCCCTTGGCAACCATGATCACGCCGATGGAGATGTTGAGTAATGAACTGCTCGGCACACTCGAACCGACCCAAAAAGAGATGGCGACGATGAGCGTTCAGGGCGGTTATCGCCTTCTTAACTTGATCAATGAGTTGCTCGACATCAGTAAAATGGAAGCGGGCGAGATGCGCTTGCGCCTCGACACAGTTCAGGTCTCTGTGGTTGGCGAAACGGCGATTGGGCAGGTGGCGCGTCTCGATTTGGGCGACACAGCGCGAATCGTGCGCGATTTTGCCGACGATTTGCCGCTTATGCAAGCGGATCAGGAGATATTAACACGGGTGTTGATCAATCTGCTGGGCAACGCACTGAAATTCACGCCGAAAACCGGCACAATCACATTGAGCGCACGACTGGCGTCTCCGCGCAAAGAGAAAATCACAGAGGCTCTGTTGCCCAAAGCGGGCAAAGATGCGGGGACAGCGATTTTGTTCGCGGTCAAGGACACCGGCGAAGGGATTCCGAAAGATCACATCGGCAAGATTTTCGATAAGTTCGGACAAGTCGAGTCGCGCACAGGCGGACGCAAAATGTCGTCTGGTTTGGGCTTGACGTTTTGTAAATTGGCGGTGGAGGCACACGGCGGGCATATTTGGGTGGAAAGCGTCATTGGGACAGGCAGCACCTTTTTCTTCACGGTTCCGTTGCGTCCGCAAGAAGCCGCAAAAATCGAGGAATACGGAACACAAAATACATCGGATTAGTCCTGCGAGGGACAAAGTTTCTTGAGGAGCAAAAATGTTGGCAACAATGACAAATGCGGCGATTTCCCGTGCCGAAAACCGTTCGGCGACTCCGGCAATCGATATTGGGATGCTAATCTTACGCGGAACATTGGGTTTGATTTTCTTCGCACATGGAGCGCAGAAGCTACTGGGTTGGTTCGGTGGGAAAGGACTGTTCGCGACGCTTGTGGCATTTGAAGACGGCATGGGAATTCCGCCTTTTCTTGGTTACATGGCAATCTTCACGGAGTTTTTTGGCGGGATCGCCCTGATGTTCGGCGTTCTCAGTCGGCTCGCGGGCTTGGGGATTGCTGTTACGATGCTTGTTGCTATTTTCAAGGTGTCTCTCAAGGGCGGCTTTTTTATGGAGAACAAGGGCATGGAGTACAATTTGGCGTTGTTGGCGATGGCGATTTGTGTTGTCTTGATCGGTCCCGGCATGATTGCACTGGCATCTAAGGTCAAGCGTCTTCCGTTCTTTCTGCACTAATCATCGAGGCTTGGTACTCAGAAGAGAAGCATAGGGAGCAAGCCCAGACTGTGGAAGAAGAAATCAAACTTTCTGCGAAGGCGAAACAGCAGATCGCCGGACTGGAAGCTACGAACGAACGAATGCGCCTCGAAACAATCCAAATGGAAGCCAAACTCAAAGCCCTCGAAGAAATTGCTCGCCGAAAACAAGACTTTATTCGGCGGCAAGAAGAATTCCTTGCTGCCATTGACGCCGAACGCCAAGCCGTTGACGCAGAGTATCAGTGCGTTTGTGAAAGGAGTCCCGCCTGATGCGAGACGCTCTTCGTCAGAGTTTGGGGTACAAAACGCCCCAAAAGTACAAAGCCGAGTGGAACAAGACCCGCTCGCAACCCAGTGGAGACTAACACAACCCCTGGACTAAAATTACGGGGGCAGGGCAGGACACCCAAGTCAAGCCCGGCGAGGAGGCGTTCTATCAGGTTCGCGCACGCCGCAGTGACTGCTACAGCGCGTTTTCGACCTATGGCGTTCTCTATCCCAAAAGCGGCAGTGCCAGCAACCCGCTCGTGATGGACAAATCGGCGTAAATCCCACGCAAACCAAAGAGGCACAGGGGGCAGGTTTCTGCTTTCTGTGCCTCTGCTGTGAGTGGGGTATAATCAAACAAAACGCCAGAGAAAGGAACCGCAACGATGGAAGAATTCGAATTTTCGGAAAAAGCGAGACAAAGCGAAGCGGCATTGGACGCATCGAACGAACGCAAACTTGTCGCCATCAATGAATTGGAAGTCAAAATCAAAGCCCTCGAAGAATTGGCACAACGCAAAGAGGCGTTGATTCGCCGCGAACGCGAGTTCATTGCGGCAGTCGAGGCGGAACACAAAGCCATTAACGCCGAACATCAGCGTATTCGCGCCATGAGTCCGGCTCTCAGATGAGAAAAGCACTTCAACAAGCCGTGCGAGTTCGTGATGAGTATCGCTGTCGCTATTGTAGCATAACAGAAATTGACATCGGTTCAACAATGACGATTGACCATATTCAGCCGCAGCGTCAGAGCGGGATAGACGAACTCAACAATTTGGTGTATTGCTGTCATCCATGCAACGAGTTCAAATCCAAGTATTGGCAAACCGACCCGGACTTACGCCTTCTCAATCCGCTTATTGATGATATGACAGAGCATTATCAGGAGCAGTCAGACGGAACCCTGCTTGCTCTTACCGAACGCGGGACGAAGCATATTGCAGTATTGCATCTGAATCGAGAGAGGCTGATTGCCCACCGCGCCCGCAACCTGCGTTATTCGGCGCGAGAAGTTTATGTACAGAATGTCGAAGTCCATGTCACGGATTTAGAGGAAGAAGTGCGTCAGTTACGCCGTCAACTCAAGAAACTGTTCGGCGACCCTGACGACTGACCTTGTCTATCGTGCCTTCGCCTTCTGCTTGTCCTTGCCGTGAGCGAGAGCCTCCTCCAATACTCGAATCATCTCCTCGACCTGCTCCAACACCTTCGCGCTCGCCATCGGAATACTCACCCCGTCGGGCAGAAACCGCAAGCCCTTGAAAACGTAGGTCAGCAACTTGATCGAATCCGGCACAAGCCGCACATTCGGAGCAAACCGGAAGGTGACCGTCGTTCCCTCTGATTTCACGCCGAGAATGCCCATCTCCTTGCATCTCAGTCTTAGCCTCAGAACCGCCAACGCATCCCATACTGGTTGCGGCGGGTCTCCAAACCGCCCGCGCAGTTAATACACGGCTTTCTCTATAAACGCAGAATCAAGTCCTTACGCGGCGAGATAATCGCCTCCGTATTCATCCCCTGATCCAATGTCACTATCGTTCCCTGATTCTGCTGACACAGAGCCAGCAGGTAAATATCAGTCAATTGCTTGTGACCGCGAATACGGGTGATGTCAACGAGGGCAGGATCACGCAAAGAAACGCTGTCCGACCAAAAATGATGGGTTGCGGCATGATTTTGGATGAGAATATCGAGGGTGGCAAGGGCATCGGGCGGGGTTAGGCGCGTATAGGCATACGACGGACTGGAAACAATTCGGGCAAATCCGTTTTCGGTGAGCGGGCAGGTTGCCCATCCTTGTTGAGAAGCGACAGAGAACCAATTGTTTGCCGCGTCATGATGGACATGGACACGATCTATGAGTGCCAACAGCACATTAACGTCCGGCAAAGCGATTGGCATCCGCAATCTCCTCCTCGTCCAATTCCTCCTGAATGCGCTTGACCATTTCCGTTGTCAGCGGCGGGGCGTTCTCCCGAAGAGGCAGGAGCGGAACGCCGTTGCGAAACTCGGTAGGGCGAAACGGCGCGGCAGGTATTTCTTCTCGAACGGCGTCTGCAATTGTCACTTTCACGCGATGCTGAGGCGAATAATGCAAACGGTTCACCTGTGCCTGAACCTCCGCAAACGCCCCTTCCAATACCAAAGTCTCCATTTCGTTTTCTCCTTGCTAAATCTTGTCTCCTCAGTATATCACGATTTTCCCTCGCCGCGCCAACCGCCTCACCAAAACAAAAAGAGCAAAGTGCATCCGTTGCGCCTTGCTCCCTATACAATTTTGCCGAATGAGGGATCATTCAAGCGCATCTTCGTTATCGTTTTTCTATTCCGTCACATTGTTGTCTTGACGCTCCTCCTCAAACTTTTGGATCATAAGATCGATCCATTGCTGAGGATTCTCGTTGACAATATCTGTCGAGGTGCGACTGAGCGCATCACGCAACTCATCTGCAACTTCGGAAAACTCTGTTCTAAAAGCCTCACCCATGTAGGGTGGCAGTATAGTAGGTGTAGCAAAAATAATACCTTCAAGTTTCTGACGTGTTGCCTCTGCACCCACTGCATCTAAATCAGTCAATGCTTCTGCTACATTCTCAACTCGTGTCATTGCCGAAAGTCTTGTTCTGGTAATACGCTCTTGATGTTCCGCTACAAACTCCCGCAATTCGGACATACCATGTATTTCGTCGTTACTGCTCATTATAATCTCCTTCTGTTGCGTCATTCTCGAATTGCGAAAAGCCCTAAACTGCCCGATTGATTTATAGCAGTCGAGAGGCATTTCGCTACTATCATTATGCCTCATTTCCTCGCCGAGAGCATGGAGAATATTACGAGAATTTCCAATCTTATTGGCAAGACAATAAGGAATATCGCTCATCTTATTACTCCTTTCGCGCACAGCATCAAAAAACAAGCGCAACACAACAAATCTGCCGCGCAACGCTGTGAAACTCCCGCGCAACAAACTCTTGCGCCGCAGAAACAAACCGTATCGCTCACGCCGAGTATTGAAAATGCTTCTCGCTATGCCTCGTGTTCCCCGCGAATGTACCGATAATCCTCTCAACCCCTGCATACCAAACACGCAGGAAAATCGAGGAAAAACCATCATGTCCGACAAAATCATCCCGACCAAAGAGACCGCGATACCTGCGTGGCTGACCAACTTTGCCACCGTCGCCACCGCCAACAGCACCATGCTCGCCCTGCCACCCAATACGGTCACCGACATCAACACGCTCAAAACTACGCTCGTCACTCAGCAGGATACCGTCAAGTCCACCCGTGAAGCCGCCAAAGCCGCCACTGTTGCCAAAAACGTCACGCTCAAAGCCATCAAAGCCAAAATCACGATCACGAACCGTAATGTGCAGGGCAATGCCAACGCCACTCCCGCCGTCAAAGAGGCACTCGGCTTGAACCCCAAGTATGCTCCTGCCATGCCAGTCAAGCCCAAACGTCCCGAACTGCTCACGGCAAGCGTCACCGAAACAGGCGAAGGACTGCTCAAGTGGAAACCCGGCGGCAACAAGAGCGGAACCACATACGAAATCTTTGCCAAGCGGGGAACGGAAACCGAGTATACGATGATCGGCTCATCGGGCAAAACGGCGTTCAGCGATACCGGCGTCACTCCGGGCGAAGAGACGTTCTATCAAGTTCGCTCCCGACGCAGTGACAGTTACAGTCCGTTCTCGACTTTTGCGGTTCTGTATCCCAAAACTGGAACTGCCAGCGTTACCCTCGTTATGGACAAAGCCGCGTAAATCTCACACAAACTACAGGGGCGCAGAAAGTAACTTTCCGCTTTTTGTGCCTCCGCTGTGAGTGGGGTATAATCAAATCAAAACCAAGGGAAAGGAACCGCCACAATGGACGAAATCAAACTCTCGAAAAAAGCACAAGAGCAACAAGCCGCGTTGGAAGCGACCAACGAACGAATGCGTTTAGAGGCGATCCAAATGGACGCCAAAATCAAAGCCCTCGAAGAGATCGCCCAACGCAAACTCGACATCATTCGGCGTCAAGAGGAGTTAATCGCCCAAATCGAAGCAGAACGCAAAGCCGTTGACGAAGACTATCAGCGTGTGCGTGCCATGAGTCCGGTACGCTGATGCGAAAATCGCGGCGTCAGTCCATTCGTGAGCGTGACGGATTCTGTTGCGTTTATTGCGGAACAACAGAAGTTGATGTCAGTTCGGCATTGACCCTCGATCATGTTCAGCCGCGTTCTGAGGGCGGAACCAACGCTCTGGATAATCAAGTCTATTGTTGTCATGCTTGCAACGAGTTCAAGGGCGAGTATTGGCAGAGGGAGCCAAATCTCCGTCTTCTGCATCCCCTTGTCGATGTGCTGGCAGAGCATTGCCGCGAACAAGAGAATGGAACCCTGCTTGGCTTGACGGAACGCGGCATCAATCATATTCAGCGATTGCGCCTCAATCGCGAGCAACTGGTCACGCATCGCCTACGGGAGCAGGCGCGTCTGATGAAAGACTTACGATACGACGAGATGGAAAAGTTCATTGCGGAATTGGAACACAAAGAAGCGAAGAATCAGAAGCGCATGAGGAACCAACGCCGCAATCCTGAACCATAACCCGACTCATTTCCTTTTTGCCTTGCTCTTCTCTTTCCCATACTCTAATGCCTCTTCCAGCACTCTGACCATCTCCTCCACCTGCTCCAATACCTTCGCACTCGCCATCGGAATACTTACCCCGTCCGGCAGAAACCGCAAGCCCTTGAACACATACGTCAGCAACTTGATCGCCTCCGGTACAAGACGCACATTCGGCGCAAACCGGAAACTCACCGTCGTTCCCTCTGACTTCACACTCAGGACGCCCATCTCCTTGCATCTCAACCGCAACCTCAGCACCGCCAACGCATCCCATACCGTACGCGGCGGGTCACCGAATCTGTCTTCAAGTTCTGCCTGCAATCCCTCCACATCACCCACAGACCGTACCCCGCTCATCCGTTTGTAGAAGTAAATACGCTCCGCCTCACCCGGAATATACTCCTGCGGGATCATCGCTGTTACGGGAATATCCATCGCCGGCAGAATGTCCTCCACAGGCTCCTCGCCCCGCATCTCGGCAACGGCGATTGCAAGG
>Ga0163154_10003877_pt1 | contig 20189 bp, 50 predicted proteins | sample OliLakLV19MP9P1_FD_148649 | JGI IMG/M metagenome (GOLD analysis project Ga0163154, IMG submission 148649) | Freshwater microbial mat bacterial communities from Lake Vanda, McMurdo Dry Valleys, Antarctica - Oligotrophic Lake LV.19.MP9.P1 | ecosystem: Environmental > Aquatic > Freshwater > Lake >...
GACCAAGATCTACTAGACCCAGATTCAGACCCAGACTTAGTCCAAGACCTAGACCTAGACCAAGACCCAGACCCAGACTTAGTCCAAGACCTAGACTTAGACCAAGAACCAGACTTAGACTTAGACCAAGAACCAGACTTAGACTTAGACCTAGACCATTTTTGTTTTCTACCTCTAGTCATTTGGATGCCTCATTTTAGACTCAGACGTAGAGACCAAGACCTAGACTTAGACCCAGATTGAGACCAAGACGCAGACTCAGATTCAGACCAAGATCTACTAGACCCAGATTCAGACCCAGACTTAGTCCAAGACCTAGACCTAGACCAAGACCCAGACCCAGACTTAGTCCAAGACCTAGACTTAGACCAAGAACCAGACTTAGACTTAGACCTAGACCATTTTTGTTTTCTACCTCTAGTCATTTGGATGCCTCATTTTAGACTCAGACGTAGACCAAGACTTAGACCCAGATTGAGACCAAGACGCAGACCTAGACCATTTTTGTCTTCTATTTGTAATCATTTGACTGCCTCATTTAGGCGCAGATTCAGACCAAGGCCAAGACCCAGACCCAGACCCAGATTCAGATTCAGATTCAGACCTAGACCCAGACCTAGACCTAGACCAAGACCAAGACCTAGAACCAGACTTAGACTTAGACCTAGACCATTTTTGTTTTCTACCTCTAGTCATTTGGATGCCTCATCATTTTAGATAGATCCAGTCTGAGACCTAGACCCAGACCCAGACTTAGACCCAGACTTAGACTCGGACCTAGAGTTAGACATAGACATAGACCCAGACGTAGACCAAGACCAAGAACCAGACCTAGACCCAGATTCAGACCAAGAACCAGACTTAGACCTAGACCTAAACCATTTTTGTTTTCTACCTCTAGTCACTTGAGTACTGTAAACATCTCAATTACATTTAACATAACATAGATTTGATTAGGTAACTTTTGAGCGTCTTGCCAATCTTTTTTGGCAAAGTCACCAGTTTCATAAACGATAGCTGCTTCTTCAAGCAAAACAAACTTATCGTTAACACCAACTAGCTTTCCTGTATAAATATAATTCATACAAAACAAAGTCACCCTTTGGCCCATGAGACCAATCAAACCTTCGCCTTCAACTTCTTGAACATTTACTAGTTTTTTCATAATTTTATTCTCCAATACTATATGTTGATTCTCTAACGCCACGATCAAATTCACTGACATATTTTAATGCAAATTTAAATGCTTTTGTTCTACATAGGCCATATTCCTTCATAAATTGTTTTGCAATTTCTCTATCATCTTTTACGAACACCGTAGCAATAAGTTGCTTGATGCTAAGACCTAAAACTTCTTGCTTCTTTTGTCGTCCTGCTTTTAGCCCGTCCTCAAAACCTCTTAACTTTATTTGTTTTATCATATGCTGATACTATAAAGTTTGAAAGGTAATTTGTAAAGGGGTAAAGCGAACTTACTTACGTTTCTTTTTGTTAAAGTTTACAAAGACAAGTTTGTCTTTTGCTTTAATGCGGGCATCAAAGTCGGAACTTAACTTTTGAATTATTTGTTGTCGCTGTCTATACTTAGCGAGTTTATATCCTGCGAAGATCCCAGCGACAAAGATTGGAAGTAAATAATACATTTACTTCACCAAGACAAACTCTATCTTTCCAGAAGGTGGAACTTTAGAATCAGCGGTAGTTAGCATTTGAAATACGCGAGTCCAAGCCAAACCTTCTTCTTTCTTGGTAAACAATCCAAGATCGACGTCTGCCTTGCCTACATCTGAATACTTAAAAAAGCCTCTGTGAATCTGCGGTGGTTTCTTTAAATTAAAATATGCCATCTTTATTTATCTTCCTTTTTTGTTCGAGAAGCCGAACGGAGCTTTTATAACATTAAAGCCGAAATCTTGCAAGCGCTTTGTCATCCAATCTGCCGCTGGCGCATTCCATGAGTGAACAATAATCTTAGGAATTTGTTCTGGAGTTTTATTTTCCACAATCCAATCAACAACAGGCTTAGAGTTAATCTCTATAAAACTAGAGTGAATGCTAGGATTATTACTAAGCTCGATAAATCCAAGATCGTGGTCTAACCAAACTTCATCAAAGCTATAATCAATAAGAGTTTGAATCGCTCTAGCAGGCAACGTAACTTGTTCGAGTTCGTGATCTTTGTTATTATTGTAGAATGTTATGTGCCTTTCCGGTTCGTCATCTAAAAATAATATCCTCATATTACCCCGCTAATGAAAATGACTAAATTAAGAACCATTCTCTAATATCTACGCCGAGAGAACTCGGGCACTCTAAGCCGATACAAGTCCAATTAGGTTTATCGCGTCTTGCAAACATTTCAAGTTTATTTGCTTGTGGATACATTTTTTCAAGCTTATCTTGCAGACCTTCTGGCTTTTGTGAATGTTTTAGGTTTTCAAAAAGCTCTACGTTACGTTCCGATTTAGAAACAGGCTTTGGTTTGCCCTTCGTACCAATTAGCGCGTGCTCTGTAGCGCCTCTAAACTGGCGACCCATACCAAACCCTAGCTTGCCATTCTTCGTCGTCTTAACCCACGTATAAATCTGTTTTTCTTTGAAACCCCAAGCACGCATAACATTAAGACCATCAATAATCATACTTGATGGAACCCACAATGCAAGTAAAGCGTTATCGCTGGCAACATCATTAACTGGCAAGTCTTTAATGCTTTGCAAGTCTAAGACTGAATAGTTTGCTTCGGACCCACGCGCAATGGTTTTCATTGTAAGTCGATCATCGAACTGCCATGGGGGATCTGCAACAATAACGTCAAATCTGTTCATTTATCTTTTACCTTATCAACAATATCCTTGGTTGCTAGGACTGCTCTGGCTCCTACGCACTGCTTTAAAGCTTCGAAAGCTGCTTTATATGAATCTTCTTTTAAGCTCATGTAGTTGACATCAATTCATCTTCAGCGTCACTAAGACCGTCTGCATAACCTTCATCGTAAGCATTTTCATCGCCTTCTTCCATTCCGGCGTCAAAGGCGGTTTGTAAATAAGAATTCAATTCAACAGTAATCTGTGCAACGAATTCTTTGTTAAGCTTATTTTCTTTAATCCACTTCTCTATAATGTGCTCTGATAAGTTGTTCATTTGTTTCCTTTTTGTTTTTTACCATGATCTGTGAACTTCGTTAATTTTTTCGAAGCCGTCATATTCATCAATTTCCCATTCAACATCAGAAGGAATTTCAACAATAAGTAAATTAGCATTTGAGCCGTTTGCTTCTGCGCCAAGTTCTTTAACTACTTGAACAAGAAGCTTGTCGTCTCTTGGAATACTATAATAGTCAGTTAAAGTCACTGTAGATCCAAGCTCTTGCATTCTTAGAATCGCTTTATTGCTAAGATCAAATCCACCATAACGTTTGTTGACAACAACTTCGCGCAGTTTATTTTTCATTTAGATCTTCCTCTGGAAGCAAGTATATCAAAGCAATATAAATTTTGCAACTCATTCTTTTAATCCTTCCGGAGTTACTTTGATTGTTTAAATTGCTTAACTGTTCCTTCTTCTATTGCTTTCCATAATTTATTCATGTAGCCATCTTCGTACATTCCCACGACTTTATCATAGTTATCGTAAGCATAATTTCTAAAATATCCAGACGTAATACTTGTACAAACTTTTTCTAAAGCTTTAAGAAAACTCCACTTAGGATCAACTTTACCTTTAAAAGGAATTTGAGATCTCTCAGCGGCCAATACAAGACTTTCTTCATATACTCCATTTAAACGGATATGTTCATCTACTAAAAAGAATTTCTCTTTACTACACTGTACTTCTTCGTTGTCTTTTTTATAGTACGAATATGCTGGATTTTCCATCTTTGCAAAGACTTTATGTATGTCGTCATGGTTCCATTGATATTGAACACCTTGATTAGGATCAAAGAATCCCATTTTGTTTTGGCTGAGATTAGGATGAGCGTAGTTATACGTTTCCTTTTCGCGTAATTTAAAAAGGTTTTTATATTCTTCTGGAATATAGGCGCCATAACTTTTCATCAAATTGATATCATGCATTGTCTTAAGAAAGTGAGGACTATTCTTAAGAAACCTGTGAGACATTTTTATCATATAAAGAAAGTTAAGATCAGGAATCAAAACTTTACTGAAATAACCTAGAAAATCATTCACTGTCGAATTATCTTTATGTATAGCTTCAAGTAGAGCTTCTGCACTGGAACCAGGCCAAGCAATTTCAAATTCAAAGATATTGTCTTTGTTCTTTGCGATCATTTTCTTGGCGCCATTATGGGGCATAAGATAATCAAATTGCTTATCTTTAATCCAATTCTCATATTCTGAGTAGGTTGCAATTAGATCGTAGTCCATACACTTGCGACCAATAGAACTAGGAAGATTTTGATTTAATGCATGACTTCCAATCAAAAGCATTTTAACCTCTACTAATATAATTAAAAGATCTTTCTTTTAAATCATTTTTACAAACTAAGTTATCTATTCTTTTATCTAAATCATTTAGAGAACTTTCTAAACTTTGTAGTTTAGATTCAAGAGTTTGAATTTTTTCTTTTAAGAATAGATTTTCATTTTTTAAATCTTTAAAAATATCTTGATTCATAATCAACACCCGTCAGAAGATGAAACCCACTTACCTTCACTAAGAATCTTTTCATCATCATTATCGAAGCGATAAAAATCGTAGCGGAAACCTCTACCAAGATATTCTTGATTACGGTTTCCGTATGTACTATCCCACTTAAAACTTAGTCCATGTTCATCTGCGTAATCTTGCGCTTGTTTTAGCGCATCTTTAGCTTGGCTAACGTAAGCGTAAAGTTGAATAAGTTTTTCTTGTTTTTCTTTATCAGATTTTTTAGTCATATCGATCCTTTAACAGTTAAGAGAGCTATTTTCCCAATGCCAATGACCTTGTTCTGAATCTGTGCGAGCACCATAATATGTGCCACCAACTTTTACTGATCCATACTCTTTGTATGTATTACTACCTTCTGGTAAGTCTAAAGAAGCAACAAAAGTCAATCCGTGTTTATCTGCAATAGCTTGCGCATCACGAAGACATTGTTTCATTTGATTAAGCTTCTCTTCAAGTTGAGTAAGGGCGGCTTGCTTATCGTCAAGAGCGTTTTCTAGTTCGTTGATATTTACCACATCAACAACCTGGCCCGTCACCGCTACTATTCCAATAATTATAATTATTTGGGCTTGTCGTATTATCTTCCGCAGGTTCCCTCGGCACGCGATATTGTTCACTATCTTTGCCGAAGACTTCTAATACGAGTCCATGTTCGTCAGCCAATTCTTTGGCTTTCTGCATAGCTTCTTTTGCGCGATTAAGATAAACTTCAATAGACTCAAGGGCTCTCTTTTTTTCAAGACTCATTTGTTTCTCCTGTTCGATGACCTTAGTCATCGGAAATTTTTTATTGCAGTGTTCGCATTTCATATTAAAAAAAAATGGCGCAGCCGGCAGGACTCGAACCTGCATTGATCCACTTACGATGCTCACGCTTAGAAGGCGTGTTCGGTACGGCTGCGTGGTGCTTCTGTATGGAGTCGAACCATATCGCGTCAGCTATCTACTGATAGTGCTTTATAAGAACACCGTTCCTCCGAGGAGCAGAAGCATTTGATAACGTATATATAGTAAAAACACTAACGTTTGTCAAGTCAAAGACAGAATATTTTTACTCTGAAAAATATTTAAAAAGTCAAGCCTAACGGTAAGTACCTTATCCCGGCTTTCAAATAGCTAATGCAGCAGTAGACACGAAATCCTATTAGCTTTCAGAGAAGGTCATTTATCTGCTGCTTAGGTAGCATCGTTTGGTTAGCTGAATTGCTTAAACCAAGTGATGAGAGACTGAATATTCTTCAGAGAAACTTTACCCTTAGTAGGAGATTCTTCTCCTGACTTTGAAAGAAAGGAAACGTGATCGTTAACAATAAACTGTTCCCCTTCTTGTTCTGCCTTCAAAGCTTTTAGCGAACGCTCCTTTGCGATATGTAGACCAAGTTCCCTATTGAACTTATCTGTTCCCAATCGGCATCGAGACACACCAAAGAAAACATTGTCACCATTCCTAAAAGTGAAAAGCGTATTCTTTCGCTGGCCATTCTCTGTTTTAGTATAGCGAACCATTTCGCGAGTATTTACGGTAGTTTGTTCATTCAGCATATTAAATCCTTTATTCCTGCGGAGTTTCGAAGTTTGAAGCAGCAACTTCATAGACAGTCGGAAGCGTTGATGGATCGTTGATGTCAATAGTTGGAGCTGGTTTCTTTTTGTGGGTTGAGCGATTATCGGTCTTAACAATCCACGCACGCTTAGTGTCGTTGTAAGAATCTTCTTCTTGCTCGTAAAGGCTCATTGCTTCGTACGCATTCTTCAGTGACTTATAGCGTCGAACTACGCGAGGTACATTACCTATCATAAAAACAACAGTCCAATAGCGAGTTTTCTTTACTGAAGGATTGGGAGTAATTGTATTATCTGCTGACATTTTCTGCTCCTGTTTGTGGTAGTGGTCCATCAAGATCGTGAAAAGTCCAAGTCCTAGATTTAATTTCTAGTCTTGGGATATTAATATAAGCTTCGCGAATATTAACTCTAAAATAGATTTCTTTTGATTCTTCGTTAAAATGCATTTGAAAACCACCGCGACACCATTCCATATATGGCTGTGGCAAATCATTTCTTAGGTTCTTGTTTTTGACAAGAAAATCTTTAAATGTCTTTGTCTGTGGCGAACGAGCATTTAAATTAATATTGGCTTTATAAAAGATATAAGCATTTTGAAATGCTGTTTGTAGTGCGCTCGCAAATGCGTTTAGCTTTTCACCATTCTTGACCATTTCATCTTCTAGTGCGGCTTGTTCGAAGCCAGCACATAAATCATCAATTGTTATCACTTCGTTCATACGTTATTATCCTTTATAAATTGTTCCCACTCTCGGTGATTAAATGAGTCACCAAGAAGAGTTTTTGTTTCTACGCAGAGATTAAATTCTATTTTAACTTCTTCAATGATTTGCTTAACTTGCCAATCTTCTAAATCATTCTTGTGTTTATTAAACATCTCAATTACTTCTGATACAAAGTAAGAGCGTCTTCCAGTAGCATATCTGAATGATGATAGGAGCATACTCCATAAATCATTATTACTTACTATTGGCATTGTTCTCTACCTTTAGATGTTCTACCATAATTCCATCAATGGTTGCGTTAACCCAATCTTGGAACGCTGCCGTAAACCAATGCCACTTAGGATGACCAGGTAAACTCAAAACTTCTTCTTCTGTAAATACATCAAGCAATCCATGCGGCATATCAAAATTAGAGCCGCTAAGTACAAGTTGATTAATAGCTTCTTCTGATAAGTCATGTAAATTATTTGACATATGTTTTCCTTAAAATAAAAAGTCTTAATTGAGAAGTAAAGACCAACCTTCACTTGTTCGCAACCAACGCAAGCTCTACGTTGCCGAACCCTTAGCTTAAGTCAACGACTTAAAAGATAAAGGCATTGCTTAGCCGTTTATAACCACTATACGGCAAATAGTTTCGAACGCCAACGGCACTGGGTGGTTCTTTTCAGAGCAAGTGTTTTTCCGTTGGTTAGGTCATGTTCATACTATAATGAAAGCGACATTAAATGTCAAGCCAATCACAGTTTAACAATTTCGGATGAGGTGTCCATGGCTGCGAGTATAGCTTTACAGTTTATTGCGCCGTTTAAAGTTTTTGTATAGTAAGAATACTGAGCTTTGTCATGTTGATAACGAATAGCATATACGAATTCGTTGTTCAAGGCAGTCTTATCGCGCTCATTACTTGTATTGCCTTTAATAAAAGCTTCATGAATACTTCGCTCTTTATCCATTAGTCTCTCCTATTATAAATAATAATATAAACGATAAAAAGCAAGAAGGGAACAACGATAATAGTTCCACTAACTCCGTAAAGAAATCCTTTCCAGAATTCAGTTAATGGAGTGAAATAGATATGAGGCATTAGCCAACCTTTTGTTCTTCTTCGGGAACAAACTGGTTATCAGCAACATATTCTTGGCGCGGGTTAGGATTATTCTTAGTGAAAGAATAAACAGTTGCAATGCGATTAACTCTAAACTTAGACCAAGTATTGGCTTTATAGCAAGCTTCTTTAAGATCAAAGATGCTGCATTCAACAGTAACAGCTTGTCCGTAAGCCTTATAGACTACATAATACATTCTGCCATCCTTAATATCGTATACTGTTTGCATATTAAAGCCCTCTTTTTAATTAGTCGTTATGACAAAATCGCACCGCATCCTTAAAATAACTGTCCCATTTATAATGGTGATCGGTCAATCCAAATACAATATTTGGTCCATCTGGATAGCGAACATAGAAATTTACTTTTTGATATTTCGTTGCCATCATTTTAGCAGCCTTATCAGCTTCTTCAACGTTGTCAAATTTTTGACAGAATCTTTCGAGTCTACTAATCTGACCTTCTACAATATACTTTTTCATAAAATTTCCTATCTAATTTAGGTTAAATTTCTGCGCGCCATTTGTTAGCGCAGAAATCATTCCAGATCTCATTGTAAGTTAGTGATTCAATCTCGTATGCTCGTTCGCTATCTGAACAAGATACTACAGTTTTTCCATACTGTAGGCGGTCAAAAGATACACTAGCCTTGATACCGTGCTTAGCAAGCCAAGACTGGGTAAATTCTGCATAGGCAACCCCATCAGCATCAGTGTGTTCGCAACCCCAATCAGCATTAATTACAATATCAATATCTTCTTTATCCATAAACAATTTCTCCAAATAGACAGCACTGAATGAATACGTCGCCAGTAGTTGCATCACCAGAATCATCCATAAAATTACTAAAGTGGTGAGCGTATTTATCTGCCATAATGTTTAGTCCTTTAAGGATGGCTTTCTTATCTAAAGTAAGAAGACAGTCTGCTTTACTGTCGGAAACTTCCAGTAGAAGATCTTTAAGGATGACGGCGCCATCTTCATTCAAAGGATAATCAACATGAGGATAGATTTCCCATTCTTCTTTGGCGAGGCCAGTGTTTGAATCGCAGAATGGAAAAGGATTTGCGGGCTTCTTATATTCTGCAATTCGAGCCCAATAGTTAATGCCTCCTTCCATTCCAGAAGCAAGCAGATTAGCGATCTTCTTCTCGTCAATGTTAATTGTAACTTTCATTATTAATCCTCTGGATTATCTCTTTAGTGTTTGTGGTAAGTTACGTCAGGTACTTTGTCAGACCAACAAGCTCTACAGTCTCCGCAATTATTGTCGCGAGTATATGCTTGACATAAGACCCCACCAAGTTGTTTATTGATAGACTCATACTGACGCGATACAGTACTAGTGTTAGTAAAGTATTTAGGTGAGCTACCTTCGATCATGTGTGCACTAACGCGCACAATAAGATTCTTCGGAAAGTCACCATATTTTTTTTGGTAATCTATGACCATCTTATATTCGCGCGTAGGAATCCAATATTTGATATGTGGAGTAAGTTCCGCAACCAAAGCAATATTCTTTAGATGCCAAAGACCCATAATATCTCCGCTGTCGTGGAATCTAAAATAATCTTCGCCAAGAAGCTTGCAGGAATAATCTATAAGCGTAGCCAACGATGGCACCCATAGTGGATGATTCAACGAATACAGACGCCGGTATAGGGCATTCTGTACAACGTCATATTTATAATGACCGCGCTTAGCGTAACACTCTTCACAAACAGAACCTTCAACCTTAGCCAATTCAGAACCAGTAATACATTCATCTGCCGGCAATCCAATAGAAAATCCTGGCATCTTAGTGGTGACGCTCAAAGATCCTACAATCTCCCATTCATCAGGCAAATTCTTTTTAACTTGTCTAATGACTCGTTTTTTATTAGCTATATAAGCAGCAACGGCGGGCGTTTCATTATCTTGGATTACTGTAAGCATACTCATATTATCAATCCTTTCTTTTGTAGTCAATAATTATTCATGACTTCCAACACATTTACTTCCATGAATGTCGCATTGAAAAGAAATCCTGCACACACAAAAAACAGGAAATGCCTTAGCGCAACAAATAGTATTCTGATTCATTTTCCGCCAATTTGAAATGTCGTGCGAATCAGCTAAATCATTATGATGTACTTCATCAAAAGAAACGGCAAAAGCATTAGCGCGCTCTTTAGTCTTAAACTTATAAAGAGTATCACCTCTACATACAAGCCACAGAGAAGGAACTTCTCCCCAAGGTACTTCTTCTACAACTTTACTTGTCATTCTTTTTACTCTTTACAAGAATTGGAAGAAACCACGCTCCATCAATATCTTCAATGATTTTAGCACCCGCGCCACAATGCTTGCAAGGATTTACTCCCGCAGAAATCTTTAAACCACTTCCATATCCTTTATCTTTAATTATCTTAGTGATAGTCCAGACAACATCGCGTTTACTACCATTAAATTGTGTAGTAACTTTTTGTCCTACCTTAAGTTTACTTGGCTTTTCATTTATGTCAAAGAGACCGCCAATCGTATACACACCTTCTTCTTTCATATCTTCTTCTTTCATATCTTCTTCTTTCATTGTTTAATGATCTGTCCGCCGCATTGCGGGCATGGTTTAGAATATTGAGGAGCATACGTTGTAGTTTCAACAAAACCACAAGTGCGCGAGGCACAAATATAATAATAGATTTTCATTAAGCCCTTCATTTTGGTTTCCAATGATCTTCCTGAATACGTTTGAATGCGGTCTTTTGCCATTCACGAAATGAATCATATCCATATTCATTAATTAACAAAAGGCGCAAAGTTTCGTATTTACTTTTACCGTCGAGATAAACAGATGACGAAGTTAAAAGAGCTTCAATAAGATCTTTAACTGCTTTCTCTTCAAAGTCTTTCAAGGCCACTTTGTTCTCTAAAGGAGTTGTAGATTTCTTTCCAGTTAACTGACTCATAATTAATTCCTTCTCAAGAAGGAATATTTTCTTTAGAAAGCTCCTGCAACATGTGAATAGCGCCATCAACATATTTAGCTACGCACGCTCTCTTTGCGGAGCAATATGTATGCTCTACGTTACTAAGCCAAAGAGCTGTATTCCATGTTCCTCGTTACCCAATCGGCAGCAAATAGATTAAGAGCAGCAAAACCAGTGAGAGCAAGAAAAGCAATAACTTCCATTACCTAATCCTTTTCTTTAGCTCGGCTTTGACTGCGCGCGCAACTTCTCCGCGCCAAGTATTCGAAGTACAAAACTTGCGTTTTACCGTCTTCAAACATGTATCGATCATTAACATCATTAACTTCTTCCATTGCTTCGAGATATGGGCGAGCACCAAAATATACTTTCTCTCCCCAATCCTTATGAATGATGCTGGCAATTTCAGAAATTGTTTTGTTTGTAAGATCCATTTTTTTATCTCCAATAGTTATGAATGAAATATGCTCTTTAATAAATTCATTATCCACTTTAATCAGTCCCATCCGAAACATCCACAATAATAGTCATCACATTCTTTATCGGACTTATGTTGAAAAAATGCCAACTCCAATGAACTTGGGACTTTAGCATGATGACCATAAGTACATGTTGCGTAGCGTCCATTCAAATTAGGACTAGTAGTTATTTCCCGACAAAAATGTACAGCACAAGAAGGCTTGTAGCTACCATCTTTATCTTCGTATTTAGCATTAGAGGCGCAGCCACACTTCATAAAAACTGTATCCATTTAGAATTCCTTATACCAACCATCAATAACTGTCATAGTATTTTCTTTAATTGTTCTTCGAGAGAATCTAAAGCTTTGTCAAAAACGCAATCTCTGTCATGAATAAGTTCTGGCATTTTGCCGCGATTTTCTTTAAGACAACAATAAGCAGGACATCTCCATTCATCGGCTCCATTATCTACAGAATGATGTTTCCACTCAAATTGCCTTAGATTAAAGATAATATCTTCAATTGCTTCTTTATTCATTTTTTGACCTCTTCAGTAGCGTATTCAACGCTAGATACAATAGTAAACTCTTTCATGCTCCGGTTGCAGATACTCGAAATTTACTATTGTATTTCGGTCTTTGTATATACCCCAATAACCTCATCTCTGGCCAGAGCTAAATATTGGTATTGGAATATATACTCATTCCTATGTCGTGTGAATTTAACGTAATGACGACGGCAGTACGAAACCCATGTTTTTATCGTCACGAAGGGTTTAAGCCATTAGACTAGATATGTTTTTTATCGTCAAGCGTATTCCAAAAACGACTAGGTTATTTATCTTTAACTTCGCCAAAGATTTGTAACTCCACATTATGTATAAGCTATCATGTTTCTGCTACTCACTTAGAAACATGCAAACCAGTCCGGCTGTTATACCGACTATCCAGTTTATAGTTCTGGCAAACAATCCTCCTAATATAGTCCTTCTAATTGTTTGCGCAAACAATCAAAGAATCAAGTAGGAGAATACTAAGGTAAAAACGCATGCATAACTCATCCATCTTCAGTTTGTTTGTCTGGTTCAATCCTTAGATTCATATTTACCTTGCTTAAATTGAATAAACTTACCCAGTCCTGCGCCGAAACCACAAGCAACAACTACCCACATTAGTGCAATATACCACATTTGATAATCATCAATTTGAAATTGTATCATATTTCCTTTTACGTTAAGCAACTAAATCTAAAAGACTGTCGTAAGGCAAATAAGTTTTTAGCTTATTAATAGCTCGCTCTTCAATTTGTCTAATACGTTCTCTGCTAACATTCTTTTGAGTTCCTAGCTCTTGGAGCGTCTTTTCATCATCTACCATTATTCGTTGGCGAATAACGTGACGTTCGGCGTCATTCAATTTAGCAAGGGCAGCATCTACAAGAGCTTTCAATTTAATTTTCTTTTGTTCTTCACCTAGCTGCGTTTCTGGATTGCTAACGTCTCCTTCAAGTAAGTCTAGATAAGTTTTATCATTATCTTGACCAGCTTGAACATTCAAAGAATGATCAGATTTAACAGATTTCTTTTGCATTGATTTGTCTTTTGCGAACAATTGAATTCTCAAATCATGAGAGTCATTTTTTACTATAGAATAGTGACGAACAACGCATCGACGAATATATTCTTTAATATACCAAACAGCCAAAGTCAATAGCCGACATTCGCTCTCTGGCTTGTAACGCCCTAATGCATCAATCAGTCCAAGGCTACCTTCCTGAACAAGATCGGCAAGAGAGGCGCCACTAGTTCTGTACTTAAGCGCGATGGAATAGACAAAGCGGCAGTTAGCCGCTACAAGCTGTTGATATGCTTTAACGCAACCACCACGATACTCAATTATCAGCTTACTTTCTTCCTCGCGTGTAAGCAGTTTATACTTTTGAGCTTGCTTAAGATAAATACGAATACTTTGTTCAGGGCAGCCTAGCATATGTTACTTCCTTTTCTTATTGTATTTTACTGCAGGAGTTATTCAATGCACCTTTAGCGGAAGAGATTAGAATATTTTTTCCTGCTTCTTTTCCTGCTAGACGAGCACCAAGATCGGATCTTATGTAGGTTGTAGTACTGCGAAGACGCATATTCTTATTCTTCCAGTCTTCAACTTCTCGATCTTTTCTTTGCGTTACTGCGATAGCATTATCAATCTTAATCATCGCCGTGCAATTGTCAACAGCTTCTTGATACATTTCTTTATGTACGTTGGCCTTGACTTCTTTTAGTTTTTCGGCAATAGCATCAACAACACCATAACGAAAGTTGTTAGCCCAGGTTTTACCTAGACCTTTACCTTCGCGTTTTGCGAGCATATCTACATCTAAGCATAGCATTTGATAAAGATATTTTACAGTTTGCATATCGGTTGGACGACCAATAAGACAAATGTTTGAGCCATTAATATAGGCTCGACATGAATTGGCTTTTGCAATAACACCAGAAAGATAAGACTTCCATCTTATCATCCGTTGATTCATTTGTTCAAGAGGATCATTCTTGGCGTCTAAAATAGGTTCATCTTTTTCAGGAGAACTTTCTTCATTTAGCATTTCGTTTGAGATTTGAAACTTAAGGAGAATTTCTTGTGCGCGTTGTGCTGCAAGCGCAGCTTCATGAACGTTGGTGGAATTAGAAAGTTTCAGGAGCTTCAAAGCCTTTTGTATTGCTTCTTCTCTATTCATTGTATTCCCTTTTTAGTTTTATTTTAAGCCTCGTCAGTAGAGCTTTTATCTCTAGACGATCCTTAAGTCTAAGGATCCGTTTCGGCTTTTTAAATCCGTAATGTATTATTATGTTTCATTTTTTTAATTACTGATGCGAAGCAAAGCTCCTGCGTTTGAAAGATTCGAATTAAAGATTTCCTTCTTTTGGTCGCGAATGCAATTAAGCTTTCGACGCTACACCAACTTGAATGAAGTTAGTTTTCTGACAAGCACACAACATGAAACACGAGAAGAATAAATGTTTCATTTTGTTTTCCAAGTGAAAAGAAAGTTTGTTGGACAACTACCTAGACACAAAGAGATCAATTCAGCTCCAGGATAATCTTTTGCATATTGATTAACATATTTCTCCAAATGCAAATCAAAATCTACTAGTGTCGGAAGACAAACAGTTGTCATTCTATACATAAAATCCCTTCATAAAGAAACTTTAGGGCGCGTATACTAAACCGCGATCACCTGGTTCCATTTTAAATATCCTTTGAAGATTCTGGAGGACAATATAAGCTATTAATTTGCGTCACTACTCTTTCTTCTAGAGAACCTGAAACATAAAAGAATAGTATAGGATGTGGCGATTTAGCTTCTGAATAAATCTCGCCAGCTTTCTTAGGATCTTTTGCCAAAGCTAAATCAAAATTAGCAATGAATGCGTGAATCAATTCGTGAACGAAAGTAGTATTAGCTAAACAATAGCTGCCTTCTCCACCAAACAGAACAATCGTAATTTTATTAGGATACCTAAAGGTACCTCTACATCCAGGAGCAATACAAGAAGGCGCTTCTATAATTAAATCTCCAACGACATTAACCTGAATTGGATTTTCTTTTAGGAAAGCTTTGGCGTCATCTAGGTTGATTATTACTCCTCTTTTCGATTCAGTATTAATGAATTCTTTTAGAGTTAATTCAAAAATATATCCAGCAACAGATACTGAAATATATTTGCCATCAGGATTAAAGCAAAATCCTTCTTGACACCAAGGCTTATTTGTAAAATCCCAAGGCCTATTTGTAAAATGGTCTTTAGCGCCGCAAGCCGTTAAAAGAAGAAGATTAATAAATAATCGTTTCATTACAATAAAACCATTTGATTAGGGTGGTGAACAACAAACTCACAATTGAATTTTTCTCCGTAATCAATTGACTTCGCGCATGAATCAATCTTCTTTTCATCTGCGCCATACTTACCAAGTAAATTTTTCATGTCCCTTAGTTCGTCACTGTCTCCAACCCAAACAAGGACGTTTTTACTTTGTTTTCCATGCGTCCAATTAGGTAGCAATGGAAGTGCGAGATTTGCATCTCGTTCGCTTTCAAAAACCAAAGCGATTACAGCAGAATACTCTCCCCAAAAACGATGACGCAATTGACCTTGTGCTTTAATTTCCATTATTGTTTTTCCTTCCAATTGAAATAGAATCGGGGGCTATGATTAAATTCAAGGGTGCCGGATTTATTATCTTTCTTAGATTCGACAACAACGTAAGGGGCGCCAAACCCTACTACTCGATAATCATATTGAAGCTCTTGAGTATCCCAGACTTGTCCGTACTTATCTTCAAAGTCTTTTCGAGTTTGTGCGCCGCTATTATCTGGATTTGAATAGTCTTTAATCATATTTAACTGGTCTCTTTCGATTGTTGTGATACTACCCTAACTTGATCGCGCCATTTCTTTCGATTGTTGTGATACTGTCTAACTTGATCGCGCCATTTCATTGATTGTTCGTTATGGCCGCCACCACGATTAATTAATCGCAAAGGACAGTCATAATAATACGGATGCATATCTTCAGATATATCTTTATATCCCCAATTACCGTTAGATTTATCCAGAAGATAAAGAATTACTAAAGGCGATGATAAAGACTTGTGTTCAATGAGAATCCATAAACGCTTGCCGTAAGATGTACAAGCGGTGTCAAGAATCTTGAGCTGAGTGTTGTTTTTAACATCTAACAAAATTTCTTCTATAATTGATTTTCTAGTTGCGTTGTAACTATATGACCATCCCATTTAATCATCCTTCTTTTCAACGAATTTCTTTGTTTTATACCACTCGTCACGCCAAGCAACTTCTTTAATGATAGAAAGAATGTCGCTCAATTTAACGATAGTTTCTTCTTTAGTTTCTTCTTTGTCTTCCATATTAATTTTGCTTTCTCTCATTTTTTTAAATGATCTATGCCGGTCGCGCCGTTTAAATATGCACCAGTCAAGTTTACGCCACTTAAGTTTGCACCAGTCAAGTTTGCATTACTTAAGTTTGCATTACTTAAGTTTGCATCAGTCAAGTTTGCCCAACCCAAGTTTGCATTACTCAAGTTTGCCCAACCCAAGTTCGCATTACTCAAGTTTGCCCAACTCAAGTTTGCGGCATAGAAGTTTGCATTACTCAAGTTTGCCCAACTCAAGTTTGCGGCATAGAAGTTTGCATTACTCAAGTTTGCACTATTCAAGTTTGCATAACTCAAGATTGTCCAACACAAGTTTGCATCATGCAAGTTTGCCCAACCCAAGTTTGCATGACTCAAGTTTGCATTACCCAAGCTTGCAATACTCAAGTTTGCATTACTCAAGTTTGCGTTACTTAAATTTGCAGCAGTTAAATCTGCGAGAATCAAGTTTGCATGACTCAAGTTTGCATTACTCAGATCTGCATAAGTTAAGTCCGCACCGCTTAAATACGCGCCAGTTAAATTTGCATAAATCAAATTTGCATAAATCAAATTTGCATAAATCAAATTTGCATAATTCAAGCTTGCACCAGTCAAGTTTGCGCGGTGCAAATCCGCGCCATGCAAATCTTGATTGTCGAAGTTTTGATTACTCAAATCTTGATTACTCAAGTCTTTCATATTTATATGCTCCTCTTTTAGTTAAGTAAATGGTCAATACAAGAATCCTTATATCAACCATTTACTTAATCCCATTTATTTCAAGCAAAAATGGGGAAAAGCTTAATATCTTATTTCATACATTTACCAAAGCTCAAGTTATTTATTTAACAATTTTCTAACTTGTTTATTATGAGTGTCTGCATAATAATACGCATGAACGGCGCCGCCCGCCCAAGTAAAAAAGAGGAAAGGAATGCCAACAATAGAAAAACACAGTAGACAATTAAAAAGAAAGTACATAAGTGCCAAAGAAAAGGAGCAGTAAATCATTCCTAAAGGTCCAAATAGAAAAGCAAGAATAACGGCAATAGCTGGATCTTTTTCGTTTAACATTTTAATCCTTTTCTTTAGAATGCTGTTGACAGTTTGGACAAAAGCTGTCCTTAACTACATTGTTCATTTCTTTCAAGCTCCAGCCCAACCATGTTATCAGAAAGCCAGTCTGCAATTTTATCAAATGAATAATTCAAATCATCATTGAATACTATCAATTTATTTGGAAGGCCAGTGTCTTGAAATCCGGCCCATTCTCTAACGGCTTTTGGAAGAACTGAACCTTCTCCTAGATAAGTAAAATCACGACTTTCCTTATTAAAGTTCCATGCGCCTTGTTTGGAAATATTGCAAAGCACACCAAGACAACAAAATTCTGTGTAAGAGTTACACAAAGCATATCTGCCTTGTTTATAGTCTCCAGAACGAAGTGCGAGAATCCATTGTTTTAGAATTTCTTTATTCATTTACCAATCTCCATCTTCCATTCGGCGAGATCGCAAAACTCTTCATAATCTTTCTTTTGTTCTTCTGAAAGAAGAAGAGTATCTACGACTTTAACTTTTCCAGATCCATTGCACTCTCTACAAGAAATATCATTTTTCCCGCTCAAATAATCTTCTCGTTCATCCGAATGCCATTCAGACCATTCAGATTCGGTAATTCCATTACCGTCAATAGAAGGATTTGAATGATGACCATCACCTTCGCAGCGGGAACAAATATCCCATTTAGCCGGGAAAGAAACGATATCTTCCATATCGTAAGTTTCACCTGTATCTGGATCAGTACATTCTTTATAAATTTCCAAATCAATTTGCATATGATCCATATAACTTAATCCTTTTCGTGACTAAAAAATTTAATAATACCAAGGAAAATAAGCGGCGCAAAAGGAGCTTGCCAACCAAGCTCTGAAATATCAGTCAATTTCATAAACAAGATTACAAAAGAGGCAAAGTAAAAATAATAATTGAATTGGTCTTTCTTTGCTTTAGGCGCAACAACAATGCGTCGGGATTTGACAGCAACTTTAGTTGCATATACTGGTATTTCTTGCGGCTGTGATTGTGATTGAGCAATCAATTGTTGACTAAGTTTATTGCCTAAATTAATAAGCTCTGACAACTTTTTTTGTTGCTGTCTATTCATTTTATTCGCTTAAATCAGCAATCATTACAATAAATGCGGCAACTTCATCAGTAGAAACTCTACCTTTGACAGTAATATTACTACCAAAATGATACCAAAGTTTGGTATCATTTTGGTGTTTCCATGCAGCAATCTCGGCAGTTTTACTATCCCAGCTTTTCTTTTTTTCTTGAAGAGTTTTCAATGGAGCGTCATAATCTCTATTATCATAATGGTCACAATAATTCATTGTCCCCCATTGGACAGAAACAGTCCAGCCATTTTCAAAAGTCAAATGAAAGCCGCTACCATTAGTAGCGAACATACCTTTATAATGATCATTATTCATTTGTTTTTTCCTCAACCTTAGTATTTTCGGTATTGATTTTGACGCATTCTAATTGAACGACAGGATGCCAAATACCTTCGATTGTGCTGAATGGCTTATATTTTTCTCGTGCCCATTGTTTGTATTCTTTCGCTTCACTTCGGTTTAGTTTTTTGAAAAACATTATGGGTACATCGCATTTGCGAGGGAGAAAATAGAAAGGAAAGCAATCATAAGAACTGAAAATCCAACCATGGCATATCGCTTATTCATAATTTTCCAAATCCTTACATTCGATTAGAATGTTTTTAATAAAATGTTCGTATTGTTTGTTCGATTCTGACGCAAAAAGAATGTATCCGTTCAGTCTTTGAACCGAAGGATTTTCTGGATATAAAGTAGAAATTACATTCCTACTTGTAGCAAGAATACTATGAAGCTTTTCTGTTTCTAGGGTAGCTTCGAAGTGCTGCGAATAAACGTCTCTATTGACGGATGATAACTCCTGAAGTTTAGCATTCCATTCACGGTATTGACGAATTGTGGCAATAGTTGTATTGCAAAATGCTTTCCAATCAGGCTTCATTCATACTCCTTTAGCCGCGCCAATGCCGCGACTAGATCGATGCGTAGACGTGCGATCTCGGATTTGAGCGCGACTATTGCGTCGCGCTCGTGTTTTTTATCGTCATTCAATATAGCGCTATTCAAGTCCACACTATTCAAATTCGCCCCGCGCAAGTCCGCACCAGTCAAGTCCGCATTACTCAAGTTTGCATTACTCAAGTTTACATTGCTCAAGTTTGCCCAACGCAAGTCCGCATTACTCAAGTCCGCATTACTCAAGTCCGCATCACTCAAGTTTGCGCTATTCAAGTTTGCATAACTCAAGTTTGCATGACTCAAGTTTGCACCATGCAAGTTTGCATCACTCAAGTTTGCATAACTCAAGATTGCCCAACACAAGCTTGCGCTATACAAGTTTGCATCACTCAAGTTTACACCACGCAAGTTTGCATGACTCAAGTTTGCATCACTCAAGTCCGCACCATGCAAGTTTGCATGACTCAAGTTTGCGTTATTGAATGTTGCATAACTCAAGTTTGCATGACTCAAGTTTGCATGACTTAAATCTTGATTGTCGAAGTCTTGATTACTCAAGTCTTGATTACTCAAATCTTTCATATTTAACTCCTAGTTTGTTTTTAATTACCTAACGAAAACTGAATTGTTTTACAAGAATTTTAGCTCGAAACATTCCAACTCTTTTGCCGC
>Ga0163154_10003882_pt1 | contig 20184 bp, 18 predicted proteins | sample OliLakLV19MP9P1_FD_148649 | JGI IMG/M metagenome (GOLD analysis project Ga0163154, IMG submission 148649) | Freshwater microbial mat bacterial communities from Lake Vanda, McMurdo Dry Valleys, Antarctica - Oligotrophic Lake LV.19.MP9.P1 | ecosystem: Environmental > Aquatic > Freshwater > Lake >...
GCCATACACGATGCCGTTGGTGCGCTCGATGGTGGGGTGGAGGTAGATCCAAAGGGCACCGGCAACGATCACCAGGGTGGCGAGTAGACCGGCGAGCCAGAGCAGCGTCAGGCGCGCCCAACGGGGGGATGCGGATTCGGGGCATTGCTCTTCAAGATCGCACAGGTAAACCCGAGCGCGGGCGAAGATCACAAGAAAGCGTGCCTTCTTCGCGTTTCTTACAATGGGTGCACGGCGAAGACGATTTCGCCGTGCCTTAAGGAGGACTCCCGAATCGGGCCAGCAGAGGGTGGATACCTGGAGCCTGGCCGACGCAGCGCAAGGCTTCGGAATCAAGGGGCTGAACACCATGTGTACGGAAACGTCGGCTCCGCCGGGTTGGCATGCCAGTTATGACCAACGGCAAGACCAGCCGGGCCAGCTGAGCTTCAGCCTCGGCAAAAGCAAGACCGGCTTGGAGCCGGGTGCGGCCTTAGCGGGATTCGCGATTATTTCGTCCGAACGCGCGCCCAAGCTGCTGAGTCTCTTCTGGGCGGCCACGATCGGAGAAGAGGTGGAAACGGGCCGCGTCCAGGTCTCGCCGAAAGGCCACGGCTTCGACCCGTCCGCCCCTCGCGGCTGGTACTTCGTCGCCGACGAGTCCTCGAGCGTGGAGGTATCGACCGAGAAGAAGCCCGATGGCAGCGTCGCCTACACGATGGCGATCGTCAACACGCGCCATGAGCCGGAAGGCGTGTCGAACGTGGCACTCATGCTAAATGACAATTACCGCACGCCGGAGAACGCGGGCTGTGGCAAGAAACTGGCCGCGGCCCTGGGCAAGCCGCCCCGCTGGCTAACCCCCACCGGATGGCGCCCTAAGGTAGAAGCAGACGAAGTCTTGTGGGAAGCACCCAATGGTGTCCAGTTGGAGCCCGGCGCGAAGCTGACCGGCTTCGGATTCGTCCTGCCACGCGGTCGACCGGATTTGGCGTCCTGCGTCCAAACCATCTTTAACTGGGGAGGCGACACGATGGGCATGCCGAAGATGGTGATGACGCCAGAGAAATAGGGTCCTACGGTGCGGCTGAGGAGGCAAAGCGCCCCACCACGCGCGAAGGACCACCGGGCGGGAGCCAGGTCACTTGCCGTCCCGTTCCGTGGGTCCAAGCGGTAAAGCCCGCGCCGTCCGCCGTGGCTGCTGCTTCCGCCGAATGGTATTCGCCGGGAAGCCACCGGAAGACTTGGGGCGTCACCACCGGATTGCCATCGACCAGAACGCGCTGTCCCGAGGGCTCGGTATCCACCATCACGGAACTCACTTCACCTATCACCAAGATCCGGCGGGTGATCGAATCCCACATGTAGAGCAGCCCACGGTTATCACTCACCATTGGGCTGCCATCGATGAAAGGCCACCGTCCTATCGGCTGGCCGGGCCGCAAGGCGGCGAGCTGAGCCGTTCGCGTATCACTCGACAACCACGTGACTTGGCCGGTCGCCGAGATTCGTGCCAGCAGATAGTAAGTCTGTGTGCCGGTGGTGCTAAAGCGGTAGAGCAAAGCGTAGAGCGAGCCATTCGGCCCTGGTGCCATGGACTGAATCTGATACCCGGGCAGGCGGGCCCAAGTGTTGACGAACCCTTCCTGGTCAATCACCCTCACTGCGCCGCCAGTCGCGCCGTCATAGGCGATGCGGCCATCGGGAAGGGCCAGAAGCCCCGCCCCGCGCTGCGCGGTGCAGGCGAAGATCGCCGGGATGCCGTCGGCATAGGCATCGCACCATGGCAAGCCGGTGACGCTGGTGATCTGCCCGTCGCGTAGGCGGCGGAGCCACGTGCCGTGGGCGATCAGGAGTGAACCATCTACCGCGGTCGACAGCGCCGTGGGTTGCAGGTAGGCCTGTAATGCCGGCACTGGGTCGGCATCGTAGGCTCCCCGATTTACATCCGCCTGCACGCCGCGGCCAGCGATCGTGTAAGCCAAGCCCGACGGTTCCAAGCGACGCATGCGAAAGTTTTCAGACCAAATCAAACGTCCTTGCGGATCCACGGCCAAGCCGCGGGTCTGTTCTATGGGCGCTTCGGAGGCTCGTACGCCGTCGTTACTGCGGCCGGACTGGCCGGTGCCCACGATATAACTGGCCCGACCTCGCGGATCCACGCGTACGATCCGGGCTTGGGTAGCGATATAAAGCTGGCCCTGGGCATCGGTCGTCATCGCCGTCACATTCGGCAACGGCAAATCCTGAATCAAAGTCTCGGTTTCGCCACCCTCACCAGCCTCGTCGCCAATCCGCTCGATGACGCCGCTAGGCAAGATGCGCCGCAAAAGGCCATTGCCCGAATCGTGAATGTAGAGCACGCCCTGCGTGTCGAGCGCTAGCGACCGCGGCTCGAACAACTCGGCATTCAACGCCGGCCCCCCATCGCCGCGCGCCCCGCGAACGCCGGTACCGGCGAAGACGCTCCACACCCCGGCAGGCGTGCGCCGCAGGATCCGATGGTTGCCGGTGTCCGCCACCAGGAGATTGCCGCCCGAGTCGAGCACTATGCCGGTGGGTTTCCAGAGGCGCGCGCCAATGGTACCCATCGGGATGGCCGCCAGACCGGGGTGGCCCAGGATCGTCACTGTCTGGTCCTGGCGAATTACACCCACGATGCCCGAAAAGAAACCGACCGGGCTATTCGGATCGGTGAAGTAGGCCAAGTGCTGCGTCCCGCCAGTAGGCCCCGCGACGGACCCCATCGCAAGTCCCCAGATCTGCTGGGCCCGATAGCTGCGCGCCGGACTATTGGGGGGCAGACTGGCATTGGAACAATTGCTCGCGAAGCACCCCAAAGCATCAACAATACCCAAGGATGAGGTATTGCCGCTGGTGCCGGAAGCAACCGTGACCACCAGAAAAAACAGCCCCTCGATAGCGCGGTCTCCGTAGATGCCAATGATGGCATTACGGCCAGGGCCGCTGCCGGGGTGCGCCACCGCCTTCAGTAGCAGCGGATGCAAAGTTGGTCCTCGTGGAGCGAAGGGAATCCCGGGTGTCGTGATCTTGCCGTCCAGTTCCAGGCGCGCCACCTGCGCCCCCAGCGGGACCAGCGCGGTTCCATCGTCATTGACGGCGATGGTCGAAACGCTCTCGGCGAGGCCCGGCACCGGAATCGCGTCCACCGTCCGGGCGCGTAGGTCGTAGCGGAGGACCAGTCTGCGCGCGGCTTGGGTGACATAAAGTAGCCGGCCATCCGGCGAAACACCGATCGCGGCGGCGTCGGTGATGCGCGCGTCGAAGCCGACTACCGTGGGACGGACGCCGCCCAGGTAGTTCACCACCAGGTCCTGCGCGCGTAGTCCTCCGGCGAGAAGGATCAGCCAAATCAGGCCGCGTCTCAATTGCCCACCTTGGGGAAGATCAGGAGTTGGGGTGGTCCGTCATCCGATCGAAAGCTTGGCACGAAAAAACTAATTCGGAGGAGCCGCCGGTTTGCGAATTCCGAGACCCCCTCCATCCCAACAATCACCCGGCCACTCGAGTCGGTCGTGATTCCCAGTAGCAGCGCAGTTCGGAAGGGCTCGTACTGGCGGTCGAAGACGCCGGTCAACTCAATGAACCCAGGTAGCCCCGGAATGGCTCTCCAAAGGGCGAACGAATAGTTCATGGCAATGGGCCACTGTTCTGCAGTCACCGGTGAAACGGCGTAGGCGACATTGTAGGTAATGGGTCGCGGCATACCCTGCTGCAAGCTGTCAGTTAAGTAGACATTCCCATCCTGGCCAGCGTGCAGTGCGTTCAAATCGGCCACCCCGCCTACCGGAAAGAATCCGGGAAGTGTTTCCAATCTTCCGTTACGGATCGCTCGCAGACGCTGGTCGCTGATGCCGATGAACACGGTGCCGTCGCGGCCTACCGCGAGGCCTATCGGGTTCTCGATCGATGCAGCGGCCACCGGGCCGTCTGGCGAATTCTCGCACTTGCCGGAGAGCATCGGCAAGGGCCGTCCACTCACCCACCGGAAGACGTTGCAGCGCGCCAAGGAGTAAAGCGTATCGTCCGGCCCTACCGCGACGCCCGCGGCTGCCCGCGGATCGAGATAGATAGGGAACTCGCCCGAAAGCGGACCTGTCACCAACTCCACCGATCCATTCGTGGTCACGCGCCGAATCATTCCCAGCCCAGGCTCGGCAACGTAAACGTCACCTTTGCTGTCCACGGCTACGCTATAAGGTTGAGCTCCTGACTCCAGTGCCGGCACTCCCACCTTTGCGGTCAAGCCGCCGTTACCGAGGATGGTGGTGATTCTTCCGGCCTGGTCGATCTTCCTCACTCGCCCCGCCATCGGATCGGCGACGTAGATGTTTCCCGCCCGGTCCGTTGCTAGTCCCCGAGGCCATTCAAAGGTGGCTTCCGCCGCCGGTATCCCCTCCTCGCGATAACAACATAACCTGCGTCCAGCCGCAGTGACTAATGACTCTTTCGGTGTCAACAACCGGATGGCATCGTTGTTCCCATCGACAATTAACACTCGCCCTTGGCTATCTACCGCGATAGACCGAGGGCGATCAAAGAGTTCGTTTCCGGTAAGGGGCCCGTTGCCCAGGTAGCTGAAGTCAAAACAAGTGTCGTCCCTCCCCCTCCCACAATTGCGGCGGAAAGTAGTCCGACCCGCGAGAACAGAAGTATATCCGTTCGTCCCGACTTTCCAGATCACGTTACTGGATCCGTCAGCGACGACTAACGCCTCATCCGGCGCGATCGCTAGACCGGACAGTGTCTGAAACCGCCCGTAAGGCTCAGCAATGCCGGGACCTACGGGATCTTGTTGTTGCCGAATTTCGACGATCTGCGCACTAGGATTCAGGACATAGATCCGACTACCACTACCCCAAAACTGCAAGATATACAGGTTGTTCCGGCGGTCTATGGCCATGCCATAGATTGGCTCAAGTTCGCGGTCATAGCCGAATGGTCCTTGGGAGCAAGAAACGAAGCACCCCGCAAAGGCTTCTGCTCGCCCTCGGACATCCACCTTGCGGATCCGGCTTCCCATGGGGCGCTCTCCTCCCTCGACCTGTTCCGCCACATAGACATTGCCCAAGTGGTCGGCAGCCGTGGCCACGGGCCGGATGCGCGAGCCGCGCCTGGCGTACTCAGGAGGGGTATTCAGAAAGACCCGCGAGGTTCCATCGGGCTGGATCCGCAGCGTTTGGCCACTCTCCCCCTGGGGAACGTAAATGACTCCGTCGCGGTCAACACCCATGGCGAAGACCGAGGAAGGGCTTAACGGCGGCGTCACCTTGATCTCCGTCATCCGGAACTCCGCGTAGTTCAACCGGAAAAGCTTGCCCGTGTCGCCCTCAAAGACATACGCCTCATTGACGGTGCCCGGGATCACCGCCACCACCGCCGACTTCAGCGGCCGGGCGAGCGAACTCCCGGCGTCCGGAGTTTTGTGCCCGGCGAACTGGTATTGCGGTGGAATGGGGGAAAGTGTCTGTCCGCCCAGCGCTGCCGGAAGCCATCCGCACAGCCCTACAATTTGAAGACAAAAGCTTCGTACCATGCCGAAATCTCCTTTACGTCGCGACGCTGGCTTTCCGAGCGTCCACCAGCTGTTGCAGCTTTTTCTGATTGTATTCCTTCGCCCATTTGTGACCCTGATAGGCGCCGACGAAGCCGTAGAGCAGGAGAAGCAACAGGCCAATGCCCACGAAACTGAGGGCCATGAAAACTAGGTCCAGGAAGACAAGTAAGATTCCTTTCACCACGTGCCCGGTATAGAAGGCGGGCAGCCAAGGAAAGAAGAATCCCATCACCGCCGCCAAGCCGGGCGACTTCGCCTGCGACTGATCCAGCAATAGTTGTTGTTCGAGAATATCCATTTTTCCTTCGAGAACTACGGCTTGACGACTGTCGTGCCGGCTAACTGATCCCCAATGCGTCGGCCATCCGCGAGAATCATGATCAGTTCAATCACCAGGACCAGCACATCCAATCCCGCGCCAATGAACATACCCATCAGCGGAATCATCAGAATGATGTAAGGCAAAGCCAACGGGACGTTGCGCAGGACAAGTTGGCCAGCGCCCACGGGACCGCCCTTGGCAGCGACAATCGCCAAACCGGTGAGCCGTTTGCCCACGCTGGGGCCAAGTACGTCACGCAATAGCCAATACAGTAAGAGGGCGAAGCCTCCCACCAGGGTCCCGATGATGGGTATGAGCCAGATCAGGGCGAGTGGAAGGGAAATCACGAAGTCGATCAAAAAGGCGCCAATTCTCTGGCCAGCCGAAGCTTTGTGTTGCATAAGTTAAGCGAAACTCCTGAAAGTTGTATGGGCGAGTTGCAGGGCGCCGAGCAGCGGCAGAATGCGGCCAATGCACTCCGCGTACTGAACTTCCCGCAATTCCGTGCGGACTGATTTAAGAATGACGCCGGTGGGGTCCTGGGCTTGGACAAACACGACCGTCTCGGTGCCGAAGCGAGCCACCGCCGCACTCAGCATCAGGTGCGGGCCTCCGGCGTAGCTATCGCCCAACAGGCGCACATTTTCGAGACCGAGCAGCGCATTTTGCAATTCCAATTCCAGCGGCAGCAGGTGGCGGGTGAGGTCCGCTCCCCCGGCGCGAAAGGGCAGCATTCGGATACGTGTCATGGCCGATGCAATGGGCAAAGTCACATACGAAGTCTCGTCGCGGCTTTTTAACTCCGGAAAGAATCCGTCCCGGAACTCGAAGCACCATTCCCGCCAAAGTCCCTCTCGGCCGTAATACTCGCGCAGCCGCTCGCGCAGGCGGGACATCTGACGGCGCACTCTTGAGTTCGTCGTGGGGTCGTGATCTTGAATCCCGTACACCAGGCGCGCGACGTCATGCTCGTTGAGGAGATGACGCCGCGACGCCACGGCTTGCTCCACCAACCAGCGGAACAGAACAGCGAGATTCTCCGTCCGCTGGAAGCGCGGACTGGCCAGAATCAACTCGAGTTCTTGGACAACCTCCAAGCACCCTTCACTCATCTTTGAAGGTGGTTTCGACAAACTTATTAGAGATAGCGAGATTCGTGGGCCAATCTGCGGAAGTTTTTTGTGACCGGTTTGTGACGCGTGGGGGGGAACAACCGCGCCGCATGTCCTGGAGTAGCTGGCTTCCGCATAATCAAGGCAATTTAGTCAGGAGGATTTCTGAGTTACTTCACCGAATTAGCGGAGATGCTTGGTGGTTGTCTTGCTTACTACGTTTGGGATTCCCCTTTTTCGTTTGCAGGTAGTGGAATCCTCGGACTCTTCCTCGCCGTGCTATCCACCATCGGGGCGATTCAATTCGGCAAGTCGGTTCGCTCCACGTATCGACGGGGGCCACTGTTTTACCTGACTTGTCTGGTGGTCGGCGGCATCACTTTGGTCTCCGTACCCTCTTTCGGGCCTTGATATACAGGGCGCCGGTGGCCGAGAAGTCAATTTCCTTGTGGGGTTTGGCGATCCGGCACAACGGACCGCTCCAACAACAAGCTTTCGAGAAAGGATACGACGCGGTAGAGGCGTTGGGGATCGAAGACTTCTCCCGCTACCCCGTCCGGACGCGGGTGGCAATCGGTTTCCTAATTCCCAGCGCGAATTTCCCAGGTAGTGCCAGGCTGGGCATCGTGCGGGTATCGCATTTTTCGACACCCCCATCGGCCCTCTCTCCTACGCGGTGCCGGGCACGCATATTTCCCAGGGCACGCATATTTCCCGGGCACGCATATATGGAGAATCGCCGCGTTAGGTCAGGGGGAGAGGGTATTCGGGCGGCGAGAATCTGGGTTTGTGGGGGCTCAGGGGATTTCGCGGGGCATTTCTCTTATAAAGTTTGCGAAAAAAATGGGTAATGGGGAGGGTGGATATGTAGCGCTACCCGCATTGGTGGGGTAGACGCTATCTTGTTTAGATTTAAGAGCTTAAGTTGGCCTAGGCTATTGCTGAGAGAAAATCGTATCATAGCGGCTTTAACGCCGAGTGCCTTTGACGCCGATTCCCTCCCGCCTCTCACCAACGCGGTGCCGGGCACGCATCTTTGGGCGGTGGTGTTGTGCAGAAACAAAATGGCAAGTGGTTAATTTGAGGGACTTTACGAAAAAATTGTACCACCCCATGCATGCCCGTGGATGGCCCGGTTTCCCAATGTTAAAGGCCTGATGGCGCCTTCTTCCGACCCCGAAGCCTAATCTCGACATCGAAATGACCCTGATTGTTATCCAGGTTCCCATCATTCACAGTGAGATAGAGCGTACCGGAGGCGGGCATCTGAAACATTCCGCCGCGGCCAATGTAGAAATAAGCGAACCTACATGAGCCGAACCCACAGTCCGACGGCGCCTTGATTACGCCAATCAGTGCTCCCACGCAAGAATGACGACCATCGCCGCATTTGGCCTGAGCGTTCGGGATGGGAGGGGTGACGACAGATACCCTCAGATAATGATCGGCGTCAACTCCTTGAGGAGGCGCGGTTATCGGCTTACCAATGCGAAGTAGCGCGGACAATGTGCCCTCATAGCCCCAAGTGATTGACTGATCTCCGGAGGCACGAATCTCGTACTCTTCGCCTGCCAAAATAGGGTAGGACAATGGATTGAGCCGGTTGGCCGACACAGCAAAACGTCCGAAAATACCCTGAAGCGCCTCCCGATTTCCCGCCAGATCCAGGAGGAGGCGCCGGACAAACTGCTCGGTGTGACGCATCGCTAAGTCATGGGCAATCTCGTGAAAAGATCGGCCATTCTCGTCCCGCAAAAAGCCATTCCAGCGGTTGGGATAGTCCTTGGAGATGCCGGCGCCGGCGAGGAGTAGCCCATGGTTGCACTTAGCGACGCCAGAATTGCTTTTGAAAAAGAACCCACTAGTAAGCAGAAAGCCACCACGATCACCTTCAGGCCGCAACTCAGCTTTGTCGATCACCTTGGTAACCAGAACTTCGTTGGTTGCGGCGTCACGCTCGACTCGCTCCTGAAAGACGCAAACGTCATCCTGGGGAGAAGCAAGCCGGAGAGCCCGTTCCTGACGCGAAGCCTGCTGGGCAAATGCCGATTGTCCCTGATCATTTTCGAAAAGGTCACGATAGCCGAGCTCGACCCAGTTTGTGTGCGGGTAAAAGTCCTGGATTGCATGCAAGGCCGCCCCGAGCATCTTGCGCACCAGGGCATAATTGCCCGCGTGAGGCCACCAAGTTACGAATCACCTCTACGGTGATCTTGCGATGGATCTCGGTGGGAAAGGCCGCAGTTCCTTGCGCGGCGGCAATCAGAACCACGAGACCGCGAAACATCTTCCTGATGTCGGTGCCGTTCCCCTTGCTAGATTCATCAACGATGGGCAAGCTTCACCTCAAGAGTAATGAGGCTACTTTCGAGCGAGGGATCATTCCGTCGATCGAGCACTGCGTAGCCTGCTGGCTGGGCGCTGGAATTGTCCTCCTCCACCACTAAGGCCTTGCTTCCGCGCAGCCGTTCCATTTGAGCGCGCATCCGAGCCTCCAAATCTCCAGGCGGCTGCACCGGTTCGTTCGGTAGGTTGGTCGCGCCGGGGTGAGGTGCGCTCGCCGTCACCACCGCTTGGCGCGAAGATAAGTGGGATTGCAGGGAGTTGGGTGGCCCGGATGCGTGCGGCTGGAGCATCACCATCAGGCGGATATCCCCCGGCCGGGAATCGAACCGAAACCAGCCGTTTTTTGAGGGAAACACTTGGTCGGTAAACTTTTCCACGCGCCCGGAAGCGGTGCTGTTTGGGAAAAGTTTGGCGTAGGGCCCGCTATCCTGGCTTTGGAGAATGACCAAGGAACCATCGACGTTACTTTCAAAGTGGAGACGCATCCGCTCGCCGCTCTTAAAGATACGGGACGAAGTGACGCGGAGAAGTTGCCCGCGGTCAGTCTGAACTTCAATCCAGTAGCGCAGTCCGGTAATCAGGCCCTCGCCAGACTCCGGCGAAGAAGTCTTCGTGGCCGGGGAAACTGGGGGTTTCTTCGGGCCCGCTGAAACAGGCGAGGAGGCGGAACGCTGGAGGGTCACCGACGAGGTCGGGTCCAGAAAGAGAGCTTTGGCACCTTGAGGTTCCTGGCCGTAACAGGCCACCAAAAAGACTGGCCATACAGTCGCGCGATTAAAGTTCATCGAAAAATCTCCTATTTGACAGGCGTGCCGATAACGATATCGGGAATGTCGCTAATCGGGTAAATTACTGGGTTTTGAGCCGCGCCTTTTCCCTTGTCGCCCAGGCCCTTGGCGCGCGTGTAATCGCGCACCGCCGCAGGCAGCTGGCGCTGTAGGTCGGTATAGATCTGCTTGACGTTACTCAGCCCCTTGCGCGTAGTAAGTGACTCAATGAGATATAGCGTGAAGAAACTATTCTTCTTTTCGTCGGACTCCCAGCTGAGTTGGCGATTGTTGCTCGAAGTGATGACTACATTTCCCTTGCCCTGGGCGATTTGGCCGATGGATTGATCGGAGAGTGAGTCCACTTCCAGACCCTTGGAGTTCGCCTGCTGCAGGATGCGGGTGGTGTCGCCGCTGTAGCAAGTATCGAGAAACGTTACGATCCGTTCTGCACTAAGCTTCTGTCGCATAAAGTTGGCTAGCTCGTCCATGCCATAGGCGGTGGCGTAAAGATCGTTCACCTCGGTATCGTGGGTGACGAGGTAGCCGGAGCCAATTTTTGACCGGTCCATGGACGGGCTCGAGCCATGCGTACTGAAGTAAAGCACCACGAGATCATCTTTCAGCGCGCGTTTGGCAATTTCCGCCAGCGCACTACGGATGGCCTTGGTCGTGGCCCGCTCATTCGTCAGTACCGTCACGTTGCCGGGGGGGAAACGGCCCACCTGCGGATTAATGAGCAAAGACGCGAAGTCATCGGCATCTTTTGCGGAATACTTGAGCGTGGGGATACTGGCTTGTTGGAACTTACCGACGCCCACGATCAAGGCGAATTTGTCGCGCACGAAGCCTTTGTCCTGTCGATTGGCTTCCAGCGTGGCCCCGGTTGAAGAGGCGGCCAAGTAACGGTTTGAGTTCTTCGCGTACAGTGCCGCCAAGGCAGAGTCCCCGAGTTGGTCATAAACTTCCGCGATGCGCGCGAGCACGGAGTAACTGGTGCCGCATTCGCGGTCGGCTTGTTCCAACAACGATTCCGCTTGTGCCTTATCGCCCGCAATGGCTTTTAGTTTGGCGTCCTGCACGGTGCGGAGTGCGCGAGCTTGGCAGGCCGGGGCGGTCTGGGCAAAACTTGGGATTCCCGCGGCGGCCAGGAGCAAGAGTTGTTTGAGTAACATCATTCCTACTTCCTGATGACCCCGGGAGTAGCGGCCGGGGGAGCCTTGGGTACGTTCGCCGCAGGAACGGTAGATGGCTTGGCCGCGACGACCGCCGGTTTTGTCACTGCTGGCTTGGCCTTCGCGGACGGCGCGGACGGAGGCGGCAACGTGAGATTCCGGTACTCAAATTGCGCTTCCACCGGGCTCAGTTGCGCCGGAGTGAGATTCAGCCGCTGGGCCAGCTGGTTCAAGTCGGCGCGATCCTTGGCGTCCAGCACCTTGTCGGTGCCGACGAGGTCCTGAAAAGTCTGTTTGTATAGTTCGAGATTCACTCGAGTCTTGGTGAGATAGGTCAGTTCTCCGCGAATCACGCGACGTGCGCCGAGCGACTCGAGTTTATAGGCATCTTGACCTAACTGAATCAATTGGCCTTCTAATTCGGAACTAGGCGCACCTTGCACATTCTTGAGGCGGCTCCGCGCAATCACCCGGAAGTCCGCTTCATCCTGCGTATCCGCACGGGTGGAATTCAGCGTTTTCTCTTTTTCCTCCTCCAATTGTCGTCTGGCCGCCTCTTCTTTCTGTTTGGCCTCGGCCTTGGCGAATTCGGTGGCGGCCACGCGTTCCTGCTGTTCGTACTGCGCTTTTGCCCGAGCGAAGTTCAAACGCAATTTGTCACAGCGGCCCATGGCAGATTCAAAGTACTTCTCCTTCGGATCGGAACGCTGGGCCTCTTCGTACAGCTTGATGGCCTGTTGAAATTGCTCAACGGCATCATCCGGGTTACGCGACGAATCGTAGGCTTGATAGGCCAGCGCTTCGTGGGCGACCGCCATGTTGTAGGACCGATCACCGGGGTTCTTCTTCATCGGCACTGAGGACCAGCTATCCAGAGCCTCCTTCCACTGGCCTCGCATCGCCAAGGCATTGCCCGTTCGCAGCGGTTCATCCACCGTAAGGCGAACGGCCACTGGTTCTATGGTTTTGGTGTAACGTCGCTGAATATCGTTCGCGACCTTGGTGATCAGTTCGGTCTGCAAGGCATCCGGCGTCGGCAGGATTCCGGTCGCCTTGGAGACACCCTGCACCGCGATCTCTTGTTTGCGTGAGAATTTCCCCTCGGTGTGGAAGGAATCCACCAAGGCACCCGAAGCATCGTTGACTGTGAGTTGCAGACTCAGCGCACCTTGCGCCTCCCAGTACTCGACCGGCACCTCGCGCTCCTGGACGTCGTCCACGTCGATGAGCTTGTCTGAAAATAGAAGCTTTTGTTTTTTCTTGCCGACGACGATACTGCGTTTCTCGGTGACTGTAAAGGTTCGTGACTTGACGGGTTCAAAACTGGCCACGGCGAACGTGAGCACGAGGTCGCGCCCATCTTTCGCTGGGGTGTACTCGCCAGCGAGACTGCGCTCGATGGCGAATTCGAGCGTCTGGCGATCCGTAAACTTGTCCCCGTCCCGGCTCCGAATCGTGATCGTTTTGCCCCTCAGCATTGCATCCGGAGGGCGAGAGACTCTGAGGGTGGCGGTGTGTTTGGTACGCAAGCCGAAATCGGCGTCGGCCCAAAGAATACCAGTGCCTGGCAGGATCAGGAACAAAGCGAGGGATCGCATCATTTCACCTTCGACAACAGTTCGCGAAATTCCGGTGCCTGGCGCACTGAGGCTAAGTCCGGGTCGGTGCCCAGAGACTGCCGGTCAGAGAACCCCGCCGCGACGGCGGCTTGCAGTGCTTGCACCGCCTCGCTGGTTTGCCCTTGGCGAGCAAACGCGCAAGCCAAGTTATAGTGGACCGTCACTTTCGATTTCGGAAGCGCGGTCTTCAGTTTTTCCGCCTGCAGGCGGCGTCGCGCCGCCGGTTCCTGCTCATTCACCTCGAAGAAGTAGCCGAAATTGGCGAGTTGATCGTCACTGAGGCCGATGAGGCAATCTACCAACTTCAGTTCGGCTTGGAAGGCCTTGGTGGCTTCGCTGTACTTTCTCAGGCCCATCCGAGCCGAGCCGACGTTTAGGTTGAGCGCCAGAAAGTTAGGATCGATGGTGAGGGCCGGCTCGAACTCGGCCAGGGCAAACGCGAACTGTTTCTGCCCGGCGAAGTTCATCCCCTGTTTGAGATACTGCAGCAAGCGAGCAACATCCGGGGCATTAGCTGGAGCCAGGCGGCATTGGCCCACTTCGGTAGGCGCCTGAAGTGGGTTTCGCCGGATCGAGCGGGAGGCGAAACGGGCTTTGACGTCATCCCAACTCGTGCGCGTCCGCTGGGCCACCAAAGCCCAAACGGCTTGACGATCGGCGTTTTCCGGCGCGATCAACTGCTTGTCAGCGACGGAGGCTGGCGATTCGGCGCGCAAGAGGCCACCCTTGCTCTCAGTTGCCAACCCTCTTTCGAGCATCCGCCGTATCTCGGGCGCGCGTGCGCCAATGCGGCTGCGCAAGGCAGCTTCGTCCAGTTCCTGCGCGCCCGCCGAAAGCGTCACCAAAGCCAGCCCAATAAAGTACCTTTTCACTTTGTCTCTCCTTGCGCGGGGGGCAAGTCCCTGTAAAACCCACTGAGCTCCGTCTCGATCCGTTCCGGATGCGGCTGGACGTATTCGCGCCAGCCGAAGAAGCCGCCAACGCCCAGGACGAGAACTCCGATGACCAAGGCGGCAAATAAGGCGGGTTTGGGGCCATCCGGGCCCTTCTTTGGCCCTTTGCCCGCATCCACTGAGTCGGCGAGTTTGAGGTTTTCGCGACAGTTCTTCACCGCGCAATCCGGTTCCTGGCCGGCTTCCAGCGTGATCAGTTCTTTTTGAAAGGCCCGCGTGCAACCGCCGGCTTTGTTGGTGCAGATGTAGGTCTTAGCGGGCATGGGCCAAGGCCTCCGTCTTTTCCACCAAATCAATGGCGAAATCGCGGGCCTTGAGCCGGCGCTGGACACCTGGGTCACTAGCCAGCTTGCCGGCATTTTGCTCCCTGACCCGTGCCACCAGCCGGGCGTTCAGCGCCGCCTTTTCGGCGTCGTGCCAGAAGTCTTTCTGGAGGGCCGCCTCCAGCGCCACGGTGAGGTCTTCAAAGTCGTCGAGCGTAGCGCGCTCCAACGACTCTTCCTCCGTCTCTCCGAGTTCGGAGACCAGCACCTCCTCCCCGTAACGATCCTGGCTGACCACGAAGAACCGTTGGCGGCCGCGGCTGTCTTCCAATTTCTTTACCAAACCCAGTTCGGTGGCCAGCAGGAAAACGGGCCGCATCGCTTCGGGGTTGGTGTCCCGGACGTACAATTCCGGAAGCTCGGCCCCGTTGCCTTCAAGAAAGATCTTGCCGAGTTCCTTCGGTTCGCGCTTAACGTAGTCGAGGTATTGATCCCGGTAGTAGCGCAAACAGCCGGCAAAGCGGGCAGGCATGACATTCGTGATCCGCACAATGGATAGCTCTTGGGTCGAATTCACGTTCTCCGCCAAGTACAGCTGGCCACGCACGGAGGATTGAAACGCGGCTTCGAGCGCTTTGCGGAACTCCGGATTGCCACCCGCGGGCATCACGACGGTGGTGGTGGTGCAACAGATGACGTTCGCGGGATCGTTGGGATCAGGGACGCCAGACGCACTCCGGAACACTTCACGATCATCGAGCGGCAGAAAGTTCGAGGCCGTCCGCATGATCTCGGTCGCAAAGGCCAGCAGCGCCTCCGGATTGGTGCCGAGTTTCTGCTCCAGCACATCGAGGACATTGGTACCGAGCACCCGGTTCGCTCCTGGGTTCCGGGCCACGTAGGAGTCATGCAACTGATAGGCACTCTTCCGGCAAACCTCCTCCACGGTTCGGCGGAAGGTTTCCTCCTTCACCACGCTCGAAAATTGCCCCAGCGTCCAGGTGGGGCCGAGTGGCGCCACCAGTGAGGCGCGGACGGTGGCCGCATTCGCTTCCATGTCCTGACGGTCGCGCACAATGTCGCCGGTGAGGCGGCGCACATACTTGACGTCGTAGTGCTTGACGGTTTGCTTGGAGAGGTCATTGGCTTCGCTCTCCTGGCAGCGCGCCTCCTTATCCTGGCGGAGTGCCTCGGCCTGTTCCGTGATGAAGCGCGCAAACTCGCCCGCCTCTTCCTTTAGTCTTTGGAGCAGGGCTTTCACATAGGGCAACAACTTTTCGCTGGCATAGATATGCGCGTGATGCCGAGTACGCAGAGCATAATAGGACGCCATCAGGTCCGCGTTGGCCGCCACCAGCCGCTTGTGGCTGCTCACCGCCCGGGCACCAATGCCGCACTGATTGTAGCGCACCGTGTTTTGGGCAATCTGTGACTCGAGGTCACGAATCTCGCCGCCCTCTTGCGCTTCGTTCTGGGGCAACGTCGCGGCCGCCTTCTGCCGGTGCTGCTCGCTCCAATGGTCCACGGCCATCAGCAACTCTTTCAGCTTGGCCTCCAAGTCAGCGGCCGACATCTTGGCGTTGGTCCAGGCTTCCACCAACCCGGCTTCCACCTTCTGGCGGATCGCTTCGGCCTGGGCCTTTACGCCAGAGCCGTCGCCCAGCCCACGAAAGAATTGGTCCACGCCCTCGTTGCGGAACTGCTTGCGGAAGGCCTTTTCGAATTCGCCTTTCAGGCGGTCCATCTGGGTAGGGAAATCTGTTTCGTCGATGGCTTCTTGAGAGTAATGTGAGCCGAGTCGCTGCCAGAAGTCTTCGTACGGCTCCCAATTGAGCTTCGCCTCCGAAACGGTGATCGGGGCTTCGAGGGTGAGGTGATAGTCGGTCAGCGCGTTGGCCATCCGCTCCGAGGGAGACCGCACAATCGTGGTGAAATCCATCGGCGGCGCGCTATCGACGTAGCCCTGATTGTCACGCCACGCATTGAACAGGAGTTGAAGTGAGGCCGACCGGCCGATGCCGTAAGTGAGGTATTCCTCAATCTCGGTTTCTGGAAACCGGATAGATTTCACTCCGAAAGAGAAGAAGCGGCGGCTGCGTACCGCTTTGTTCGAGCGCTTGGAGGCCGTCTCGCCGTTCTGCGCCGCGCCGCCCACCATGTAAGTCTCCTGGGTCTCCCAGGCATTGCCGCCGTCGCGCCACCGAAAGTTAGCCGCTTCGCAGATCTTCTGATCCAGAAACGCGGCGGCCAGCTCCGGCGTTTCCGTCAGAGGATTTAGGGTAACGCCATGGCCTTCCGGACCCCGGTTCTCGTTGGTGAATAGATAGCAGACGTCAAAGGGAGTCGCCAGTTCCGGGAAGCGTTGCCCGTCGGAGCGGCTGACGTCGTGCGGCGTCCAACTGCCAACCGACATCGCACTAAGTTCCCGCAATGAGGCATAGGCATTCAGGTGATAGCGCGGACCGGCCTTTTCGGGCGGAACCGGAAAGCGCTCCGGCAGAAACGCATACACGTAGATCCGCACGTCCTGCGGAAACGTGGCGCGGGCCTGCGCCACCGCGTCTACAATAGAGCCGCTTCCGGTGCCTCCGGCCAAGCCACAAAGGAAATGTATGGCCACTTCGTTCGATTGTGGAATATTGCCCCTCCGGGATTGACGCAACCCCTGAATGTGGGTGGTCATCAGACCGCGAATGGGGGCCGCCGACTGGGCATACAATACTCGCCCCAACCGCCGGATCTGGCTGGCTTCGGTGCGGCCTGCCGGTACCGAATTCAGAATAGACTCAAAGTTTTCCCGCCCACCCAGCCAACCGCTGATCGCCGGATAGCCTTGGGGATTGTCCAGAATGGCCTTTAGGCCGACACTGCCGGCAATCGCCTGCACGCTATTGTCGGAGAGCTTGGTGCTGCCGCCCAGAACGGGGTAGTTTTTGGCCAGACCTTGGATATCGATCGTGCTTGAATCGATATAGAGATAGCGGATATTAGCCGTGGCCGGCTCAAACGCGCGGTACTTACTAAAAAGCAGCCGGCGAAACGCATAAAGCATGCGTCCTCCGGTACCGCCCAGGGCGATCATCAGGTGATTGTGAATTGGCATGAAAAATTAAACCCTTGCAAATTTCTGGCGCAGCGCGGGACGCAGCTGCCGATGACTCTCATAGGCAATAGCAGCCAGTGGGATGGCTTGGCAGAGTAAGGCGAGGCCGCCAAACAAACAACGGAACCAAAACACGACCCGATCAGACTGTTGCGCTAACTGACGTCGAATGTGCGACTCGGCCAGTTCCATTCCGCGGCTCACCATGTAATCGCGATGGCCGGCCGCGAAGTACTGATCCATGTCGCCCGCGATTCCCTCTCGGCCGGGTCCTTTTTCCGCGCCCAGGAGACTCGAAAGAAATGGTCGGCTGTGCCGCCAGTCTTCCATGGACAGGCCAACATAGACGCCCGCCGCCGTCTCCTGAGACTCGCGTTGGGAAGTGGGAAACCGATTGCCACCGGCATCCGGGCGCGGGTATTGGGAGAAGTCTTCGATCCCCAGCGCCTCCACCGCGTCATAGCCCTTCTCAAAAGCTCTCTGTTGTAGCAGCCCGTTCGACCGGATCGCCAGCCCCCAGATGGACACTGACTTCTCCGCCACGGGAGCCATGTATTTCAAAGCGCGAAACAACGGAACAGAAACCAAAGTAATGCCGCCGACCATCAAACAGGTGAGATAGAATAACGGACCTCGCCGATAAGTAGAGCGGATGGATTTGCCGAATTGGACGGCACCGACTGCGGACAAAGCCGCCAAAACAAGTCCCAGCAAGCCACTACCCATAAAGGAGAAAGGGGCATCCCACAGATAATAGGCGAGGCAACCACCTAGCATCGCCGCCAATTCGGTAAAGTAACTCAAACATCCTCCGTACTAAATTGCCTCGATTATGAGGAATCCAGCTAGTCCAGGGCAAGCGGCGCTGATGTTCCCGATCGCCAGTCACAGACCGGTCACAAAACTTCCGCAGACTTCCGGAATTGATGTTTGCTGTAAGCGAGCGAGTTTTGCTGAACTCACCTTCAAAGATGAGTGAAGAGTGCTTGGAGGTAGTCCAAGAGCTCGAATTGATTCTGTCCAGTCCTCGCTCCGCACGGGCGGAGAATCTTGCCTTCCTCTTGCGATGGTTAGTGGAGCAAGCCTTGGCGTGCCGTTGGCATGTGCTGAACGAGCATGATGTGGCGCGGTTCGTCTATGGCATTCAGGATCACGACCCAACCACGAACTCGCGAATCCGGCGGCCAATGTCCCGGCTACGCTACCGGCTGCGGGAGTACTATCGCCACGAGGGATTTCGGCGTGCCACTTGTTTCGAATTCCGCGACGGCGATCTCCCTGCACTACGGCTGCTGGCAGATAGCCAGTATGCATCACTGCCGCTAACCCCCTCGGTAACGCGTATCCGCTTGCTACCCTTTCGGGCGGGCAACGCCGACTTATCGTGCCATCTGCTGACCCTCGAACTAGAACTGCAGGACGCCCTGGTCGCACTTAAGAATGTGCGCCTTCTCGGCGACAGCCGCGCGGGCGTGCCGCATTTCCTGCTCAGCGCAGCGGTGGCTGGCTTTGGGGACAAAACGTTCGTCTTCGTGCGAACGCAGGACGCCGCCGGAATCATTCTGCAATCGATCCGTTCGGAGCTTCGGGAAGTCCGCTACGGCGAGTGCGTTAGCCATATCATGTCGAGAGTCGACACCCTTCAAATTAATCATGCAAACAGCAGGAGATTCGTTTAACTCATGAAACGAAAAGCCACTGCCGGCCAGAGAATTAGCGCCTTTCTCATCGACTTCGTCATTTCTCTGCCACTCGCCCTGATCTGGCTGATACCCATCATTGGGACCCTTATCGGGGGCTTCGCCCTATTACTGTACTGGCTGTTGCGTGCCCTACTTGGTCCCAGCGTGGGCAAACGGCTTAGGGGTTTGGCGATCATCGCCGCAAGTGGTGGTCCCGCGGGCGCAGGCCAACTCATCCTACGCAACGTCCCGCTAGCTTTGCCTTACATTATTCTGATGATTCCGCTACTCGGCACTTTCATTGGTGCTGGACTTGACGCGTTGGTCCTAGTCATCGAATTCATCATGATTCTTGCCGACGGGCGGCGCCTAGGAGACCAGTTGGCCGGCACTATGGTGATGAGAGATCGGTGATAGGGATCTCGAAATCGGTCGAGATCCACGATCTGTTCGCCTAAGTGGTGGAAAACAGAACCTCGACCGTGAGGGAGCGGAAGTTTCGGTTTCCTAGGATGTGCTGCACGAACAGGGGCAAGAGTTTACGCCACAGATTTCCCTTCCCATTACGCAATTGAGGGTATGGGTTTAGACGATCTCCGCCCGCAGCCAGTCCACAGCGTGGGCATACTCGGTGCGGACCTGCCACACGCTGCGACCCGTGCTCAAGCCGATCTCTTCCCAGGTCAGGCCGTGGTCATGCTTCAAGCGCATGACCGCGCACCCTTCGGGGTCGAGCTTTTCGAGCTTGCGGGTGGCGGTGCGGAGGTCGATCAGGCGGCGGTCCGGGAGTTGGGACTGTTCCCGCTCTTCAAGGCTCGGACCTTGGCGTTTCTGCGCGCTCCGAATCCGGCCGCGATCCACCAGCACCTGCCGCATACCTATGGCCATCAGGGAAAAGAAATGCTCGCGGTTGGTGACGCAAGCTTGCAGGCGCAGGCCGGCGATCTTTTGGGCGTAGGTCTCCTGCACCAGGTCAGAGGCGTGGAAGCCCGAGGTCTTTTCGGTGGCCATCAGCGCGGCCGACATTTTTCGCAACCGCGTGGCGGCGGCGGCGAACAGCGAATTTCCCGCGACGCGATCCCCGCCCTGCATGCGGTGGATCAGCTCTGTCAGGCGAACACTTTGGTCCACTATCCCTGTAGCCTATCGATAGTACCCATCCAATTCGGTTAGCGGAACCTACTCGTCGGTAACCCTACCCATTTGTCTCTTAATTTTACGAGAAAATACCCCGCGAAATTTATCACCACCCAATGTGCCAACCATCCGGTCTCCAGCGGCCGAG
>Ga0163154_10003884_pt1 | contig 20170 bp, 16 predicted proteins | sample OliLakLV19MP9P1_FD_148649 | JGI IMG/M metagenome (GOLD analysis project Ga0163154, IMG submission 148649) | Freshwater microbial mat bacterial communities from Lake Vanda, McMurdo Dry Valleys, Antarctica - Oligotrophic Lake LV.19.MP9.P1 | ecosystem: Environmental > Aquatic > Freshwater > Lake >...
GATGGGCAATCGCTGGCCGCGTATCGTCTAGCCGAACGCGCCTTGCGACGGGACGCTCGCCATACGTTCGCCCGCCTGACGTTGGGCTTGGCGTATGCCGGAGTCGGGTCATTTGAGCGCGGCCTAACCGAATTGCGCCAAGCTGTGCGCGCTGGGGATTATCCGATGGACGCGCTACGGGCGTTGGCGGTGGTGCAATCCGACAGCGGGCGTTATCGGGACGCTGCCGCCGGAATCGACCAAGCCATCGGCTATAACCGCGCCCTGATTCCACTGCATTTCGAGCGAGCGTTATATGCACTACAAGTCGGGGACAGCGGGGCGGCCAGCACCGCTTATTTGCGCGTGTTGGCGCTGGACTCGGATAACGTGAAGGCGCGGCTACGAATCTGTGAGTTGAACTCGATGTTGCGCCAGCGGGATAGCGCCTTGCGCTATTGCCTTGAAGTGGTCGAACTCGCGCCGGATTGGTCGGATGGTTGGCACGCGCTGGGGCGCGAATATTTCTTAGACGGGGATTTCCGCGAGGCGCAAGGGGCGCTCAACCGGTGTTCGACGCTAGAGGTGATGCAAGGCATTCCCCCGTCAGGGCGCACCTTTGAGTGTTGGTATCTGCAAGGGCAAGCGGCAGAACTCAACGGAGATTGCGCGGGGTTGGTCGCGACCTATAACGAGTTTCGGGCGATGTCGGCGGTGGGCGCGTTCACCGAGACGTGGACGTATCCGCCAGAAGGCCCCGCCGCGTGCCTCACGCCATAGTCAGCGCTTCGTAATCGGCGCTTCGTAGGGGCGACTCATGAGTCGCCCTGCCGTAAAAAGTGGTCGGGCGATTGGGGGATAATTGGCTGTATACCGACCATCCAATCGGCGCGACAATAGACGGTATAGAACATGGACTCTAATGGGATTAAACCTCCTATTTCGGCGGGATTACCCTTAGAGAGTCTTGTATCATCACTGCGACCACACGACATAACATACAGAGGCAACACATCACATGAAAGTACGCGCATGGGTGAGTTTTTGGATTTTGGCCGCCATTTGGGGGTCATCTTTCCTGTTAATCCGCATCGGCGTGTCGGAAGAAGCGGGCGCTGCCACCCTCTCCTCTGCACAGGTCGCGTTCATCCGCTCGACCATCGCGGCCATCGGGCTGAATATCGTCTTGTTCGCACGCGGTAAGCGCCACAATTATGACCTCTCGACATGGGGCGGCCTCGCGCTAGTGGGCATCGGCAACGCCGTTCTCCCGTATTGGCTGATCGGACTCGGCGAACAGAGCATCGAATCATCACTCGCCAGCGTCGTACAGGCCACCGTGCCGCTATTTTCGCTGGTGATTGCCCACTTTTTCCTCACGGATGAAAAGATTAACCCGCAGAAATTGGTCGGGTTGGCGCTGGGATTCACAGGCGTGGTCGTCTTGGCGACTCGGAGTGCGGGTGGGGGGGAAGAAAATTCGCTGATCGGGATGTTGGCGGTTGTGCTGGCCTCGTTGAGCTATGCGATTTTCGTGGTCTACAGCCGTCGGTCACTGCTCAAGAAATTACAACCGATTCAGGTCGCGTCGGGGTCGTTCATCTTCTCGTCGTTGGGCGGAATCGTGTTCATTTATCTTGAACCGCTGTTGGGTGGACGCGCACCAGCAGATTTGGCGCTCGTGCCGCAAAACGTCATCCTTGCGGTGGTACTGTTGGGCGTGGTCAATACGTTCGTGGCATACCTGTTCTTCTATTCCATCATCAAGGAACTGGGCGCGTTCGTCGCATCGAATGTGACGTATGTCGTGCCGGTATTTGGGGTGATTTTGGGCGCGCTATACGGTGAGCAAATTGATGCGCGGTTGCTGTTGGGCGGCGGCTTGATTTTCTCTGGTTTGGCGGCCATCAACCTCGGCGGGCGGGTGCGGATTTGGTGGGCAGCGCGTAAGGCGGCGGCTGCATGAGCGTCCCAGACCGGCTGATTACCACCCACCTCGCCCTATACTCCCGCGAACAGGTGCGCGATGTCCCCAAACCAGATGGGGACATCGACGTGCGCCAATGGGGACAGGTTGATGTGCGGTTTTACCTGTTCCTCTACCAAACTGTGGGCTATGACCTGCGCTGGCGTGACCGGCTCATCATGCCGGAATCAGAACTGGCGGCGGCGTTGGCCGAGGCGGAAGTCCATATTTTATTCGTCGGGGGCGTGCCAGCCGGATATATCGAGTTGGTTCCATTTCCTGATGGCAGCGTCGAAGTCGCATATTTCGGCTTACGCCCAGAATATCACGGGCGCGGGTTGGGCAAATATCTGCTCAGTTATGGGCTGGTGCGGGCGTGGGAACTCAACCCGACGCATGTCCACCTGCATACCTGTAACCTCGACGGCGCGTATGCGCTGCAAACCTATCAGTCACGCGGGTTTGAGGTCGTGCGCGTCGAGGCAGAACCGATGCCGGAACGGTATAAAACCTAAAATTCCGCGTATGCCCACAACAGGTCAAAACCGCGTGCGTAGATAATCACGCTGTTGTACAGCGATAAATCGGCGTCGCTGGGGATTTGATACGCTTGATTCCCGACATCATACGCCAATGGGTCAAGCACGAAATCATCCGGCGTCAATTTATATTCCTTTGGGCCGTCCTCATCTCCTGCCAGTTCAAGCAGCGCATCCGCATCAACCGACGACAAGAATAGGCGCAGTTCTTGGCCGGGCATGGCGACAAACTCCTCAAACCACAAATAGCGGCTACCGTCTGGCAATTCATATAGCGTGATTTTGCCGGTCACGCTCCGGTTGACGCTGATAGGGACAAATTCTGAGGTCTGGACGGCGACCTGACCGGACAGTGACGGGTTGGCCTGTTGGTCATCTGGGACGATGCGTGGGGCGTTCAGCGCCGCCGCCGCCATCCGCGCCGCCAATGCGGTATTCTGCCCGCGTAGTTCCAGATAAGCGTCCTGACGTTCTTGTGGGAGATTCTCGAACGCCGCATAGAGGTCTTCCGGCAATTCGGGGAACAGGATGACGTCCTCTTGGTTCAAAATCAGCGGAAACCACACGTTAAATGTAAAGGTGGCCGCCACCACCAGCGCCCCTATAAAAACCACAAACAGCCGTAGCCGTGTATTCATTGCGTGATACTCCCCTCATCTATGATATGTCAATCACTTTATGGGCGAATCATACCTCACCGACAAAATAACCATTAATTCGACTCGCTTTTTTCTGCGTTCTCCGTGGCCTCTGTGGTTCATTTTGCAGTTTTAGGATTGCATCAGGGATGGGCAGAATGATTACAAACTTGCAAACTTTTTGTGGAAAACTGCAAACTATCCAGTCCAGTGCTATACTCCCTACAATACAGCACAGCGGACAACGCCCAACAGTAGGACGAGCGATTTATGGTCGATTTCCAATCTCACGAACGCCCCGCACGCAGCGCAGCGGAATTGCCACAAACGCCGCCCGCTCGTTTGGTTGGGCGTGACGCCGAAATTCAACAGGTCTATCCAGTTCTGAAGGAAGGCCGCGCCGCCTTTGTCCACGGCCCAGAAGGGATTGGCAAAAGCGCTCTCGGCCTGACGCTGGCCGGAGCGATGAGCCAACAAGCCGGTGGCGTCCTTTGGCTGAACGTAGACGCCGAAACCTCACTCGAAGCGCTATTGGTGCGCGTCGGGCGGGCGTATGACATCGCGGACATCACCCTATCGGAAAATCCGCTGGGGATGGTGGGCGCGGTGGCGGAACTTTTACAGCGTAATAAGCCGCTGGTGGTTTTGGACGGCAGCCTTGATGTCACCACTGCCGCCAAATTTGTGACGCGCTGTGCAGATCGTGTGCCGACGCTGATCCTTGACCGCAATGGTCAAGCGGGTCCATGGGTATCGATAGAACTCGGTGCGCTATCGCCAGATAACGCCCTCGCGCTGTTCAAGTTGGAATCCAACCTGCCTGCGGGCGGCGACTCCGACGCGGACATCCGCGCTATCTGCAAACTCTTGGGCTATCAGCCTTACGCGCTGTGCGTGACAGCACGCACGCTACTCGCCAATAAACTCCAACCCGCACAGGTCGCCAACTCCTTAAAACAAGTTGCGCCCACGGTCAAAGACGACCCCAGCCGCATGGCGCTCACGCTGAGTTTCGGCGCGTTGAATTCTGCGCTGCAAGGCGTGGTGTTGATGTTGGGGGCGATTCATACCGGCGGCGGGTCGCTTGACCTGTTACATCTGGTGACGGGTGCGCCCGTCGATTCGCTACAACAGGCGCTGACCGGTCTGACCCGCCTGCGCTTGGTCGAATCTGGGACGCGCAATGGCAAACCACATTTCCGGCTACACAGCGTCATGCGCCGCTTCTGCTTAGAACGCCTCCAAACGACAGGGCGATTCGACTCGTTGCGCGGGAAGGTGCGCGAGTCGCTGGTCAGTTTTGCCCAAGACCAAAAAGCGGGCGACTCCGCCGCGTATAATCGCCTGAGCGCCGAGATGGACAATTTCGTCGCGCTGGCGCGTGAGGCGCAAGCCACCGGCAACCGTGATTTGAGCAGCAAACTGATCATCGCGCTGAATCAGGCCGGGGATTTTGTCAACGCACGCGGTTACGTCCATGAACTGACGCTGATTCGCGGGGTCGGGGCTGCCGCCTTCCCCGCTTATGTTGAACCGACCAGCACGACGCCGGAAGACTTGCACGACGCCTTGTTGGACGACGAGGATGATGAGGATGGGGACTCGGAGTCGCTGGTCGAATCGTTGTTTGACTCGATAGGCGGCGGCAGCGTGAAAGAAGTCGTATCAGCCCCCGTCACACAGGCCATCGCCCGCAGTGCATCATCAGACGACGATGAGGACGATGAGGACGACGACTTGCCCGAAGACAGCGGCGATGTCGAGACCATCATGCACACCGAACCGGTGACGGTAGAGGCGCGTATCGCCGCATTGCGTACCGCCCTCGGTCAAGCCCGCCAAGACCGCGATATGGCACGCCAGACCACCATTTTGCGCCAGTTGGGTCATCTGGAAGTAGACCAAGGGATGCTGATTGAGGCCATCTCATCCTATAACGAGGCGCTGGATGTGTATGAGCGCCGCGAGGACAAGAAGGGGCAACTTGAAATCCTTGAATTGCTGTCTGCGCTGACTGAAAAGACCGAAAACGCCCAAGCCTCTGTGCTGCATTCCAGCAGGGGAATCAAATTGGCCGAAGAACTGGGCGATGATGAGACGCACCTGCAATTGTTGGTGACGTTGGGCGATGCCCGCCAACAATTGGGCGAGAGCGCCGACGCCGCCCGCGCTTATGGTCAGGGGTTGGCGCTGGCGCGTAACAACGATGACAGCATCCACGAGGCACTCATCCTATACAAGTTGGGGTATGCCCACCTCGACAGCGGCGACCCAGAGCGTGCGGTTGACATCTGGGAACAGGCGCTGGCGTTGTTCAAGACCCAATCCAAGCGTGATTATGAAGGTCGCACCAAAGGCGCGTTGGGGTCGGCGTATGCGGAGCTACAGCGTTGGGGTGAGGCCATCAGCTTCCACAAATCGGCGCTGTTCATCGCCCGCGACCTGAGCGACAAGCGTGAGGAAGGCGTACAGCTTGCCAACCTCGGTTATACCTCACAACAGGCGGGGCAATTGGGCGAGGCCGTCACCCACTATCGCCAAGCGTTGCACCTCGCGTATGAGGCCAATGACCGCGCCGACATCGTATCGACGTTGGTAGACCTCGCCCGCTTGCTGGTGAAGGGGGCTGCGTTGTTGAAAGTCGTGCAGATGTTGGTCGATGAAGGCTTGCGACTCGACCCCAGCGACAAAGATTTGCGGCTACTGCGTGACCGCCTGACCAGCGACATCTCCGCCGCAGAAGCGCGTGGGGTAGCGTTCAAGTCTGTGACAGGGACAGCACGCCAATACGCTGAAAGCGCCTACGAATAATTCGTAGGCGTATGTAGGGACGCCATTCTTGCCATCCGTTTCCGGTATAGGCGGCGGACGCCCACAAGGGCGTCCCTACATCAGGGTGATTATTCCGCGTCGGCCAATTTGATGGCGACTTCGGTCTCCCATTTCGTCATATCGGGTTCATCGGCGGGGTCGGTCAAGAAAGATTCGACCCGTGAGCCAAAGGCGTCCCCGTTGGGATCGTCCCACCTGTCCCAGACTAGCCCTTGCCGCATCGCCCAATCAATCAGCACCCCATTGGCTGGGACGCCGTTGGCGACGCCGGTATAAATCAGGGTGGCATATTGGCCTTCCGGTAGGGTGTTGGCGTTAATCCGCCCATTGCCGAGGACAGCGCCGGCCACTGGCACGCCCATCTCGACATCCATCAGCCCTTCCATATTGATGACATGGTAGCGGATGAACGGCGCACCGGCTGGTGCGACGCTATGCTCACGCAGCCAAACAAAAATCTCGTCGTGAGTCTGTAGGATGACCGTCGAAAAATCCGACATCGGGGTTTGTACCCGAATACCCATATAGGTTACGGAATCGCGGGTCTCAATCTTGGGGTCGGTGTGCATCGGCTTCACTCCTTAGCTTAAACAAAACAAACTTAGAACAAGCGTATCATGGTTTATCTAAATCCATACTACGATAGCGCCCCTCAAAAGATGAGGTTTTGGCTTGTCGGCGGTATTGCCAGCGAAATAATACCCGAAAAAACAGAACATTTGTATATATTCAAATCACGCACCTTACAAACGGCGCAAGCCTGCATCCCATCCCCTGTGTCGCGGAACAGCTACGCCCGTGGCATGGACGAGGGTGGAAAAGAGCAATTGATGAGTGATGAGTAAGAGCAAAAAGCGAGGCGTAAGGAAAAACACAAGTGATGAGTCCCGAGTCCTGAGTGTAGGGCGAAGGGAAAAGCAAAAGGATTTGAGATGACTCAGACACACGCGCCGCCGCAGGCCGTCAAGATGTTGGACGCGGACGGCGGGCGGATTGGCGGGTATCTGGCGGTGTGGGGCGACCCGCAGCGCCGTGACTTGCAGGACGAATATTTTACGCCCGATACCGATTTCGGGCTGGATTGGTACGCCCAGCGTCCGGCGCTATATCACCACGGGCAAGACGCCGCGCTCAAGGCCGACCCCATCGGCGTGATTGATACCCTGCGGCGCGACGACATCGGGCTGTGGGCGGAGGCGCAACTTGCCAAGCGTGGGCGCTATCTGGAGGCCGTGCGCGAATTGATTGGGCGCGGCGCGTTGAGTTGGTCAAGCGGCAGCCTGCCGCATTTGGTCAAGATGGCGGCGGATGGGCGAATCGAGCGCTGGGTGCTGGTGGAAGGCAGTCTGACGCCGACGCCCGCCGAGCCGCGCTTGTCTACCGATGTTCGCGCCCTGAAATCGGCCTATCTCAGCATGAATATCCCCTTGCCCGCATGGGCAGATGAAGAATCACCACTGGAGGACGACCCGATGACCGATACCCCGATTCTGACTGAAACCCCGCGTAAGCGCCTGCCGAGCGCCACCGATGACGCGCTGAAAGGTGCGCCTAGCTTGATTGAGGTCGGCAGCCCGTATGACGACCTCGACGCGCTGGACTTGTTGCACGGCTGCGTACTGCTGGCTGGTGGGCGTGCCGCCAAAGGCGTGAGCGAACGCTACGCCAATGCGCTGGCCTATAAGCTGCGGAAGGCTGGGCTGACGGCAATCAAATCTGATGAGTTGAGTCACAGCGCCCAAAATGGCTTTGGTGCAGACTGGATTCCGTCGCTGTGGAGCGACCAACTCTGGCGCAAGGCGCGTCAGGATAACGTGATTTTGCCGTTATTCCGCCAAATCGAAATGCCGAATTCGCCCTTCAATGTGCCGACGGAGGGGGTTGACCCGACGGTCTATTATGTGCCGGAGACGCGCAACGAGTCGCAGTTGGTGTTGAACGCCGCTACCCCCGCCATCCCAGAAACCAAGTTCGGGAGCGACAATCTGACGTTGACGGCCAAGAAATTGGCGCTGCGCGTCGGGTTCAGCGCGGAACTGGTCGAGGATGCGGTGATTCCGGTGTTAAACATCTATCGTGAGCAAGCCGCCCGCGCCATCGCGGATGCGATTGACTACGTTATCCTCAATGGTGACGAGACCACCGGCGCGGGCAATATCAACGACACGGGCGGGGTGCTGGGCGATACCACGCGCTTCCACGCCTTCGACGGCCTGCGTCACTTGCCGTTGGTGACGAATGACGACCTCGTGTATGACTTTAACAGTGCGCCGACGCTGGACAAGATGCGGACATTGCGCTTCAAACTCCCCGTCGGACGCGCCGCCCGCCCGTCAGATTTGGCGTGGATCGTCGATGGGAATACTTACGCCAAGCTGTTGTCGCTCAGTGAATTTTTGACGATGGACAAGGCCGGGGCGCAAGCTACCGCCTTAACAGGTCAATTGGGGTTCATTGATGGCATCCCGGTCTTGGCGTCGGCTGAGATGAGCTTGACCGAGGCGGACGGCACATTTGAGGTGGGTGGGACGAACGTCAAGGGGACGGCGTTGTTGGTCTACCGCCCCGGTTGGCTGGTGGGGACGCGCCGCCGCATCGCGGTCAGCGTGGACTATCTGTCGTATTATGACGCCTATCAAATGACGGCCACGGTGCGTCTGGCGTTTGCGCCGTATGACACCACCGTGGCGGCCATTGGGGTGAATATCACCGTATAAAGTGATGCGTCTCTGGTGATGCGTGATGAGTTCCCCCCGCCCTAGTGAGAGATTCTAGGTTTTAGGCGGTTACTCATCACTCAAAACTCATCACGCATCACTTATTTTAAGGTGAATGCGAGTCGCATGGTCAGGTCGTCTGCGGTCTGGCGGGAACTGACGAACAGCGCATCGAATGGCGAGGTCGCCATCTGGACGCTGGAATCCGTCTCGTTGATGATGGGCGCGAGGGCGGCGACATCAATCCATGCGAATCCCGTCGCGTTTTCCAGCAAGTGCCGGCGAATCGGTTCGATGCGTTCGGTGATACGTGGGACGGCGACCAACGTCTGTTTGTTCTCCAGCGTCAGAGAATCCGCGCCGATGTAGCTCAGGGTATCGGTTGCCAGCCAGACCATCAACGGCGGCAGAATCACCGGACTGTCACTGGTGAGATTTTGGCCGGTCAGCATTGGGTGGAGGTCAAAGCCGATTCCGTCGGCTTGTTCGGCGGAATTCACGCCAAAACTCTTCAACAGCGTCCTGCCGCCCGCCAGCAATCCCGCTGACCCATCATCATGCGAGGCGAACCACGCGCCCGGCTCAATCATCAGCTTGGGGACGCGCTCATTGGGGATGAGCGATAAACGCAATGCGAACACCCCATCACCGTCCAGCGCAGCTGAAAGTTGTTCGGATGTCAGGTCTAGGCTGCCGCGTATCATCAACACGAGGAAGGCGTTCCCCCACTGTCCGGTTCCTAACAACAACCCATTAGATGGGCTGGCGTTCATGCCGGAGTCCATCATCTGGGCGCGGAGGGCGTTAATCAGGGTGGCGCTGGCGTGGGTGGCCGCCTCAAGCTGTGACCACAGCCCCGCCCCTTGTAAGACGAGTTGGGTATCGGCGGGGACGACGCTCAAGAAATCTAGGTTAATCGCGGGCGGAGTCGGTAGCAGGTTTACATCTGGCAAATTGAGCGCGGCCAATGGTGAGCCTTCCCCAAACGACCAGCTCATATCGAAGGTATAGGTTTGGGCGTCGAGTTGGCGCATCCCAGCGGCGAATACGCCTATCGACTTGGCAAAGGCGGGGACATCTACCTCACCGAAATCCGCGAACAGGTCTGGCCCAAGCGTGGTGATTGCGCCCTCCGGGTCGAAATAGGCGAATAGCGGGTAATCGCCGCCACTGGGGAGCGCCATCATCGCTTGTTGAAAGCGCGGAGAGTCCGCCAGATTACGGATGCGATCAGAGGGAAGAGCGTCAAAAACTTCTTCACTGCTGCCAATAACCAGATTCTGGGTGACGGTGATATAGATTGCGCCATTGAAAAATTTGGCATTGCCATTGGGCTGAATTACAGGGTCTGATCCGAGGTCTTTAGTGATATCTACAATGGCAGCGGCGGGGTCTGTGATTTCAACCAAGATGCCAAAGTTATCCCCTTGATCCTCTGTTGTAGGCGGCAGCATAAATATTGCCGCCGAGTCACCTAACCACGAACGCACTCCTTCTGAGTCCAAGAGGCTGCCGAGCGTGTTGTTCATCGCAGAGCCGATAGACGATTCTGTGATGCGGGCAATTAGGCCATCTAGCGTCTCGATGAAACCCGCGTCGGTGCGGGCGGAAACATAGAACATCGCATTAGCGGGCGTCATGCTGGCGAGCGTCAGGGCGCTGGGGTCGGTTGTGCGTTGTGCGCTGGCGGTCAGCGACAAGGTGAGGGCGAACAGTACTAAGACGATAAAGCGGAGTCGAGTCAGCATGGGTTAACGTCCTCCGGTGGTCAGGCTAAGTGTCAGGCGTCCGAGCATGTGGTCTTGCCCGCCGACGGCGGAGAGTGTGATGGCCTCGAATTGCGGGGAATTGCTCATGGCGGTTTGTAAGGCCTCACCATTGATGAACATGACGGCCTGCGCGTTGGGCAGATAGAGCGAGACGGCGCGGGGGAGCGCGATGCGGACGATCGAGAGGTCTGTCGGGAAGGTCAGGGCGTGCTTGACGGCGTTGCGCGTGCCAGCGGCTGCAATCACGCTGTTGACGCCGACCACCGGATCAAACGACGGGTTATTGGCGACGGCTGACCCCATCTGAGCCTCTAAGAATGGGTCAAGAATCGGGCCGAAGTCCACGATTTGACCGGCATCGCCATCCAGCATCTGTGGGACGATTTCCGGGTAGCCATAGAGCGCTGCCGCCTCTGAGAGGGCGGGCAACCATACCTCTGCGCCGCCGGTATGACGGGCGATCAGGGCAGCATCAAACGTGAAATCTATCCCGTTATCCTCGGTGTAACTCGCGCCAAAGGCATAGTCGGTGTCGTCTAGTAGCGACAGCACATCATTTTCAAGGTTGAGGCCGGTCAGACCGGCAAAGGCCATGGTGATTGAGCCGCGCAATAATCCGGCGATATTTTGCTCTGCCCCATATACGCCGAACGCTTGCGCCAATTCAGGGCTACTGGCGGCGATATTGTTGAGGGCGCTCAAACCGTCCAAGATGACCTGATACGTGCCTTGGAGGTCGGTGCTTTGCAGGGAGAATTGGGTATCGGGCGGAAGATAAGCCATCAACAGCGGATCGATGGGTTCAGTCACCCATTGCGTCGGGCTGAAGCCGTAATCAACCAGCGCGTCTGGGTTCCCAAAACGCCAGGCGCCGTCGAGGATGAAATCTTGACCGTTCTGATAGACCCCGCCGAACGCCATCTGACCGGAGAAATCGGCCAGCGCGAAACGGAATTGACGGTACGGGGTCATCTCACGGGTGATAAATTCTTGCGCGTTGACCTCGCGCACCATCGCCCCGGCGTCCAGATAGCCCAACACGTCATAGCCCGCCGCGCCGAACGGTAAATCGTTGGTTGGGCTGGTGAAATGCTCGGCGCGACTGAGGGAGGCGAAATCGCCGGTCAGGAGTTGGGCGCTGAAAGTGCTAGCGGCGGTGATGAGCATATGGTCATCACTGAGCATGACAACCGGCGTGATGCCTTGGGCGGGGATGCTGTAGACGGCGTAGCGCGTGCTTGGCGTTGAGATGATGCTTAAATCAAGCTCCTCCGCCAGCCACGTTTCGGCGGCGGCGCGGTCTTTGACCTCAAAGGCGAGGACGAGGCCGCCCGCTTCAAAGCCCGCTTCAAAATCATCGGCCATTGCGACAAGGGTTTTGGCGTCCAGCGCGGCGATGGCGATATGGTCGCCCCGCCAAGCGGCGGTGTCGGTTAGGATTGCGCCCAACACAACGCTTTCAAACACCTCTTCATAAGAAGGGAAGCGGCTTGAGCCGTTGAACACCTCCTCTTGCAGGCGCGGCCACAGGCCTTTCAGGGTTTCGAGATAGCCCGCGTCGGCGCGACCCGTCAGATAAAAGACGGCATCGGCGGGGATGAGGTCAGTCAGCGCGGACGGCGTAGCGCGGTCTGATTGAGCGGCGGCGGGCGCGATGAGGACGGCTAAGAGCGTGAGCAGTGCGAGTATTCGACGCATGGGGAAATCCTTGTTTTGAGTGATGAGTGATGAGAAGTATTCAGTAGACAAATTTCGTGCCTATTGGCAAAAGCGAACCTCGCATCATCATCAACGATTCTTTATCAGCATACGTCTGAACGCCGAATTTTGTTCCCGATTTAGAGGTGGATCCGGCGGGTGCGCGTCTCAAGCGTCAGCAGGCCGTAGGATATTGTCACCGCGAAATGCGCGGTCAAGATGGCCGCGTCACGGCGGTGAGCGCCTTGTCCGGGGGCAAAATCGACCAGTTCCGTCGTCGGGATGTTCAGGCCGACCTCGGCATGGGCGTAAGTCTTCCATTTGAACTCGCGGGTATCGGTGAACAGCAGCCGGAAGTGTAGCGGCGGCAGATGTACCGAGGCGTGACATTCACAGCCAAAAATTACATCCCGCCCCCATTGGACGAACTGCACGTCGGTGATGAAGATTTCGCATTCCGGCGCGACTTCGAGCGCCTCGGTGAGCAGGCGTCTGGACATCGATTTTCCCCGTGTTGGGAACAGTTTAGCGATTATAACGCAAAAGGAGATAGCACACATGCAAAGTTTTTTGACCCTGACCCGCTTAAAGCGGCGGCTTGGGCTGGACTCGGCGGTTTTGAGCGCACAAGACGAGGCGCGGTTGCTGATGGCGCTACGGGCGGCAGAGGCGCAAGTCATCACCCATACCGGGCGGCGACTCGCTCCTCTACGCGGCGCGGTGCGGGCGATGGTTCACCCCTATGACGGCGACATCCTCACCCTCCCCGCCGATTTATTGGCGTTGGAATCACTGACGATTGAAGGCGCGGCGGTCAATGTAGGCGAGGTTGAACTGGTGGGCGGGACGCTACTGCGGAGAACTGATGGCGAGTCGTTCGCGTCCGGTGAGGCGGTCATCGTCGGGCTGTGGGCGTATCACTACGCGCCGGAGTCGGCGTGGCGCATCAGCGGCGCGGTGCTGACGACACCCATCAATACCAGCACCACGACCCTGACTGTGGCTGATACCGAGGGCGCGGACACGGCGGGCGACTCGCCCCGACTGATGGCCGGTCATCTGGTGCGGATGGGGTCAGAATTGCTGCGCGTGACGGCCACCACCGCCACCACCGTCACGGTCAAGCGGGCGATCAACGGGACGACGGCGGCCAGCCAATCTTCGGGCGCGGTCTTAGAGACATTCACGCCCGATGCGGCGGCGGAGTCGCTGGGCTATCGCTGGGCGGCGTGGTTGTATCGTGAGGCGGACGGCGACCCAACCCGCGCTGTGCCGGATGCGTTACGCGCCGATGCGCGGGCGCTGACGCGGATTGGGGTATAGCGATGGGGAATTTTAGCGATGCGTTGGCGGCGTTGGCAGACCTCACGGTGGACGGCGTGGCGATGAGTTTTGCGGCGGCGGATGTCCCGTCTGAAGTGGATTCGGCGCTACTGCCCGCCTTACTGGTGATGCCCACCGAACGCGACAAGAACCAATTCGGCGGGCGTTTGTTCAGCGGGCGCGGTGATGGATTGGCGATGGTGACTCTGGGTGAAACGGGCGCGGTGTATACGGCGGAAATCACCCATCTGCTGCTGGTCAGCCCAGAGGGGCGCGGCACGACTCCGCGTGCTGGGCTGGCGACGCTGGCGGACTTGACCGATGCGTATTTCGCGGCGCTGCGGGCGGATGTCCGGCTGGGCGGGGCGTTGAAATATCCGCCGAGGGTTCAAGTCGAAATCGGGATGACGACCTACGGGGCGGGGCGCTATCTGGCGGCGGCGTTCCGGCATATCTGGACGTTGGGAATATGAGTGATGAGTCTTGAGTGATGAGAAAAAGCAGGTACAAAGTGCGAGGAAAAGCAGTAGGGACACGGCATTGACGTGTCCGCGCTGTAAACAACGTGAATTTTGGAGGAGCGCAGCGTGCTGCGCCCAGATTGGGGGTAAATGATGTATCGCGTGATGATTGACGATGTGGACGCCACGGCGGATGTGGTGGAGATGAGTTGGCGGCTGGGAGTGCGCCGGGTCGATGACCGCGTAGGGCGTGGGCATGGGCGCATCATCCTAGACAATGAGGACGGGCAGTATGCGCCGGAACGAGACGGGGCGCTGGGATTTTCACCGGGGACGCCGGTCACGATTGAGGTGGACGACGGCGGCAGTTGGCGGCGCATGTTCACCGGGGAAGTCGCCTATGCAGAGCCACAGGCCGGAGAGTATGGCCGCCGGATGGCGACTCTGAGCATTGCGGGGACGGAATCGCGCTTGCTGCACACGCTCGTCCGCCCCGGCCTGTTGTTGGATGTGATGTCGCACGAAGCGATTGAGTCGGTGCTGAGTCACCCCGATTTGGACGGCCTGCCGCGAGATGTCGGGGAGGGCGCGGCGCATTTCGCCTCGTTTGGGGAGCAATGGGGAGGCGGCGCGGCGGCCTTGCGCGTGATTCAGGCCATCGCGCAGGCGGAAGGCGGGCGCTTCTCGGCAGATCGTGAGGGCGTCTTGACCTATCGCGGGCGGGATTATGCGCTGGTCAGCGGGTCGCCGGATGCCACGCTCGACTCATTGGGCGAGGACGCGACCTATATCTATGGCGGGGACGTGATTAACCGCGTGCGAGTCGGGGTCAGGCCGCGCCGGGTGGGGAATCCTAATACCGTGCTGTGGACATTGGACGGGGCGCAACGCATCCGCCCGACTCGCCCATTGACGTTGATTGTCCGCTTACGCGATGGTCAAGGGCGTGCGGTTGGCGCGGCGTATATCGAATCGCCGGAGGTTGGGGTGGATTTCACGGCCAATGCTCAGCCGGACGGGATGGGCGACGATAAAACCAGCGATGTGAGCGTCACGGTGGTGGCGATTGAAGGCGGGGCGGTCACGCTGGCGATTGAGAACAGCGGCGCGAACGCGGTCTATCTGTTGGATGGGGCGCGGGTGCGCGGGACGCCGGTCATCGGCGGGGATGTGGCGTGGGTGGAGCGCTCAGACAATACCAGCGCCGCCGCGTATGGCCCGCACACCCTCAGCCTTCAGATTCCGCTGTTGGATTCGCTAGAGGCTGGCGAGTCGCGGGCGGATTTTGAGTTGGCGGGTCACGCCGACCCACGCGGGGCGTTATCGCGCTTGACCCTCAGCGAACGGGCGGGGTTCGGTCATGCGTTGGCGCGTTCGTTGTTTGACCGCGTGCGCGTGATGGATCCCCATACCGGCCATGACGGGGTGTACGTGATTATCGGCGAATTTCACAAGGTGACACAAGGCGGGGCGCGTCACCAGACGGTCTGGACGTTGGAGCGCACCCCGTCGGCGGAATATTGGTCGGTTGGACTCGCGCCGCTGGGGGTATCGACTCTGCTGGCGGGTTAAGGGCAGTGATGAGTAGGGACGCGCAACGGCGCGTCCGCCAACCACAATCCGATAAGGGGGGACAAACTATGCCGACATGGACGACGCCCAAACAAGATTGGGCGCTCAATGATGTGGTTAACGCCGGTGATATGAACGCCATTGGGGAAAATCTGGCGTATCTGGAAGCTGGGAACGCCCGCGCCGCCGTAGCTGTGGCCGCCGCCGCCACAAGCTCAACGGCATGGGGGACGCTGGCGACGCTAAACCTGACGACTCGCGGCGGTGATGTGCTAGTCGGGTATAGCGCGGCGGGCTATCACACGGGCGGCGGGCGGGTATATCTGGATGCGGCGCTAGACGGGACACGGTTGGCCTTGAACGGGTCGAACGGGTCGTTTGAGGCCACGCCGGGCGCGACGGGGACGGCTCAGACTGTGGGGTTTGTGCTGTTGTTGACCGAGGTTAGCGCCGGGGCGCACACGCTCACGATTCAATGGAAGACCAGCGCCGCAGGGATGAACGTGTTGGGCGGACAGGCATGGGTTATTGAGTCCTGAGAGGGGGTGTAGCATACGCCGGCGTCCCTACAGGGCGGCTTGCGACAATACTGCTATAATCGTCGCATGAAAAAAATCATCCTCGCCCTGCTATTTCTGCTCAGCTTGCCGACCTTCGCGCAAGGTGCGGATTCCCCTACCGCGCTGACCTATGGCGTGGGCGTGACCGGAAGGCTGGATAACCGTGCGCCGTTCCAGCGCTACGGATTCGACGGGTTGCGCGGGGAATTCGTGCGCGTGACGCTGACCATCACAGGCGGCGACCTCGACGCCCTATTGACCCTGAGCGACCCCGACGGCGGCCTATTGCTCACCCGTGATGAGGACATCAAGGTGGGACAACTGACGGCGCAACTGCGGTTGCCGCGCAGCGGGACATTCACGCTGACGGCGGCGCGATTCGGGTTTGCTTATGGGACGACCAGCGGGACATACGATTTACAGGTTGACCGGCTGGGCGTGAGCGCCGAAAGCGGCAGTGGTCTGCGCTATGGCGACACGGTAGCCAATGCCATCACCGACGATGCGCCAGAGGTGTATTACAGCTTCCGCGCCAAGCAGAGCGACCTCGTGACGCTGATTATGCGGCGTGACGGCGGCGGACTCGACCCGTTGCTGCGGATTGTGGACGCCAACCGCCAAATCTTGGTTGAAGCCGATGACTCGCAGGGGTCGTCGGATGCCCGTATTGAGCGCTGGCAAGTCCCCGCCGATGGGCAATATCTGATTATCGCGACGCGCTATGGCGAAGCGGGGGGACGCTCATCGGGGCAATTTTTGCTGACGCTGAATAAAATTCCTGATAGCGCGTTGGGCAGTTCCCCCGACCTCGCTATCCAGTTGATAACAGGACAGCCCGCCGAACGTGACCTCAGCGCCGAACGCTATGAGGTCTGGTATGCGTTTGAGGCGGGGGCGGGTGAGCGCGTGACGATCAGCCTTGCGCGGGTCAACGGCAGCCTCGACCCGTTCGTCGTGTTGCTTGATCCCAATTTGAACGAAATCGCCACGCATGATGACATCGTGGACGGTAAAGAGCGCGACAGCCTCATCACCGCTTTCAACATCCCCGCCGACGGCAAATATTACGTGCTTGCCACGCGCTATGAACGGTCAGCCGGGACGACGATTGGCCGCTTCCGGCTGACTGTGACGCGGTAGGGAACGGCGGTGGGCGACCCATGGGTCGCCCCTACGAATCCCATATTATGGTGGAGGACGCCCACAAGGGCGTCCCGACAATCGCGGTCTGAAGATGAGACAGTCGTTATGGGTTGTCGATGTAGAGCAAGCTCACGTCATCAACCCACCATTTGCCCTTCTTGCTGAAGTCCTTAAAGACCAGTCGGAGTTGCTTGAAATTGGTGGTCGTCATGGGGAAGGTCTGGTCGAAGGTCAACCATTGGGTGTAATCCGAATCGCCGGGGTGCGGTAAGTCAATCTGCGCGATGACGGTGCGGTCTCCGCCGAAATTACGGAAGGCGATAATCCGCATCACCGCGTCCGACTTGACGCCACTGAGTTTGTACTTAAACTGCACCCGCACGGTGTCATCGGTGCTGAGGCTGAGGCCGAGGTCATTTTCTAGGCTGATTTTGGTGCGGGTAGAACGCAAGACGGCGCGTGGGCCAGTGGCATTGCCGCCAAACTGGACCGAACACGAACCGCTAAAGACTTGTTCCGGTACGCCGCACACGCGGGTGTCCGCCCCAGCGAACTTTTTGAAAATCCAGAACTGCGGCTTCTCTGGTTTGCCGGGTACGGGGTCTTCCATGCTGGCATTGCGGACGAGTTCTACCCCAGAGATGACTAGGCCATCGTTGTCGATGATGGTGAGGCCAATGGATGGGATCGTGACATCGCCATAAATGCTATCAAGGGTGTTTTCGCTATCGATGGACAAATCGAGGGTGCAGTTATGTGTACCTTCATCTAAGAGGTCATCCACCGCGTTGATGTCTACATTTTGGGCGACATTCCAGTTGGATGGGCTGAAAGTGAAGTTATACAGGCTATCGCGCGAAATAGTATCCATTAACACACATTGATCACCTATAAAGGCAAGGTTAACCCTGACTTGATTGGTGGGTTCACTGGTGAGGTGGAGTGAGAGGTTTTCGATTTGTGTGCCGTCTTCGCTCACGGTGTATGGGGCGGAGGGCAAAATTGAGATGGTGACGCCTGCGGTGTCATCGCTGATGACGTCTACGACGATATCCGACGGGGCGAGGGCATCGTAGGCGGGGTCGGTAGAGGTGGTGGTGTGCGTGATGGTGCAGGTTTCAGCCACTTCTGCGATGGCATCATCTACGGCCAGAACGGTGACGGTATAGGGTGAGTTCCAATTGAACGCGTTGAATATGGTGGTGTCGCTGTCGCTGCGTATTGGGTCGGCAAATACACAATCATCACCGTCGTAACTGATTTGGACGGAGACATCGCCAGTAGGCGGCGTATTGAGGACAATGTTGTATTGGACATTGCCTGAGCCATCCTCATACGTGTAATACGGGGGCGTCCCTGCCGGTGTGATGGTGATGCCGGGGCTGGGGCGTAGGTAGATATAGGCCGCGCCGGGGGTCGCCGGGGCTGAACCGGTATCGGGGTCGCCGAGGGGCGCACCGATGAAGGCGTGAGTCTTGCTGTCCATCTCCTCTAATGAGACGGATGCGCCGAAGAAGTCGTTGGTGAACTCATTTCCGTCAATGACTTCTGCTTGCGCCCAAGAGCCGCTTGCTTTATCGAACAGGTAAGCGCGTCCGGGATTGGTGCTGTCATTGGTGGCCGCGCCGATCAGCAGCCGTACCAGCCCCTCGGTGAAATCGAGGTCAACGTCGATACCGAAACGGCGGCGGTTCGCCGGATCGCCTGCGGTGAGCGTCGTCTGACTGTTGATGCTCACCGTCCCGAACTCCCCTTGAACATCCATCAGATAGACCCGACCCGCATCAGTATGACCGCTGTCATCTTCCGTGGGTGCGCCGACGGCTAAGGCATAGTTAGGCACGCCCATCGGGTACGCGCTGAGTGATTTGCCGAACCACCCATTGGCCTCAGCACCGGGCGAGGTGAATGCGATACCCTCCGTATAGCTGGAAAAATTGATATAGCCATAGACCTTGCCGATATTGGCCGTAAAGGGTGCCGGCTTATCGTACCCGGGTGCGCCGACGAAAAAGACCGGCGTGGCGCTGAAATCTAAATGAGTGATCGTCTCGCCATACAGGGCGCCGGATTGCTCATCGCTGGCCCAGAAGCGTTCTGGCCCGCCTGCTGGGAGTCCGCCAACGAATTGGTAGAGGTAGACTGCGCCGCTGTTGAGGCTAGAGCCGATTTCACCCGGCGCACCGACCAACATGCTCGGTTGGGATGTGCCGTTATCCCAGATGTCGATGCTGGTGGCGAAATGTCCGTTTACGTTCGGCTGAGGAGAGAGCAATGTGCCGCCGGGTTCCCAGATTCCGGGCGTGGCGGAAGGCTTAAAGATATACAGTTTGCCTTGTCCGGTTTGGCCGCCGCTGGTGTCTGGCGCGCCGACCACAATCCACGCATCCAAGCCGTCGCCATACAGTGCTACGCTTGCGCCGAAATGCGCGTTAGTAGAGGGGGTTGGCGATTTGAGGCGGGCGATTTCATCCCATCCGCCTACGCCGTTCGGTTGAAAGACATAGACTGCGCCCGCTTCATTGACGGCGGCGACGTTCTCAGCGGGTGAACCGACCACCAATAACCCGCCTGTGCTGGCGACAACTTCGCCAAAACCGTCATTGGCCGCCGTCGCAGAGCCGGTAAACATCCCGACTTGAATCAGCGGGGCTTCCCCGCTACGGATGCCGTCTGGGTTGACGGGCAATGGCAGGCGGCGCTGTGCGCTCGCGCCCAGCGTTAAAAAACAGGTCAGAAGCCCAATCAAAAGGATACGGATACCCAGTGTTCTCATGATGTGTGTTTCCAGATTTCTCGTTAGATGTGTGACTCCTAGTATATGGAAAAACCTAGTACGGAGTCCCCTATTTCTCATAATCCGTCCAAAATCTAAAGCCTTCGGAGGATTTTTCGTATGTTCAACTGGTTGACTCAATGGTTTCGTCCGCGTGATGGTGCTGCCGGGTTGCGGCACGCCCTCCCCTTAAACCC
>Ga0163154_10003890_pt1 | contig 20147 bp, 15 predicted proteins | sample OliLakLV19MP9P1_FD_148649 | JGI IMG/M metagenome (GOLD analysis project Ga0163154, IMG submission 148649) | Freshwater microbial mat bacterial communities from Lake Vanda, McMurdo Dry Valleys, Antarctica - Oligotrophic Lake LV.19.MP9.P1 | ecosystem: Environmental > Aquatic > Freshwater > Lake >...
AATTCCTGATGCCAAAAATGGTTTGTTTCAGCGCCGTATTTTTATTGCGCAGGACAATACTTGCAGGCAGCGCGTAACCCATGGCCTGTAATGCACCCGATATGAAAAAGCGCTGGCTCCCCTTGGTCTTAAAGGCCTGTCCCATAATGTAATATAATTCAAAGGCATCCTGACCTAATTCTCAAACGTTTTCTAACTCGCACTGGTATAATGCCGCAAAGCAAACTTCCAGAAACGGTTTGAAAAAATCAAAATCCCAATGGCTGCGCCAATCAGGCATCCAGTACTCCACAGGAGCGAAGGGCCAGTCGTAAGGCCCAATAAAGTGCGGGTGGGCACATTAGCGACGACAATGACAGGTATGACAATCGATAACACGGCCCGCAAGGCGATATGCGCACGCGCCCAAACTACGTCCGGGTACCGCGCCATATTCATTATACTGTAATACCCGTAAATCATTCCTTGCGCTCGTACAAACCAAAATGAGATTGAGACTAGTGAAAAGGAAAAGGCATAGTGGATCACCACCGAAAAAATAACGGTGACGCAAAAGGCAAAGACTTGGCCGATCGATGGAACAAGAGCCAGCTTGTAACATCCGAAAATGATAAATACTACGCCCACTAAGGCGTTTATGAGGTTATCGAACCCGAACTGTTTACTCGATACAATAAACTGACTGTTAACGGGTTGGAGCAAAAGAAAATCGAGTTTTCCGGTTCGAATGAGCTCGGAAAGATTTGCGAGGTTCATAAAAAAGAAAGCGGTAAATAACTGACTTGTAAGTTGGTGTGTTCCAATAAGCACAACCACATGCCATTTGTTCCAGCCATAGATCGCATCGGTAAAACTAAAGACGACATGCACCAGTCCGACTTGTGCCATGAACCACAAAAATTCGGTCAGCAACCATAACCAAAAATTGACCGCAAAATTCATCTCTCGAATGAGTGAATTGCGAAGCATGATTTTATATACTTCTATGTACCGCTTCATCTCACCCTCCCACCGCTGTATATTTTTTAATCCCTCGGTTCCATAACCATTTCGAAAAGAGATAAAAGAACACGATCCACAAAAGTTGAATGCAGAATCCTTTTAACAGTTCTGTTCCGTTCATCTTGTTATTGTAAACGGCAATGACAAAAAACAATTCGTACGGGAAAGGTGTCCATTGAACGATCCGGTAAATCCATTCAGGCATGATATCGAGCGGGAACATGTGCCCGGAAAAAAAGTATTCTAAGGAAAAAACGATAAACACCAACGTCGACACCTCCAAAATCCAAAATGCAAAAAGGGCCACGGTGTATGTAATCATAAATCCCAGTATGCCTGCCCCAATAGCTGCGAGAACGGTCAACGCATAAGTTTCCCAACTACGCGAAAGGTCGATGTATTCCCGAAAAAAGAAGGCCACGATCAAGATAGGAAACAGCGCCACGATGGCATATACAACACGGTAAGAAAGGAACAGTGTAAACCTGTACGCTCGATAGTTGATCGGACGTAGTAACAGGGCATTGAGCGTGCCTTCTCGGATGTCGGCAGCAATTCGCCAGTCATCTTCAACTGGACTTAGCATGGCCTCAAAAAAAAGTGTCAGTAGAAAATAAAAAACCATTCCATGATAACTATATCCACCAATGGTTGTGGTTTGTCCGGAATCGAATATGGCGCGCCAATAAAAGACTAATCCCAGCAAGGGAATCGCGGCAAAAAAGAGTCGGATAAAAAAGTTCCACCGGTACACGAACGTATCTTGCAACCCGAGTTGAAAGATCTTCACGTATTTCGATACCAACGCATGCATAGGACAGGGATTAATCAGTGAAGATCAAACGATGTTTTTCTGCAAAAAACTCACGAATAACATCCTCAACTGGCACTTCTTGGATCGTAAAATCTGAAACAGCGACTGTGGCCAATATATCCCGGCACGCCCCGACCGCTTTCTCCCGCGAGACCTTCAGTCGGGCACGGCCATGCTCCAACTCAACAATTTCACCATATGCTTCAAGTTGGGTGCGGTTGAAACCTCCTTCGCATTGAAGGGTGATCATCTTGTAATCGGCAAACTTGGCCATGACGTTGGCCAGTTTACCGTCGTACATCATTTGTCCATGATCAATAATAATGACGCGCTCACACAATTCCTGAATGTCTTGCATGTAATGACTGGTAAGGATGGAGGTAATCTTTTTTTCTTTGGTGTACTGTTTTAAAAAGTCGCGCACCTTCTTTTGCGATGTCACATCCAGGCCTATGGTGGGTTCATCAAGGAACAGGACTTTTGGGGAATGAATCAGTGCATTGATCAGCTCAAATTTCATACGTTCGCCGAGCGATAATTCCCGAACCATGACATTCAGCTTATCGTGTACATCCAAGAGTTGCGTCAGTTCGTCTAACCTTTTTCGGAACACATCCTCCTGCACCCCATAGATCACACGACTCAGGTCTAAGGATTCTTCGGCTGGCAAGTCCCACCACAAGGCATTTTTCTGACCCATGATCAGCGCAAAATGTTTCTTAAAGGCATTTTCCCGTTTCCATGGCGTATGCCCGAGGACAGTTGCAGAGCCTGACGTAGGAAATAAAAGTCCTGACAACATTTTGAGGACGGTTGTTTTCCCGGCGCCATTCGGCCCAAGAAAACCAACTAACTCTCCTTCTTGAATCGAAAAGGAAATTGAATCAGCCGCGCGTGTAGAAATGTAATCGCGTTTTACCAATCCTCGTAGAGCACCCCCTAAGCCGGGTTTCTTTTTATAGGTGCGATAAACCTTTGTCAGGTTGTTAACGTCAATTATCGCCATCTGATTATTTTTTCTTACTTTTTTTCTTTGAAGCGGGGGCTGGTTTTGCGGGCGGTTCTACTGGATTTTCACCGGCTATGACGTCGGCTGTCCCTCCAGTCGACGGAGTAGCTTGCATAACGCTTCCCGGATCCGTTTCAGGCGCTGCGTCGGTCTTTTTTTCGGGAGCACCCGCTGATTTTTGGGCGGGGGCTTTTTTAGGGATTTCATTCAACGCAGGAAGAAGCACAATTTCGAGCCGTCGATTCTTAGCCCGGTTCTCTTCGGTATCATTGGGGGCAAGCGGTTTTGAATCCGCGAGTGCCAGCGCTTGGAGTCTGGAGGATTCAACGTTACAGTGATCCTGAAGATAACGCACTGCCGCAGTGGCGCGCATTGAAGAAAGTTCCCAGTTGGTTGGATATTCATCGCGCATCTTGGCGGAGACGGGGGAGTTATCCGTGTGACCTTCGATCCGCACCTTGCGCTCAGGATACTTTTTCATGAGCAAACAAATTTTGTCGAGCACCTGTTTACCTTGATCCGACAATCCGATTTTCCCGGGTTCAGAGATTATTTTTTCGGCCACGCGAATCGTCAAGACACCCTCGGCTTCACCCACGGGAACATCTTTGTTTGTGCCGGACTGTTTCTGCAGTTCGTCTTTTAATTTATTGAGGGAATCAGCAATTTTATCTTTTTCCTCATTGAGCTGCTGCATTTGAACTTTTGATTCCGCCAAATTAAGAGAAAGTTGCTGAACCTCCCCTACCTTTTTCTCCATTTCAGAGGAGCGATTTTTAATATTCAACTCGAGCGCCGCGATCCGATCTTCCGATTGGCGATTAGCATCCTGTTGTTGGGCTAAATCATCCTGGGTTTGCTGCAACTGTTTTTCGCGGAAAGTCATGCGATGATGGAAGTAGATGGCGGTTGAAACGGAGGTAATCGTTGCAATCCCCAGTACAAACGAAAGGATGACGAATTTCTGGCGGTTAGAATGAATAGCCATATGCTTCTTTTGCTTTACCGCTTCGTGGTAGTTGCACAAGACAAAACCCTATTGCCTCTTGATTCTCTTCCAAAAACCGTTATTTATTAGGGTTCTGTTTGCGCGCGTGGTGAAATGGCAGACACGCCAGACTTAGGATCTGGTCCCGTAAGGGGTGGAGGTTCAAGTCCTCTCGTGCGCACCAACTAAAAAAAATTGAATACTCAATGATGACACACTCACAGCCAACTTCCGTCGTCACTGGTGGTGCCGGATTTTTAGGATCACATCTCTGCGACCGCCTGCTTAAAGAAGGCCATCGAGTGATCGCCCTAGATAATTTTGTCACGGGATCACCCGACAACATTGCCCATCTTGCCGGTAATGAAAATTTTAAGTTCATAAAACAGGACGTGACCAATTTCATTTATCTGCCTGACGCGGTCAATTTTGTTTTCCATTTTGCATCGCCTGCGAGTCCCATTGATTACCTAGAGATCCCCATTCAAACATTAAAAGTAGGTTCTTTAGGAACCCACAATGCCCTCGGTCTCGCTAAATCTAAGGGCGCCTCATTTCTGTTGGCTTCAACTTCCGAATGTTATGGCGACCCGCTGGTGCATCCCCAAACAGAGGATTACTGGGGAAACGTCAACCCTATCGGACCGCGGGGCTGTTATGATGAAGCCAAACGTTTTGCTGAGGCGATCACAATGGCGTATCACCGTCATCATAAAATCGACACACACATCGTTCGCATCTTCAATACATACGGGCCTCGCATGCGTTTGAGGGATGGACGCGTGGTTCCTGCTTTTATCGGACAAGCGCTCAAAGGTGAACCCTTAAGCATTTTTGGGGACGGTTCTCAAACCCGCAGTTTTTGTTATGTCAGCGATCTGATTGATGGGATTTTTAAACTGTCCCAATCGAGTTACCACGAGCCTGTAAATATTGGAAACCCCACTGAACTGACGATTAAACAGTTTGCCGAGCTGATTAAAGAGTATATGGGCAGCAACGTTCCGGTTGAATATAAATCGCTGCCTGTGGACGATCCCAAACAACGTCGTCCAGATATCACGAAAGCCAAAAACCTTTTGGCGTGGGAACCGAAAGTTGCGCTTGAAGAAGGATTAAAAGAGACCGTTGATTATTTTAAGGCTTATTTGGCCAGAAAAAAAACTTAACTCCTACTGGCTTCTCAGAAAATTATGAATAAATTATCCCATGGCTCTACAAAATGGAGTTTGGAACGATTCGGGTCAGGTCTGACGATGAATTGCAACTATTTGATTCTCGCTTGACACTATAATGTTATAGGCTTAGATACTTTTTTACGCTTAAATACGGAATAATAAATTATGGCGACACAGCTCCCATCAGGTCTAGGTAACGTCAAAAAGCCGGTGATTAATATCCGCCGGAGTAAGGGTGTTACTCCAAAAGCTGTTGTGGACGCAGGACAAAAGACCGCCATTATCTCTGCGAAAGCACCTGGCGAAAACGTTCCATTGGGAATGGTTCCAAGGGCAAAAGAACCGCTTAATCCAAATGCACCTCCCTCTCCGACTCCTGTGGGTGCACCGGCACCGCCTCCTGTTAAGCCTGTTGCTCCACCGGTTTCTCCTTTAAATTCAACAAGTGGTGGCGAAACACTTTTTGCCGGATCTGCTTTTGCAAAAACAAAGCCTAGCTCACCGACTCCAGCCCCAGCAATCGAATCGGAAGGACCGTCAGCCCCTCCTGGAAGCAAAAAGGAAACGACGATTGTCAATATTCCTTCGATCAAGCCTGCTCAACCCCCTCCTAGTCCGACGGCTCGTGCGGTTCCGACACCGGTAAACCCAGCAGAAAACGCTGCTGGTGGGGAAACACTTTTTGTAGGATCAGGTTTTGCCCCAAAAACAATTGCCCCCGCCTCGCAACCACCAGAATCGACCGAGCCAGCAAACGAAGCCAAGGTGACTCGTGTTGTCAATATTCCCTCGATCGTTCCCGGAGCTGTCACGTCCACAACGACGACTCCGCCACAAGCTGCAAATCCTGCTCTCCGCCCTATAATTCCTGTTGTTCCTGCCGGTGCAAATCCTGCCCCACCTGCGGCGGCAACTCCCATGCCTCGGCCCGTGGCTCCCGTAAATCCTAGCGCTACCGCGATCCCAAAACCCGCTGTTCCGGTTGTCGCTCCCATGCCTGCCGCTGCACCACGGCCCGCCGCCGTTAGTCCCATTGATGCAGGTGCTACGGTTATTGCGAAATCACCTTCTGCCTCATACCCTGGGGTCCAACCAAGACCTTCGTCAGTCCCTGTCGCTGCACCCGCTCCTGTTGCAGGTGTAAAACCGGTTGTACCTCCTGGGCCTCCGGGAGCCAGTAGTTTGGCATCACCTAAACCTGTGGCCGCACCTGCTCCCATCGCGGCGGTTGCGCAGGAATCTGGGTCGTCTCCTACCATACCAAAACCCCCTGCGAAAAAGGAAACGGTCCGCATTAATTTACCGCCGAAGACCGCTTCGTTTTCTCCTCCAAGTCTTCCGAATCAAACGATTTCCTCTCCGACGGTGGCTCCAAAACCAATGGCTCCAGGCTCTGGAAGCTCGCCAAATGCTCCTCGACCTATTGTGGCTCCAAAAAAAGAAACGGCGCGCGTCGCTGTTCCTCCACCGCAACCCAAAACGGGGACTGCACCTATTTCTGCCCCTGCCGCAAGTACGCCCCAAGCACCAGTCATCGCTCCAAGGCCGGTTGCTGCAGTCCCCTCAGCAGTGGTTCCCGCTGCCATTAAACCTGCCGCCGTCCCTGTCAGCGCTGCTCAAAGCGCCACTGTCAAACTTCCTCAAACCCAGGCTTTTCTTCAACCAAACCAACCCGCTCCTGCCGGTCAAATGAATCGACCAGGTGCCATGCAGCCTGCTGAACCTAAGAGTACTATTCTTTGGGACTCATTAGCTGCCGCTGCCGCTGTGGTTTCAATGATCGCCGTTTTCCTGCTCTGGCAGGCAAGCCAAGTCTCCATCGGGTAATTTTTAAATTTTCTGGTTGATTTCGAAATCGCAAACAGTAAATTGCACTTCCTCTTTTGATGCCCCTTAGCTCAATGGTAGAGCGACCGGCTGTTAACCGGTAGGTTGTTGGTTCGAGCCCAACAGGGGCAGCCACTTTTTTTAGTCATAAAACTAGCCCTTTCCACCGTTCATTTCATTTCGGCAAGGCAATCGAGTGACTCCTTCGCGCGCGTGAACGAATCTTTAATTTCAAGTAGGTGCCTTTTTGTATCTTCATAATGCTCAGCCCGGCAGAGGGCGATCGAATATGCGGCAGATAATCTCGCCTGGGTTTCTAAGGGTTTTCCTTTTAAAAAAGCTTCCCCTTCTTCCAGTCTTCCAGTCGTCATCAATATTAATAGATAAAGTTCGTCATTATTATTATGGCTCGTTTTTTCACGCCCAAGTCGAGCCATGACTTCCATCTCAAGTTCTTTGGCAAATTTTTTGTCGGACGAATTATTAAGGGAATTTATAGCAATCTTAATTTCCATGGGGGTCATGATTTTGAAATGCTTTTCAAACTCCATACGCATTTTCCGCGTCTCAGTTTTGTCATTCCCTAACACTTCTAAAAAATACCCGTAACTCGAAAAATCTTTGCTCTTCATCATTTCCTGGCGATACCTTTCGCAAGCTTCTACATAATCCTCCTCCATTCCCGCGAGGCTATAAAGATCAGCCAAAGCCACCAAATCCCATTGGTTGGTGGTCGTTCGCGTTTTTTCCTCGATATTTTGGATATACTCTCCTCCTCTGGGATGTTTCGATCGCACCATGATTTGGGCAATGAGAATGGATGGCTTGAGTCTTTGAGTTTCCTCAGCAATTTTAGCCATTGTTCTCAAAGCTCCATCCATGTCTCCTGCGACGGCTTGTCGAGTGGCAAATGCTCCCGTAAGTCTATTTCTTTCTTCAACAGGAAATCCCGCAATATCGCGAAAAAACCGCTTCTTCACTCTTTCGTAATGTGAAAATTTCTGGATCCAATATTGATGCGATGGAAACAAAAGTGCTGCTTCGACATAATCCTTGGGTGTTTCAATTTTCTCAAGGAGTGCCCATGCCTGATCATACGCATCCTGACCCAGTTCCTGCCTGATCTCCAAATACCGAAACCGGGACGATGCAAATGTCGGATACTGGATAGATATTCTGCGCGCCTCCTCCATCCGCCCCACTTTATAAAGAGCTTCAATCAGTCTCGGAACCAAATTTTTCTCAGCTAGGGGCACCTCTTGTTCCAAGGCTTCTAAAGAAGCCTCTCGCGCCATGTTCGTGAACACGGTGAGATGATGCTCAATGTCCAAATTTTGGCCGGTCAATGAGGAACAACATGCAAGGATGCTGATCCATGCAAAACCCGCACGCAGCCATGCAAAAAACAATCCATGGTGAGTGTGAGTCAATCGCATCTATCTGGCGTGGTACTCTTGGAGTGGAGTCACAGAGCATCCTTTTTTCTGCAATGATTCTATCCCCATCACACTGGCCCTGGCTGCGCGCATGGTCGTCATAATCGAAATCCGTTTCGTGACGGCTGTCGTACGTATGCGAACTTCATCCTCGCGGGCCGTAGGTCCGAATGGTGTATTGATGATAAAAGAAATCTCGTCATTTTTCATCAAATCAAGAACGTTGGGGCGCCCCTCTGCAATTTTAAAGAGTTTAGTGACTTCCAACCTGTTGGCTTTGAGCACCTCCGCTGTTCCGCCCGTCGCACAAATTTCAAATCCCAAACGTACGAGATCAGCAGCTATCGCCACCACACACTCCTTGTCGGAATCCTTGACGCTCACAAAAACTTTTCCTTTTAATGGTAAGGCAGGTTGAGCGGCCATTTGTGCTTTTGCATAAGCAATCCCAAGGTCGCTATCAATGCCCATGACCTCCCCCGTTGAGCGCATTTCCGGTCCGAGCAAAATATCCACCCCGGCGAATTTAGAAAAGGGGAACACGGCTTCTTTTACACAATAATATTTTGGAGTCACTTCGGCTGTGAACCCAAGTTCTTTTAATGTTTTACCAGCCATTATTTTTGCGGCCATCTTTGCAAGAGGGACTCCTATCGCCTTCGAAACAAAGGGCACTGTTCGTGACGCGCGCGGATTAACCTCCAGCACGTAAACTCTTTCATTCTTAACGGCGTACTGGACATTCATTAATCCTCGCACATTGAGGGATTGGGCCATCGCCCGAGTCGCGCTCCTAATGTCATCCTTTACCTTGTCACTCAAACTAAACGGTGGAATGACGCAAGCGCTGTCACCACTATGGATCCCCGCCTGCTCAATGTGTTCCATGATCGCCCCAATAACGATCGTCTCTCCATCGCTGATACAATCAACATCCACCTCAATCGCGTCTTCCAAAAAGGAGTCAACCAATACAGGGCGTTCAGGTGATGCCTCCACGGCATTGCGCATGTAATAGCGGAGATCTTTTTCGTTATAAACGATCTGCATCGCTCTGCCTCCGAGGACAAAACTGGGCCGAACCAACACCGGGTACCCGATGGTATTTGCCCTTTCGATGGCTTCCTCTTCGTTGGTCGCTGTACCGTTAGGAGGTTGATGCAGCCCCAGCTTATTCAGCATTTCTGAAAAAAGTTTTCTGTCTTCCGCCATCGCAATGTTCTCAGGACTCGTTCCAATGATGCGAACTCCCCCAGCTTTTAATCCCTCTGCCAAATTTAAAGGCGTCTGCCCCCCAAATTGCACAATCACTCCAAAAACAGAATCATCCTTGTTTTCGCTGTTGTGTATGTTCAACACGTCTTCCAAGGTCAATGGTTCAAAATAAAGCTTATCGCTCGTGTCGTAATCAGTGGACACCGTTTCTGGGTTCGAGTTCACCATGATCGTTTCAAATCCAAGTTCCTTGAGCGCAAACGATGCGTGCACACAACAATAATCAAACTCTATACCTTGGCCGATACGGTTGGGGCCGCCCCCAATGATCATGATCTTTTTCTTGCCCGTGGACAAAACTTCATCATCTCCGGTATCGTAAGTTGAATAATAATAGGGTGTGTACGCCTCAAACTCGGCGGCGCATGTGTCAACAAGTCTGTAGGAAGGTTTGATCGATTTTTTAAAACGTGCTTCGCGCACTGCGGCTTCTGTAGTTTTTGAATGGAAAGCGATCTGGCGATCGGAAAATCCAAGAGATTTAGATTCCAGCAAACTATCTCCTAAGCCCAAACGGGATTCCGCCTCAAAAATTTCCTGAAGATTCTGCAGGAACCAGCGGTCGATTTTTGTAATCTGATAAATTTCTTCCAGCGTCAAACCGGCTTGCATCGCGTATCGAAGATAGAAAACCCGTTCAGCGTTAGGCCTGATGATCATTGATTTTATGGCATCAACGTCCCATGACCCATCTGCCTTGCGGGGCTCCTTATCCTTGCCGTCCCCACCGAAACCGGCGCGTCCGGTCTCCAATGATCTGAGAGCCTTTTGGAACGATTCTTTAAACGTCCGTCCAATCGCCATGGCCTCACCCACAGACTTCATCTGCGTATTGAGAGTTGTATCAGCCTTGGGAAATTTCTCGAAAGTAAACCGAGGGATTTTTGTGACCACATAATCGATGGTCGGCTCGAAACTGGCAGGTGTTTTGCGTGTGATGTCGTTGCGAATTTCGTCGAGCGTATATCCCACTGCGAGCTTGGCTGCAATTTTTGCTATGGGAAACCCCGTCGCCTTTGATGCTAATGCAGACGAACGGGAAACTCGCGGGTTCATCTCGATCACAATCATCCGACCTGTTTCTGGGTTGACCGAAAATTGAATGTTCGACCCTCCTGTTTCAACGCCAATAGCGCGAATACACGCAAAGGAAGCGTCACGCATGATTTGGTATTCACGATCCGTCAATGTTTGGATGGGTGCCACTGTAATACTATCCCCGGTGTGCACGCCCATTGGATCGAAGTTTTCAATCGAACATATAATCACACAGTTGTCTGCGCAATCGCGCATGACTTCCATTTCAAATTCCTTCCATCCGAGCAACGATTCTTCGACCAAAATTTCGCTGACCGGACTCAGATCAATCCCATTCGCGGCAATCGTCTCAAATTCTTCCTTGTTATAGGCAATGCCCCCACCTGTTCCGCCTAACGTGAATGCGGGGCGGATAATCAATGGAAAGCGGCCTATCATTGTGGCTACTTGGCGAGCTTCCTCGATCGTATGCGCCGTACCAGAAATGGGCATATCCAATCCGATCTTGATCATTTCGTCTTTGAACTTCTGCCTGTCCTCCCCTTTATCGATGGCCTCGGCCTTAGCTCCTATCATCTCCACATTATGTTTTTGGAGAATGCCGGAGCGATGAAGATCCATCGCTGCGTTAAGCGCCGTTTGTCCGCCAAGCGTGGGCAATAATGCGTCAGGTTTCTCCCTGATGATGATCTTCTCAATCATGTCCCGAGTGATAGGCTCAATGTATGTGCCTTGGGCGAATTCCGGATCGGTCATAATCGTAGCAGGATTACTATTAATCAAGACGACTTGGTATCCCTCCTCCTTCAGGGCTTTGCACGCTTGAACACCCGAATAGTCGAATTCACAACCTTGTCCAATAACAATGGGGCCGGATCCAATCACTAGAATTTTTTTAATATCAGTACGCTTAGGCATAGGAAGAAAGTTTGGCTGCCATACAGTATGAAAATCTCCGCAAAGGCAAAGCGCAAAATGGGAAAAAATTAAACTCGTCGCAAACGTCTTTTGATTCTCAGTACGGTTCTAGAGTGGCACCTGCCGTTTATCCAAAATACACACCACCTCAACATGGGCCGTTTGTGGAAACATATCGAGGGGTATAAGGGCGCGGACTTGATAAATACCCATCATTTCCTTGAGATCCCGCGCTAAGGTTGCTGGATTGCAGGAAACGTAAATAACTTGTTCAGGCGCATAAAGTAAGGTGGCTTCCAACACCCTGCGCGTGCAACCAGTCCGTGGCGGATCAATGATCAGACACACCTTTTCAGTTCGAACAGGTTCGAGCATGTCAGGCAGGTAGGTCTCAACAGATCCCCGCACGAAAGCAATATGGGAGAGTTTTCGTTGAGCTGCTTCTTGGTTGGCTGTTTCAATGGCTTTTGGCTCAAGCTCTATTCCGACAATGTATTTAAACCTGTCGGCTAAATGGAAAGCGAACAATCCCACACCGCAGTAAGCATCAATCAAATGAGTTGTAACCGGTGAAATCGCGTTTTTTACAACGTCCAATAGCTGGGGAAGCATTGATGAATTAATTTGAAAAAATGATTCGAGAGACACCATTTTTTGAGGAATATCCCGGAAAACATAATCTCCTTCGCCTTCCTTAAACTCCTTCACAAAGTTTTGAATCTTAATATTTACGCCTTCCGAAGCAATCGGACATTGGTTCACGCTCACTATTTTTGAACCAGACCGGTCCATGTACCCGAGTTCTGATCCATTTGCGTGCAGCGTAACCTTGTTTCTGTACCCATAATCACAGGGCGAGCCAATGATGGGTTCCATCGGCGGGTTGGGTATTTTTCCGATCCGTTCAATGACATCGCGCACTTGCTTTTCCTTCGCTGCCAATTGAGCGGGATAACTCATATGCTGGTAATCACAACCCCCGCACCGCCCAAATACAGGACAAGGAGGGGCGACGCGCGAAGGATGAGGCTCAATGACTTCGATTAGGTCTGCTGTGAATGAGTTTTTCCGTGCGACTTTTAGTTTAACTCGCACTTTTTCCCCTGTGATGACAAAAGGCACAAAGATGACTTGCCCATTAATCCGCGCAATGCCTTCGCCGCCGAAGCCTATATCGACAATGGTAACAATATGCTCGGATCCAGGATTAAGTGTAGCGTCGCTCATATGTAACTTTCTGGTTAACCCTTTTGCGCCATCACAATATAATGGCGCTCCATCAACTCCTGAAGTTTTCGCGCTATTTCGAGAGGAGGAAGGTTCGTATCCTCCATCATATCTTCAAATGTACTTCCCTGGTAGGCGCTTTGCCACATATCAAGTTCATCTTTTGAAAGTACCGACAGTTTTGGGATTAAGGGTTGCAGTGTCATGAACTTTGGACAGGGCCCGGCCCATGAATTTAAAATATCCTGAAGCTCATCCCTCTGTTTCAAACATTCGTCCAAGGCCCCTTCGAGCTCTTGATTCGTTTGCCCTTTGTTCACGGGGAGGTATTGAAACAAAATAAACAGTGCCTTATCCCAACTCGTCATTCGCAGCAAGGCCTGTAAGGGTGCAAACCTCAGGAGCGATGCTTTAAAAATTTTCCCCTGATGAAAGCATACCTCCCCTTTCTGCCCTCTATAGGCCAATACCATTCGCGCACTGCATTTATGTTCCGAGAGTGTTTGTATGATGTACGGCCAACCGAGCAAGCGAATCTCACCCGTACTCACAGGCTTTCCTGTTCCGGGACCCGTTGTATCGCTGGTCGTTTGCAATGCCTCAACAACCTGCTTTGCCCATCGCGCTTGGCCTAATATGACTCGGAACCGAATGTCGCCACACCGTAAAATATCCTCGTGACGCAATTCCTTCTTTTGAATTTTTTCTTCGTTAACAAATGTACCGTTCCGCGATTCATTATCGGCGGCTTCAACTTTTTCATTCGTCATTTCCACGGAGGAATGTAATCGGGAGACCGATCCATCAGATAAAATGATGCTACAATCGGGTAACCGCCCTACGGAAATCTTTTCGTTTTCAACCAAAGGAAACTGCTTCCCTGCATCAGGTCCATCGAGCAGTTCAAGATAAGGAGCATCCATATCCACCTTTTTACCGTAATCATTTGTCATGACGAGAGCAAAAATATAAACTCAGCAAACGATCACTGTGATGGATCCGCCACGTCACGGCGCCTATAGATTTCAATTGGCCCAATTCTTTGCGGAACTTCCGAGTACAATCCACTCTTAATCACAAAATTCTTCAACTCAGCGGACACACGATTATGCGAGTCGTCGGACGATGGCATTACTTCATCTTTCAAAGTTACATAATGTAAGGGCCTATGATAAAAAACTCTGTACGCGGCTTTTTTGGGGTCTGTTTCAGCAAAACCATACCCGATGTATGTCAGCTTGTGGTAGCGGATGCGGCGGTCTTTGGCGGCATAATAATTCAACGTAAACATGTTCAGCCACCCTAAATCAACCCCGACCATGTTCACGTCTGTTTTTGGTAGTGTCAGGCATGTCGATTCCACCAATTGGGCCACACCGAGGGATGGTCGGGTATCGGTGGTTAGCCCGGCAACTTCCTCATAACCTGAGGTTGTAAAAGATCGATGATGCAAAAATGCCCATTGTCCTAGGTTCACGCAGATGACGAGCGCATATATCCAAGCCCTATTTAACCGTGATACCATTGCCGCACCCAAAAATCCTACAATGGGCAACAGCGGATAGAGATAGCGTGTGGTTTCATTTAATTGAAATGAGAAAATGCTGAGAACCAAAGGGATTTCAAGTGCGCATGCCCATAGGACGGCTTTGATCCAAATTGTTTGTGCACGCATCCCAAAAACTAAAAACCAAATGATCCCACATAATAAAATCCCTCCAAAATATGGCATGGAGGATAGAGCCTCAAATAGCTTTTCGCTCCAATACAGGATTTTTTCTCCAAAGGGTCGTTGTTGTCCCCATAAAGTTGATTTGGAACTATAGGAGAGAAGGCCAACGAGAAAGTGAAGGTTTACGACGTAATAAACGATTGTGACAAAACCACTTATACAGATGGGTACCGCCATTATTTTTTGGCAACGGGTGAAACTAATATTTTTTGGACGCACCCATAAATGCGCGAGTAAGATGAGCCCTGGAAAAAACAGGTAAAGTGGTGAACTGGTCTTGGCGAGCATACACATGGTGCCCCATGCAATAAAATGAAGCATAAATTCGGCAGTTATTTCTCCTCCCCCTTTTCCTCCTGCGCCTGGCATCACATAGCGGCTCATTAAAAAAATCCCCCATGCGATGCACATAGCTTGCAATGGTTCGGTTAAGAACTGTTGGCTTAATCCAATCCCCATCTGACTGGCGGCCACAAGGGTCACACCCATGATCGCGGCTGCCCTTCCAAATCTTTCACACGCCAAATAAAGAAAGAGAAGCACCAATACTTGTTGAATGATTACCGACAGGTGTAATGCAAAATCAATTGACCCCATTAGATCACCCAACGGCACAAAGAATTGACCGATCCAAGATAGCCCTGGAGCTTTATCTTCGCTAACTTGAATCATCCCGGACGCCCATGGGATAATCCCATCGCCCCATAACCTGTATAGTTCAATGGAAATACGGCCGTACCACGCTTGGTCAAAGCTAAATATTTGTCTGTCCAGCGAGACCCAGATAAGTGATGGACTTAGAAGAATGAGAGCGAGAGACAAACCTATGGCCCAGGGTCGATGAAGAAATTGTGCTGAACGCATGCGCCCCTCATCCTGAACGTGCGCTGATAAAACAAAAGTTAAAAGTACCCTCCTTTGTCGTTGTCAGTAGCTGATTATTCGAGGATCTCTGGATTATTCCGCACATAGTGGAAGAGGTACTGCTGGGCGTATCCGCCATTGGGACCAAAATGTGTTTTTGAAAACTGTGTGGCGCGGTCCAAGTCAAATTTCCTGCGTCCGAAATAAAGCTTTCGTAAAGCTCGAGCGATCCACACATCGACGGGGAATGCTTCCTGTTTTCCATACGCGAAAAGCAACACACAATCGGCCACTTTAACTCCGACTCCATGAAGTTTGGTTAGTTGTTCTTTCGCTTCTTCATACGGGAGCGTCTCTAGTCTGCATAGATCCACTAACCCCGATTCAAGTTGGCGCGAGGTTTTTAAAAGATTCTTTGCCCTAAACCCCATTTGCATGGCGCGCAAGTCCAATTCTGAACACCTGGCGATGGTTGGGATGTCAGGGAATGCATAAAGAACGGGGCCGATTTTTTTGAAGGATGAAATCGGGGCGCCATAGGTGGAACGCAGTTTCATAAGTACTTGGCGAATCTGGAGTATCTGTTTGAGCGGGGACATGAGAAACGACGCGAGACATTCCCAAGGATCCTGCCGCACAAGCCGTAATCCCGCGTAACGAGCAATCGCGGCCTGTAAATATCGATCCTGAGGCGGGAACGATTGGATCACGGCCTCAACGTTAATGTGTGTTTGAAAATAATTTGTGATGTTTGCTTTATCGAGTCCGGGGTTTGTTTCAACAGCCAAATAACCAGAACCCGACTTCACATAGACTGCATGCTTTCCCAACACACCGAGATACCCTTTCTCCCATGGAAGCCAACAAAAGGTTTGCCCACATTCAAGCGTGTGTCCGAGGTTATACATCCCTGAATGAGCAAGTTTAAAAAAGTTCGCTGGTGCAGGAGAAGTGAGCATAACGTTTAATGAAAGTGCGGATGAGTCGCTGGTGACTCAAGGGAGGCGCGCCATAAAAAGGCAAAAAAATCCCCAGCTTCTGTGGACGGTTCGAGCAGATTTGATTTTTATCTTATCTTGTCGAAGCGTCACGGGCCGGGGAAAAAGACGCAACCTTAAAGGTATAGTTCCTATTGGTTCTTTAACTCAACCAGGGTTCAATTCCCTTGAGTGCTTTTTTGACGTAAGTTGAGTGTTTAAAACCGGCAACTGTTTGAGATTGTTTCCGGCGGGCGGCTTCTGCTTCTTTTTGGCCCTGCGCCGTACGACACGCATTACACACCCCGCTAAAGGGAGCGGCATGGTTCGCTTCAGAAAGTCTCACACCACATTGCGTACAGAAAACTGTAACGTTTTTAGGTGTTGTTACCTTTTCGACGAGCTCCAGCTTTTTTGATAATTTTTGTACACGATTTTTCATAGGGTAAGAAAGGACGCAGACGGTACCATAAAAGTGCCAAAATTGCACGGTTTTTTTGGGAATTCCAAAAATCTAGCTCCTTAGTAGACTTTTACGACTTAAGCTTTCCTCGCTTTATTTTGCACCTAAATTACTGACTATAAGTAATTTAACTAGTTATGGTCACTAACACCACTTCCAAGAAGAGAAGCTCAAAGCGGCTTGTGGATTAATAATTTTAAATTTAATTCCCAGCCAAGTTCACTCTGCTAATAGCTTCTTCACCTTACCCTCCAAGTCTTGCCGCCCATCGATATCAACGATTTTTCCCGTTTTATCCACCAGCCAAACAGTTGGAATGCCCTGAATGCCGTGCTCCGCGGCATATTGATTCTGAAATCCTTTCCCATCAAAGTGCATGGGCCATGGTATCGACTGCTTTTTAATAAAAGCTTCCAGTTCCGCTTTTTCCTTATCCAAACTGATCCCCACAACTTCTAGACCTTGAGCATGAAAGGTTTCGTATACTTTCTTCAAATGCGGCAATTCGGCAACACATGGTCCACACCACGTCGCCCAAAAATCAATAATAACCACCTTTCCCTTTAAAGCGGCAAGATCGAATTTCTTTCCGTCGAGTGCAACGAATGACATACCCGGCATTTGCCCTAAAATAGTGGCCGATTTCATCATGACAGCCGCTTGAGCTTTAATATCTGCTGAAGCCGTCTCAGGGAGGGACGCTAATATTTCTTTGGCCCGTGCTGGGTCCTTTTCCATTAACATGATTGCTGTGAACATTTTAACTTTCTCCGCCTTGTCACTTCCAAACTTGACGGAGAACTCCGCGATGTGCGTACCAACTTTGGCCGCGTCTTTTAAATCGCGCGTGATTAAACCTTGGTAAAGTGGAGTCGCGACTTTTGCATTTATCTTGGCTCGCGCCAAAAGCTCATGGGCAACTTTGGATTTCAATTCCATGAGCATATTTTTTTCAAGGTTCTCTTTTGATGCCGCCAGAGCAGGACTACAGATTTCGGCTAGTTGAATGAGTGCAACGTTCGCGTATATGCCTTTGGGATATTTCGCAAGGTAGAGCTGCAGAGCCTCTATTTTTTCAGACTCATAAGAGAGATAGGCATCTTCGTAGTGGTGCATCTCTTTTTCATTAAGGGGAGTCCCATCACGATGAATCGGGGGGCCGAGAGGCTCAATATTAATTACATTGTCCCAGCTGCCGTCCCCTTGCTCCGCGAACGCAAAAAGGCTGAGCACGAGCATCGTCCCCATGCAAATTCCAAAAACCTGTCGGTCTTTCATTTCAAAAGTTTAACTGTTGCGCCCAGGAGATCAATCTCAGGTAAACCACAGCTCGTCGTTGGTCGTTCAATTCCTATGCCTTGCGTTTTCTGGTGATTAGCCTAGGCCTTGGCATGTAAATGCAGTGGGATATCGAGTTATTTAAATTAATTAATCATGGATGGTCGCACCCATTCTTGGACATTTTTTTTACGATCCTCGTAAGTTTTAAACTTTTTAAAATTCCGTTGGCTCTTGCAGTGGGAGCTGTCGCTCTGTTCGGCAACGCCCGCGGTCGGTTGTGTGTGCTCACCATCCTGCTAGGCATTGCAATCGGGGACGGTTTAGTCAATGTCAACTTAAAGCGAGCCATACACCGGCCTCGCCCACACGAAGCTTTGCCGGGCACAAAGGTCCGGGAAATTGAGGGCTATTCCAAAATCAAAGTGTCCTCCCCTGAAATAAAAGGCCAGTCCCGAGGAAGGTCCATGCCCTCCAGCCACGTGACGAACAATATGATCGTAGCTTTGTGCTTATTCTTTTTTTACAGGTCAAAAAAGGCAATAACTCTGGTCTTTATTTTACCTGTAATGATGGCATTTGCGCGGATTTATACGGGTTCGCATTATCCCACAGATGTGATTGTAGGCATTCTGCTTCCGTTCCTTTATGTGCTCCCCTTAATTTTCGCCACTTTGTGGACTTACAACCGCGTGAAGGAAAAGTATCCAAAGTTCCTTCTCCCAGAGATTATTTTAGGCAAACCATTTACGCCTTAACCATCTGGTTTGGCACTTCATCTCCTCCATCTCCGTTTTATAGTTTCCCTACGTGTCTTAGCGCGGTTCTGCGATATAGCGCGGCGCTTAAAAAATACATATAACACCGCAGCAATCAAAATTCCTAGCAAGACACCCCAAAACCAACTATAAAATGCTTTCCTGATTTCCCTTCCCCAACTTACATAGTTCGTTTCCAGTGGGGATGCATCAACGGCTGTGACTTGGCTTTGAAGCCAAAGCTCAGCGGTTTCTGTATCTACCGTCGGCCCGGGAGATGCGATGTCATTACCAATTAACATGTACATTTTCCCAGCATGATAAGGAAAAAGGATCCGCACCAGCGGTTCATCCATTTGCACTGACTCGAATGAGGGCGATGCCCCCGTGGGATGCGACACGACAAGGGTTGTTCGCGACAAATCCTTAATGTCCGTATGTACGGGAACGTAAACTCGGGCTCCCTCCTTAGCAACGCTGACTCTGGTACTTCCTTTTTCGGCAATGGTCCCGTCCTTTAAAGTTTCGCGTATGCCTGCGGTGTACAACCCGGTAGTCGAGGCTGTAAAACTTAAATACGTATTTCGACCATCGCTTATTCTCGCATTTGTCTGAGGCGAACCAACAAGCTGAAGTATCGTTTCTTCCTGAGTCGTATGGGTGGATGTCGCTGTCAGTGGCCACGAAGAAAGTTCGAGAGTTTTTTCAATAATGCAGGGTTGAGGGATAAGTGAAAAATCATCCATCACAACAATGCGTATGTCCTGGAGCGTGCGCTGTGCTTTCTGGGCCACTTCTTGAATGATGCGAAGTTCCTGAACTCCTCTCTCCTTAACCGTCAACTTTTGCCTAAATCGCCAACGATATTCGTCCATATCCGTGGGCGGCGTCTTTTTGTCAGCGACTGTCAAATCTTGGAGGACGTAGTCCGGGTTATCATCAAGGTTCGCCCAATCCAGAGTGAGCGGACGTACCCGGTTTTCTTCTTCGATTCTTGGGACCTTGGCCACTTCTTGAGGGTCGTCTATTACTGCAGTATTTCCTGCAAACACACGGTAAACCCCTGTGTGTTGAGCCAAAAATGAAAATCCGCCGTCCACTGTTTCAATAAAAATATTCTCTGGCAAAACTAGATTCTGCGTGCGCGACGTAAATTTTAAATAGGCGCGTTTCGCACTTATTCGGCTTTCCACCGGCAATTCGACAAGACCCTGCCCATTACGCGTACCTGATCCCGTGGCGATGATAGACGGTCTAGCGCGCGATCGAATTAAAGTGGGAACAAGGAAACTCACCACGTCCACCAGTTCGTTCTCCGGTACACCTATGTGCACAGCTTTAACGTACTGATTTTTCGCGTTCC